>Ga0098055_1001836_pt1 | contig 11279 bp, 20 predicted proteins | sample 17_taG_FD_75107 | JGI IMG/M metagenome (GOLD analysis project Ga0098055, IMG submission 75107) | Marine viral communities from the Subarctic Pacific Ocean - 17_ETSP_OMZ_AT15314 metaG | ecosystem: Environmental > Aquatic > Marine > Oceanic | place: Pacific Ocean | collected 2015-01-18 | reverse complement strand
CTTTTTCTATATGGTTGGGTGACAGATTTAACCGCAGTCTTTACTTTTTTAACCGCAGTCTTTACTTTTTTTCTTCTAGTGGCGACAGGGTCCTTGATTCCATACCCTGATTCCCTAAACTTCTTATATTTTCTACCAGCGGCTTGCCAGGCATCTATATCAGACTGAGAATAATCAGCCCCACTCAACAAATAATCGCCAAGTTTCTTTGCTTCCTTTTTCATCTTTATAGCCTTGGCTGCAATCTTTGGTATGTCTTTATTTTTCCACTTATATGCTTTTTTTACTTTTTTCGACCTTTTACTTCTATCAAGTCTTTTTTTAGATGCGCTTGCCATTTCTATCTTTCCGATTTCGTCTTAGTAGAGTCACTTGGACTGGTTGAGAGGGTTCCTGCTTTCATTCTTTTAAGCCTGTATGCATTCCATTGAGCTGGTGTCATATCTGATAATTTTTGCTTCTTTACTTTCTTAGGTTTCTTCTTACTTAGTTTTTCTTTTAGCTTTTTTAAATACATTACCCTTCACCTGGTGGTTGTTGTTGCATTTGACTCATCATTTGAGGGTTTTGTTGTAATTGTTGAAATATCTCATCCTCAGACATTCCCTCAAATTGTTCTGGTCCTACCTGTTGTTGTTCTTTTTGGTCGCGCATCTGTTTAATCAACCTTTCAACACCTGGTAATTGCATATTCTCAAGTATGTACTCAGGGTCCTGTATCAACCCAGCTTGGACCAGGGATAATATCTTTTCTTCAATATAGGCCCTATTATCTGGCATCATGGAACCGACCCTCGCACGGACCATTGTATCTACCTCATTAAATTCCATTCCAATATATTTTACTTCGGCCTGATTACCTGCTGTATCTCGCATATCCAGAGTATGCATTTTTTCACCCATGTTCTTAATCATGGCTATCCACATCTGTCCCAGTATCTGCATTGCAGCATCAAGCTGCCTTGCCTTAAAATCAATCTTGTTTGTTGCCGCACTTCTATATACCTGGGCTTGGATACCGCTAGTCACATTAGGCTCCTGTTTACCCATTGTGGACCTAGTGACACCAGATACGGTCTCAAACATATCTACCATTAACTGATAGAAATTGAATACATATCCTGGCATACTAGATGGTTGCTGCATGGTGACAGAACCAGGCCCCCGTTTTCTTATAATAGAACCAGGTTTATTATTTATCTGGTCCTGGACATCAGCGGTCTCATCGACCAACCACATTGGGTTTGCCATAAGGTGTATATTATCCATCACTTGTGAGGCAATCCTATCTAGCGCCAGGTTAATACTTTTTAATCTTTTCGGTTCTGGTTTACCCCAAAATGAATGAGCGCTCCCACCGTTTTTCATAACAACAAATGGAAAAGGATAGGGACAACGGTTCATTTGGTCCAAGAATTGATACTTACTAGGCCCATCGTATAGTATGACATCGTTTGCCATGCATACCTTTCGGATACCCCCAGGATACTTTGGTTTGCCAACCTCATCTTCTTCGTTTGTGTATTCGACACTTCCGTCTCTCATCCAAACTTCTATCAGGAGGGCGCGGTCTTCCAAGTTCTGCATAGCCTCAGATTCGCCTTCATAGTAATTAGTCTCTTGCCCTTGTGTATCGGTTACCTGGACCAAACCTTTATCACCTTGCTTAACATCGGTTATTTTAAGCGCTTCGTATTCATTTAGTTTTCCCATGGACTTGACAAATTTGCCTTTCTCTGGGAATAATTTTTGTATCTCATATAATGGCCTTGGGGCCATGTGAACAATATATTGGGCATTCTCAAGCTTTGTTGCACTTGGATTTACATAAAAGGAGAATGGGTCCACAATGTCACAATCTGGTAAATCGTCATGCATATTCCAGTTAAGCTTGACTATGCCCGTACCATACACCAAATAATCTGTCAACCACTCTGGAACTAGGGTTGCCATATCGCGCATATACCATAAATCATCTAACTGAGCCTGTAATGTGTTAGCCATGTATTTGGCTTCATCATCTGCGCCAACGGGTATCACATCAATCTTTGGTGGTTTGGAAGACATGATAGGTATCTGGGTGTCAATGACATTGGCAATCATGTCCAATGTCAATTGATTTTTAAATTCGGGCATATTCATTCCAGCCCAATGTTCACCCATATATAATTTTTCCGATTCTCTCCAAACCTCTGAAGTTGATTTACGCGCCTTTTTTGACATATCAACCATGGCCTTAATTCTTTTGACTAATTCAGCTTCCTTACCTACTGCTTGATATGTTTTGGATTTTTCGGCCATTAGTTCCCTATTTTTGGATTTATACCAGTTATTATAGTATCGCTAATCGTTGTCACTATATCCAGATATGCATTCCTAGCATCTGGTGATAGTTTCTTAATCTCATCATCATCCTGAAGTTCCACTCTATGCCATACCCCTTTTTCCCTATCAAATCTTTCCACTATCCGCGAAGTCCTGGAGAGTCTGTTTTGTTTGCTTCGAATTTTTGCATCAGTTTTGTTATCCACGGTTTTGCTTCTTCTTCTTTGGGGTTTCCGATATGCATAAGACAATACCTTGCGCTGTCTGCGAGATGGTCAGGCCCTTTGGTGTCCAAGTCTTCGGGTCTACGAATGTCATGTACCAACATGGGTATAGTTTCGATGAACTTGTTGCAATTTTTGAATATATGTAACCGTGGAGGTTTTTCATCATCCCATTTTAAATACTCGCGCAGAAGGTTCCAACCTGATAACCTATCATTATTGGCTTTTATTGTATTTATACCACCTTTCCTTAAAATATCTGCTATCGCCATATGACTCCCAGCAACTCCATCAGACCTATTTGTATTTTGGGGATTTCGTATCCACATCGAGGGGTCACCCATTGTTGCGCGGTAAGTTTCATCCTTTGATAAATGATTAATTGCATCAATGTGGCCCGTTAACTCCATTTCAGATACATAATACTCACGATATAAATAAACATTCTTTTTTGGGTCCACAGCAAACCAGGTTACTGCGAAAGGTGCCTTATACCCATAGTCAATGCCGCGATAACGATACCAGTTACTTGGTATGTGAAAGGGTTCACAAACATGAACGTCATAGCGCCACTGACTAAAATATTGTCCATAATACACATCCCAATCGCCATCTAACCAGGCTCGTCTTAATTCATCTGGGAGTCCCTTTAACATTTCAAAATATCCTGGGTCCTCTTGCATCAATGTGGGATTATCATGTATCTTACTGGGTATAAATATTCTGGTCCTATTTGTGACGGGGTCGTAATAGGTTTTCTCTCTATCGTTATCTACGAACCTCCTTTTGAACCAACTATGTCCTGGACCACCTGGATTACAGGTTAAAAATACCTGGGGGGATAAACCTACCGTACTACGACAACTACTAATTAACTTTAAGTAATCCTCCTCATCGTGTATTAGGGTAGCTTCTTCTATACCCATTTTTTGATATTCGTGTCCCTGGTACTTCTGGTATGCCTGTTTGTCCATTAAGTGACCCGTTCTAATAATTGCGCCCGTGGGAAAGCGGAATTCTGCTGGGTTACCAACAACCTCTACATCTAAATGCTGATACATTTGTGTGGCCCTATCAATATAATCCCGTAAATCATCATAGTTACGTCTAATGATTAGACCGCGGAATTGAGGGTTGTTTAAATATTCAGGGTCTACCATCCAGGCCATAAGGCAGCTACTTTTACCACCACCTCTACTACCACCAAATGCTATCTCAAATTCACTTCTTGACAGGGCAAATGCTTGTCGGGGATGCGGCTCCCAATGTATCCGCATTAATGATTACCCTTTTTATACTTGTTCTGTTCGTATTTAGTCATATCCTTCCAACACTTGGACAAGTTGGTAACCCGTGCGGACCTACCAGTGACCAGTCCACAAAAAAGTGAGGTTTGTTCAATATTTTGGGAGGCATAGGGGTCCCAATGACTTTTGGCAGCGTGAGGACATAATCGGTCCTCTCTTCGTGGGCAAGGTTCAAACATTTTGGGCAGTAAGAATCATGCTACGTTTATTGTACCAAGCTATAAATAGACATATGCAACGCTCCTGTATACCGAAGCCACTCTTTTGTAGTTTTGTATTCTTCATCTATCTAGCGTATCTACTTTATTAAGCCATCTGCCCAAAATATTTTATCATAATCTGTCTAGGAGTCACTATTGCATAGCACGGGGATGGGACCCGACTAATGGGATGCCCCCCACCCAATAAAATAAGGTGATTGCACTCCTTATTATTGGCGATGGGCAAGACAACTACCATAGGGCTATCCAGGCTCAATACCATAGGGCTATCCAGGGTTACTCGCTCTCTGAGCGTGCAGTCTCCGAGGGAGGGTCATCATTTGTTACCACATTGTTACCATTGTCGCCTGGGCCTGGCTCTGAACTGGACCCGTCACCCAGATTTTTTTGGCTCGCACTCTGCCCGTTCGTACTAACTATCTGTGGGTCCAGGGATACTTTCTCAGGCAATACAATCACCCCAGTTATCTGTCTTTGCTCCACTTCCAGGGTCTGTGCCTTAAGGTCTGGGACCATCTTTGGCAGTAGAATTCTCCAGGCAGATACTTGTCTCTGGTCACCATCGTCCATAGCCACATCAAATAGTTTCTGTACCAGTTCATTACTCTGAGGATGCGCTTTTACTAGGTCCTTAACTGATGTCTTTGGCCTACCTTTTGGGTTGCCAGATACCCCTTTCAACCATTGTCCTTTGTTCATTATCGTCCTGTTTTTAGCCTGTTAAACTTTCTATGTTATATATATAAGGGGTACCATACAATCACATAAGAATACTATTTTGCATTATTTTACTTGTATATGTAGTGCTACGGTGCTACACTTACACTCATTCAATTACTAGGACAGCAAAATGAACTTAATCAAATACATAAAAAAGACCTTCAAAACAGCGGTGGAAAGGGTGTACTCTTTCGACATAGTGATATCGTTTTCGGGGGGCAAGGACAGTTGTGCAATGCTCGCATATATTTGCGACAAGTATCCTAACGCAAGTAAGCATATTGTATTTGCTGACACGGGATGGGAACACAATGGTGTTGAGGAGTGGTGTCAGGACATAGCATCCAGATTTGGGCAGACAGTAAACATTGTCAAGTCAGACACTAAGGATTTCTTCAGTATGGTTGAAAAGAGAGGGATGTTCCCTGGTGCGAAGTATCGCCAATGCACAAGTGACCTAAAGCGTGGTCCTATTCAGAAATGGATTAGAAATAACTGTGGTCCCAGGGTTGTCCAGGCGATTGGAATCAGGGCAGAGGAATCAAATGCACGGTCCAAACAGAAACCATTAAAGAGGAACAAATCTCTCACCAATTCCAAGCGCACAGTATATGACTGGTTCCCAATATTTGACTGGACCGAGGAAGAGGTCAAACAGTACCTGGCGGACAGAAATATACCTCTTCATCCAGTATATGAATACCTACCAAGATTCAGTTGCCAGGTATGCATTTTTAACACTCCAAAAGAATTGAATGCCATCAGGCATCACAATCCAACAGCCTTCAAAAAGATTGCTGATTTGGAAAAGAAAATTGGGTTCACAATGAATCCAAAAGGGCCAATAACTGAGTTAGCCGATTCAGTAAGGCCATCACGAACAATCAACATAAGTTGGTAAAAAGGACAGCAAAATGAACAAATTCACTCGATTCAATCACTCAGTATCAGCACAGGCCGTACATAGGGTCATCCATCATCTAATAGATGATGTTGCTTTTACTTGGCTCCAGGATAACTGGAAGCAGAAGAAAGACGGCACTTTTTATAAGGCCGTCAATGACTCACTTAATAGATTCATTGAAACAGTAGTTGAACACATTGAAAAGGAAATCTTCAAGGACTATGGTAAGCGAATTAAAATCCGTGTTTGGCAAGAATGGCACAGTTTTGGGACAGAAAACCCAGATAGCCGTCCACAAGTAGTATTCTTAGTTGATGCAACATACAGAGTGGTAGATACATCTGGCGAGAATAGTCATTCTTGTGGCTATGTGAAGAACAGTCTATATGTCTATAAAAATGCTCCTAACTGGGACGAATCAAAGGTTCCTGAGTTGAAGCATCCTTATAAGGAAATATACCCAATAAGACAGCCTGATGAAGTGGAAGAAGTACTACTCAAGAAAGCTGAGATAGACTTGCAAATTGATGCTCTCAGAGAACAGGAACGTAATCTTTCCAGGGAGTTTGGATATACATATCTAGAAAAAAGATAATCCATACTGATGATGCCCCAGGTGGTCCCTGGGGCGAAACCGTAAGGTCTATGGAAACCAAAAATAAAATAAAGGACAGCAAAATGAAAGTAAAAGACCTAATTAATAAGCTACTGAAATTCAATCCAGAGTTGCCAGTATTTGGATTTATACCAGATGATGGTCCATATCCAATCGAGGTAGATAATTGCCTTGAGGATAGGGTCGATATAAACCTAGTGATTGATGACGAAACTCGTAAGCCAATAACAATACAACAAATCATCGAATACTTTGAAATCGATTTAGATAACTGCTATCTGGACCAACGTGATTTCTGCAAAGAGATATATAAATTGATTTTAAACCCAGAAAAAGAAATTAGTAACTGGGAAAGTAAAATCGAGGAGTACTACAAAGAAAGGGATGTTAATCCTTGGGGAGAAGGGTAATGCAATCAATAAAAAAACCTAACCTTGCAAACCTAAAGAGGAAATGTACTGATGGCTCTTCTTACATTACCTACGTTTATAGGTATGTAGTGAAGGTGTCAGGTGAGTCTATTAGGAGATTCATCACCCTGGGTACATCCAGGGACTTGAATAGGACCCAGGTATTAGCACTCTATAAACAGGCCCAGGTAATAGCCTGGAATGAGAAGTTGGGACTGGTTCAGCCTAAACAAGAAAATAGCAATAAGCAACAGCCTATCCTACTCAGGGATGTATTCGATGAATGGGTAGCGCACGAAAAGAATCGCTCTAGAACCTGGTTACGAGATATTCACAACCTGAAACACTTCGTACTGTACTTTGGTAATGCAGAGGACTGGAAATCTCACAGGGTCACAAAAAAATGCAAGATTGACCTGGCTAAACTAAAGACCAAGGATATCAATGCCTTTTATGCTGATCAGTACAAGCAAGGCTTTAAAACTGAAACAGTCGCGAAGCGTAATAACTACCTCAATCCGCTTTATCACTGGCTAACCAATGAAGGTATCCTAAAGGATAACTACTATGCCAGGAAGGGTAAATTGAAGGAAGTAGGGACAGATAAAACACCTTACCAGGTATTGACCAGGGACCAGGCGGAAAGGATTGTAGCGAAGGCACCTAATACTTTACTGAAGACGTTATGGTCCATAATGTTAGACACTGCGCTATCCCCAATTGATGCGCTCAAACTGAATAAGAAAACTGACCTGACCATAGGTAGAAATAGCAATGGTGATGAGGTTAGTTGTATTGTGACCAGTAGAAAAAAGACTGGCAAGTTCAGTGTTATAGCCATCAGTTGGGAACTACAGAAACTAGGCGATGATATTTGGGCCTTAGAAGGTGGAAAAAGTCAGATTGATGATAGCAACGAAGCATTCCAGAAAGTATGCCAGGGACTAGGGATTAAGCAGGAAAAGGGTGAGAAGTTAAGCCAGTACTGCTTTAGACATTCTTTAGCCACTCACCTGGTAAACGAGGGATGGGAATTAGACCAGGTACAAAGGGCATTAGGCCATACACTGGGTTCAAAAGTAACACAAGGCTATATCGCAAATCAGATAGCCAATGAAGTAACCAAACAACAACAAGTAACCAAAAGGACAGCATAATGGTAGTCAAAGCAAAAATCAAAGGTAGTAAAACAATCAGAATCTATGCACCTAGCATAGAGTCAAAATGGAATGCATTTCACATTCACGCAAAGGCCCTAGGGAAACAACCAGGGCATCTCTTGGGTGAGATATTTGAAGAGTATTTTACAGATAATCTTAGAGAGATATCACAGGATTGTCAGAATCACGTTAACAGCGAACTAATACCAGAGGAGATAGGATAATGGGACTAGACATTAGAATATTGGCAAACAAAAAAGGTCATGAAGAAAAGCACATTGGCGCTTGGAAGGATAATTGGGTTCTTCTTTCAAACCTTGAGTACCTTGCAGACCCAATTATTGAAAGTGGAAAACAGGAAGTAAATGCAATATATATGCCTTTAACTACAGAAAATCTATTCGATTTGGAATATGATTTAAAAAGGTACATAGTGGACACCTACCCTAAACCTAAACACCTTGAAGATATAAATATCTTAGAAGGTTACTATGGAAATGAATCTTGGAAGGACTCCTCGCTAACAAAAGATAGTAAAAGTTGGAAGTGGTTACATAGAGCCAGATACATGATTGAGAATGGTTGGAATGTATCCATCTGGTGGTGGTATTAAATAGGTCCCAAAACCAGGTAAGAAAAAGGCTCCAGGAATGGGGCCTTTTTTTTATCTCCTACCTAGCATTCCCTTATTGGACCAACCCTTACATATTCTCCGCACTTTTGCAGGGTGCTTTAATGGTCCTGGGCCATCACCAAACCAATCGATTCTTTTCTTATTCTTCTTCCTGGTAAGTTTCATTTTCTTTTTGTTCCTGTTCTCTTCTTCTTCTACCTATCTCAAATATCATTTCTACGGTATCTACTTGCATTTTACCATGGGTTAAAAATGCTCGTACATTGCAAAGTAGTTCGGTCCAGTTCTCCGAATCATCCAGGCTTCCATAACTACACTCCAGGGTATGGGCCAGGGACTCTAATTGCATCAACAATGCTACAGCGTCTTGGGTCATCTTTTTTAATGCTTCATCGTACATACCCTTTATACTATCCAATCTCTTTTTTCTTACAAGTTCTCTAGATTCCTCATCAATGTCTGGGGACATCATCAAGTATTCAGCATCACATTCTTTACAAGCCAGGTTGCTGACAATCCCATCACCATCCATTCCGTGGTCCTCATAGGTATGGTCCCCACCCCAGATGACCTGTTCACCACATCTGAAACAAAAAAGACTGTTCATACTTGGCCCTTGTCCTGGTTCAACTGGTAGATGAAGTAAAATAATAATGCCCCTAGACCACCAAAAAAGATGCCTAGACCCATTTCAAAAATGACATTAGATATCGCACAAAAATACTCAATCATTATTTACTCCCGATTCTGAACTTGTTTCTTTTCTGGACCCGTTTATATCTTTCCCTATCTTCGTATGCAACAATCGATATGAGTACCAAAAAGAGAAAGACAACAACACTAATAACAAACCACGATAGACCACTCATTATTTAATCTCCCTCAACACGGTCTTTTACAGCCTCTATGGAAACACTAAACCATCTACCATCTTTATTAAAGTGTTCACATACAATCACTTCAACTTGTTCATTTATATCCCATTTAGCGCTTTGCCATATTTCTGGAGGAAGATTTACTACTCCTGTGCTATTACTTTTTAAACAGTAATAATGCTCATATGTGTACTTTTTCATTATGATTCTCCTTTTTCTATTACACAAGCATAGGTCAACTCCAAATATTGGATGAGGTCCATGATTCGTGAACCTATGTCTTCATCACTATAGGTTTGACCAGTCTTGATGTAGTTAACGATTGATGAATAATGTTTTTGCATGAAGACACCCAGTACCTGGATGGGCTCCAATTCCAGTGATGCTGCCGTTGCCTTGAAGTTCGCAAGAACATCCTCATCTCCCCTGGATTCAGTGTATTCAATTCTCTTTTGGTTGGCCTGACTATCACCATTGGACCTAAAGGCCGTAATCAGGGTATCGTAGTCCTTGGCATTCATTTGGATGTCTCAAGTTTGATACGATTTACCAATAAAAAATAAAGTATGACATCCACAAAGCAATGGAACAGCACATCAAATGCCTGTGTTTGTATGATTTCTAAAAAATAATAATAGGTCATCAATAACTCCTGTTCGTGTAGTATTGTTCTAGTAGATGTCTCAATCTTGCATAGGCTGGGCCGCCTCTTTCAATGACCCCATCCCTTAAGAGCTTTCGATAATAATTGATAACACCTAATGGGGTTTGGGTCTCTTCAGTTTCTTTTTTCATATTATCTCCGAATATTCATAGAACCATTTACGGTCTACGTTTTGATTGTTCTTTGCTCGTTTGATTGCCAGGCTAATGTTCTTTTCACCATTGTATGGATAATAGGCTATAAGGCTGTCGTGCCAGAGATAGACCGCAACATAATCGATATGGTCATTCTTTTTATGGTCCCTCATTCGCACCTCAACAGATGATTTGGTTTTATAGACACCAATGGTCTTGACCTGGATTCTTTTAAATTGATTATTTAGAAATACGACCAGGTCTGTATTCACCTGGTCCGTACATGGGGTGAAGACCTCGCAGTTCTGTCTCAATAAATCAGCGATGATATAATGTTCGCCACTAATCCCCATGGTCATGGTACTCAATGCTTTTTCTTGTTTTGGCACCTTGGGCAAATCTCTTTTTCTAATCCATACGTTGGAAAGTCTTCATAGATTTCCAGGTATGGTGGTTTTGTGAATGTCTCCCAAACTCCCTTACAACCAGGGCAGGCAAGCAAGGGTTTTGGATTGAAAAAATTCTTTTGTCTAGCATAATTCTCTTGTTTCTTTCTTTGCTTTACCATCTGCTCCAGTACCCAACCTGTGCCTTTCGAGGATTCCTTTGACATCAATACCCTTCTCGTTTGCTTCGCTTATTATTTGTGCAAGCGGTCGTAATGGTAGCGATAGTACAGCTTCCATTCTGTCACCACGACTGACAACACCGACCTCAGTTTTCTCAGGAAGCATCCACCGTGGTACCCGACTACGTCTCTTACAACCCAACCAAAAACCCATAACCTCAACATCACCTTTCTCATGATTCGCTCCTCCCCTATCCCTGTTGAAGCATGGGACCGAGAATGTCCGAAAGCAATTGACCACCTCTCTCTGAAGTTCTGCGCCCCTCTGGCGATTCCTTCTCCCTCGCCTGGAATTCTTTGAAGGTGATGAGTTCTTCTTCTTTGGCATGATTCTCTCCTTGTCCTTTTTTGATTGGTTCGGGTCTTTTGTGGGTAAGGTCGTGTCCACATTTCTTACAAGACTGGGTCAGTTCCCATAACTTGCTGAAGAATAAAGACTCACCATGGTGACTGCTAT
>Ga0098055_1001833_pt1 | contig 11283 bp, 5 predicted proteins | sample 17_taG_FD_75107 | JGI IMG/M metagenome (GOLD analysis project Ga0098055, IMG submission 75107) | Marine viral communities from the Subarctic Pacific Ocean - 17_ETSP_OMZ_AT15314 metaG | ecosystem: Environmental > Aquatic > Marine > Oceanic | place: Pacific Ocean | collected 2015-01-18 | reverse complement strand
TTTTGTAAATATTTCTGGCGTTGTTGGAATGACAGAAGTAAATAACACTACTTTTAAAGTTGCTGATAAAACTACTAATACTTTTGAACTACAAAATATTGATGGTACAGATATTAATTCATCTTCTTACACCACTTATTCATCTGCTGGTATAGCTAATAGAATTTACCAAATCACAACTGAATATACTACTGCACAACTATTTGATTTAAAATTTGCACAATCCGCAGACGTTATGTATATCTGCCATCCCGATCACGAACCGATGAAGTTATCCAGAACGGGTCATACATCCTGGACATTAACAGAAGTAGATTTTGGTACCAACGGGCCATATTTAGATGCCAACACAACTGCAACCACTTTAACTCCAGCATCCTCTGGTACGGGAACGGGTGTAAATATAACAGCCAGCTCTACTACTGGAATAAATAATGGGGATGGTTTTCAAACAACAGACGTTGGCAGAATAATAAAATTTAATGGTGGCGAAGCAAAGATAACGGGTAGAACAAATACAACAGTTGTAGTCTGCACAATTACCGATGCGTTTGCTAACACCGATGCCACCGCTACTTTTCAATTAGGATCATTTTCTGACACTACTGGTTTTCCATCTTCAGTTTCTTTTTTTGAACAGCGGTTAGTATTTGCAGCAACTAACGATCAACCTCAAACTATCTTTTTCTCAAAATCTGGAGACTATGAAAATATGTCTGCTGGAACTAATGATAGTGATGCTATGGTTTATACAATCGCATCAAATCAAGTTAATGCAATTAAATCTATGAAGGCTACAAGAACTTTAATTGTAATGACAACGGGTGGAGAATATTCTGTATCATCTGGAAACGCATCTGCAATTACTCCTACAAATATTTCTATTATAAAACAATCTAACTACGGATCCGCTGGTGTTGATGCTTTATCTATTGGTAACGCCACTATCTTTTTACAAAGAGCTAAAAGAAAAATTAGAGAGCTTGCTTATAATTTTGATACTGATGGTTACGTTGCGCCAGACTTAACTATACTTGCAAATCACATAACCGAAACTGGCGTAGTTCAAATGGATTACCAACAAGAGCCACACTCTGTCGTATGGGCTGCAAGAACAGACGGAGTATTATCTGGTTTAACTTATAACAGATTAGAGAATGTCGTAGCCTGGCATAGACATATATTAGGTGGTAAATCTGATACGACTAAAAATATTATTCAACAACAAATTTCTTTTACTTCCAATTCAACAATAGTTAGTACAACCAACAACACTATTACCTTATCTTCACATGGTTTATCTACTGGCGATCCAGTTTATTATTATGCTGCATCTAATGTTATTGGTGGATTAAACATTTCCTCACTTTATTATGTTATTGCAACAGACAGTAATACAATCAAATTAGCAACCACAGCTACCAATGCTACAGCTGGTACGGCTATCAATTTAACTTCAGCTCCAAGTTCAAACACCACTCAATATATTTATCAAGGTGTAAATATTTCTTCTAACTTTATTTATTCTGTATCTCATGGATTTAAAACTGGCGATATATTTTATTATGATAATACGGGTACAGCTATTGGTGGTTTATCGGAAAATACAAAATATTATATTGAAAAAATTGATAACAACCAATTTAAACTTTATTCAGATAAAACTTTATCTACAGTTGTTAGCTTAACTTCAGCTCATACTTCAGAACAAACTGATAATATTTTAACTCATAGTAAAGTAGAAAGTGTAGCTGTAATTGATGGCGATACCGATGAGGATCAAGTTTGGGTTATTGTTCAAAGATGGATTAACGGAGCTGTAAGACGTTATGTAGAATATTTTACTCCATTTGATTTTTCAGAAGATGTAACAGCATTTCATTACCTGGATAGCGGATTAAGTTATGTTGGCGATGAAACATCTACACTATCTGGTTTAACTCATTTAGAAGCAGAGGTAGTTGATATAATTGGCGAAGGTTCAACGCAAACTTCTAAAACTGTTTCAAGCGGTGGAATAACTTTAGATAATGCAACTGAACAAGCTAAAGTTGGTTTACTGTATTCTTCAGATCTACAAACAATGAGATTAGATGAAGGTTATACAGAGACTACTCAAACTAAAACTAAAAGAATTTACGATTTATCAATTAGATTTCAAGATACAGTAGGAGCTAGCGTGGGGCCAAATGCAGCTAACTTAACTGCTATCGATTTTAGAGCTAGTGGATCTCCAATGAACTTACCTATTCCATTATTTACTGGAGATAAAACAATAGAGTTTGATACGGGTTATGGAACTGAAGGATTAGTTTATGTTCAACAACCACAAGCTCTACCAATGACTATCCTGGGTATCTATCCTAGATTGGAGACTGAAAGTGTCTAATATAGAATTTATACCATTTGAAAACAAACACGCAGAATTTATTTTAGAGCAAGGATTAAATTCTCAATTATTAGAGTTAAGACCCGAACACAGAAAATACGCTTACTATCTTAAAGAAATTGGAATGTCGTTTACTGGGATGTTGAACAACAAACCCATTGCGGCTGGTGGAGTGTTTCCACTCTGGGATGGCGTAGCCGAAGGGTGGGTCTTGGCTACAAAAGAAATAAATAACTTTCCAATAACATTTTCAAAAGTTATTAAATTAAGGTGCGATATGCTTTTAAAAAATAATAATTTTAAAAGATTTCAAACAAGCGTTAAAGCCGATTGCGATGTTGCTATCCGATTTGCAAAATTTTTAGGTTTAGAGGAAGAAGGATTAATGAAGAATTACGGGCCAGATGGTGCTGACTTTTACAGATTTGCGAGGATTTTATAATGAGTTTTTTTGGAGATATATTTGCGGGTAAAGCTGAACAAAGAGCAGCTGAATACAATGCAAAGATTATAGAAAATAATAAAAAAATTAAAGAGCAAGAAGCTATACAGATTATGTCTGTTCATAACGAATATAACTTGCCAAGATTTGATAAGACAGTTGAACAGATACAAGGTGCAACCACAACAAGTTATGCAAGTAGTGGTGTTGAATTATCGGGTACTGTTGTTGAAGCTCTTTATGCACAAGAATTAGAATTACAAACAGACAGAGACATTATGCAATTCAATGCAGAGAACGCTAGAGACACAGCAGAGAATGAAGCGATTATGATGCAAGCTGAAGCAGATCTACAAAGATACAGAGGTAAGGTTGCTAAAAAAGCTAGTTACTATGCAGCGGGTCAAAGTCTATTAAATACGGGGAGTATGTTTATCTAATGGCAATCAAATTATATAAATCACAATTAGAACCAACAACTAAATCTTCTAATGTAGCAAACAAAGCATTTGCAAGTATGCAAGAAGCTGGATCTATAGGTAGAGCCTGGAAAGGCATGGTTCAATCTGGCGAAAAACTTTACGCTAAACATTTAGATATCAAAACTGATAACGAAGTTTTAGAAAAAACTAAAGAAGTTATGAATGGTACAGATAGTTATTCTGGTTTAAGCGAAGTTACTAAAACAGCATCTACTTATAATGATCCAGATAAAGCTGGTAAATATTATAACGATCAATGGCAAGCTATATTTGATAACGTCAATGGTTCTTTATCTGGAAAAATGGCTCAAAAGAAATTTAAAGCCTGGATGACAAAACAAAATATTAATGATGTAAATTCTATTAAAAGTGTAACTACTGGAAACATGATTGCACACAATCGAAGTATGAAGTTAGATGAAATTGAAACACTTAAAAAAAGAATTATTTTTCCACAAAGTGCTATCGATTTTAATTCCGCTACGGATGCGTTAAATAAAGCTCTTTTTGGTAAAAAAGCAGAAGAAACATTTGGCAATAAATTAAAAGAAATTCAAGATGGAACATTTAGAGAAATAGCATTATTTAGTTATAAAAATGTTCCAATCTCTGAAAGAGACGCAGCATTAGAAAAAGCAAAAAAAGATGATAGATTAGATGCTAAAGATGTTCAAACTTTAATAAGTCATTTTAAAACATCTAACGGAACTAGCACAGCTTTAATATCGGATGGTTTAGCTGCTATGGAAAAAATGTCTTTATCAGGTGTTGTTCCAGATGTTGCTACACTAAAAAATTATGAGGCAACATTAACAGCATTAGGTAATAAACCAAAACTTTTAAAACAAATTGCAGAAATTAAAAGTAATGTTTTGTTAATTGGTACATTAAATCAAATGCCACCAGAACAAATACAAAGTGTTATATTTGAAATGCAAGAAAAAGTTAATACCAATCAAATAAGCGGAGAGGGTACTGATGAATTTACATTCAAAAGATTAGAGCTTGCAAAAAAATATTTAGCTACACTTAATAGTGAACTTAAATCAGATCCAATAAGTGCTGTATCAAATAGAGGAGTTATACAAATTAAAAATATTGATTTACAAGAATTTTTATATAGCGGTAATGTCAGTAAAGAAGAATTTTTAGATAATTTAATTACAAGAAATTCACAAGCTCAATCTATTGGTTATCAATATAATATAGAACCTAAATATTTAACTGAAGCTGAAACAGACGCTTTAGTTGCTACATTTAAAAAAATAGATAATCCAGAACAAATAAAAGCAATGGCAAGTATTTTAGCTGAAGGTTTTGGTCAAAATACTCCAGACGTATTTAGACAAATAAATGAAAAAGATAATTTTTTAGCTCATATTGGTGGTATGACTTTGATTGCAGAAGGTACAAATTTACCTGGAGTTGATAAAGCAATAGATGGTTATCTACTTTCCAAACAAAAAAATATAGATATTAAAATTTTAGAAAGTGATACTGCTTCAATACTTGGCAAATACAGAAAAACTTTTATAGAAAATCAAGAAACATTTAATACGATTGTTGGAACTGCAAATTATATTTATCAAGATATGGTTTATAAATCTAATAAAAGATCCGATGTTTTTCAAAGAGATATGTACGATCAAGCTATGAAAATGGCTATGGGAGAAAATGGAGAGTTTGGTGGTACTACTGAATATAATCGTAACGATGTTCATGTTCCTAACTGGTTAGAAAGAGACGAATTTGAAGATCTAATGACTTGGCTAGCTAGTGATTCAAATAATTTAAAAAAAGCTACTGGTTATTATATTGATGGAAAAGATGAGTTTGGTGGGGAAGCTATACCTGGTAATCCCGTTGGTAAATTTCAAGACGAAATAAGAGATTTAGATATATTTGAAGGTGGTAAACCAATTTTAATAAGTGTTGGTTATGGAAAATATAAAGTTGCTATGGGCCAACATCCATCTAAAGGAGATCCTGATTATGCAATCGATGGTAATTTTATTAATGAAGGTAATAATCATTTAATTATAGATCTTAATAAAATTAAATATGATTGGGAAAATAGCAAGTAATGACTTTTTTTTATGACGAAAAAAAAGCATCTTCTTCATTAGGAGAAACATCCTGGAGTACGGGAAATAGAACTGGGTATTTAGAAAATTATAGAGCTGCAAGAGACGCTTTTTTTGCTAGTGATAGATTTGATAGTGAAATGAATATGCTACGATCTGAATACACAAACTTAACAGATCTATTAAATAAAAAAGGTTATACACAATTTACTAATCCAGTTAAAGGCGATGAAGATATACCGATTGGTTATGAAGATCCTAGAGAAGTTGCAATAAGAGAAAGTGAAAACATTATAGAACCTTCACAAGAAGAAAATATTTATAGTTATTGGCAAAGATTAGAAGAATTAAAACTTACAAATCCAGATATTGCTGAAGAACTTATAGCATTAGGTTATGACAACGAAGAAAATTTTAAAAAAACTATAGGTATAAAGACAAGAGAAAAATGGGAAAAGTATCACGATGTATCTTCCAGATCTTCTGGTTCTTGGTATTCTGGCGGTGGATCAACTGGATCAATAGCTGGTTCTATGGCTGCATTAATTTCAGATCCAATAGTTTTAGCTAGTTTACCACTTGGTTTTGCTTATGGTTTACCTTCAGCTGCTTTAGCATCTATTGGTAGAGTTGCAGTTATTGAAGGTGCAATAGCAATGGGTACTGAAGCTATTATCCAATATGGAAAAGTAAAAGAATATAGAGGAAAACTTGATTTACCCACAACAATAAATATTAAAGGTAAAGAAATTGATTTAGCTTTATTTAATACTTTAACAGTTGGAGTTGGTTCTGCTGCATTTGCTGGTTTACTTCAAGGAGCTATCAAAGGTGGTGGAGTTGGTGTTGCAAAATTAAGATCTGCATTAAACGCTTCGTCTGAAGCAGAAATAAATAAAATAGCAGATGTTTTAAAAATAGAAAAACCTAAAGATATAAAACCATTAGAAACTCCATTTGAAGATAATAAAGCTACAAATATTATAAACGAGAATAATCATTTAGAAGCACAAAATACAGTTCTTAATGATGTCAAACCTAGATTTGTTGAAACTCAAACTCCTATAAATAGAAAATCTTTAGATGAAATTAATAGTAATGTTACAAGATACAAACCAGATGAAATAGAATTTGATCCAGTTAATTTTCAATACAAAACAGATGTTGATGCAAGCGGTGTATCACAAAAATTAAAAAATGTAACTGAATGGGATGAGCCTAGTGCTGGAACTATTGTCGTTTATGAATTTAAAAATGGAAAAAAAGCAGTTGTTGACGGACACCAAAGATTAGGTTTAGCAAAAAGATTATCTGCACAAGGTAAAAAAATAGAATTATTATCACATACTTTTAGAGAAGCTGATGGTGTTTTACCAGAAGAAGCTATGATTAAAGGGTTAATGATTAATTTAAGAAATGGAACTGGTACAGCGATAGATGCTGCTAAAATTTTAAGAGCTGGTTTTAATGCTGATTGGAAAACATTATCAAGATCGTTACCAGCTAGAAGTAACCTGGTTAAAAATACAGAAGGTTTAATTAAATTAAGTGATGAAGCCTGGGGTATGGTTACTAATGATAAAGTATTAGAAAATCTTGCATCAAGAGTGGGTAAACTTATTGATGATAAATCTTTACACGCTAATATTTTAAAAGTTTTAAGTAAAAAGAAATTTAGTAGTTTAGCAGAAATGGAATTAGTTTTAAGACAAGCTAATAATTTACCTAAAACTGTAACTAAACAAGATAACTTATTTGGAACAGAATTTTTTGCTGAAACATTATTAGTTGAAAGATCACAACTTTTAAACTGGGCAGCAAAGAATTTAAAACGTAAATCCCAGGCTTTTAAGACTATTGTAGAGAATGATAAAACTTTACAAAAAGCGGGTAATAAATTAAACAAACTAGGTAACGAGGAGGAAAAATTACTTTATGAAGAAATCTTATCAAGGCTCGAACAAGTTAGTCTCCAACATGGAGAACTCTCAAGCCAACTCACAAAAGCAGCTCAACTCCTCAAAGAAGGAAAACGTACAGACGCAGAAGAACTCTTTATCCAAGCTATCGATGACGCAGCTGCAAAAGGCGATTTTAGAGGGATCGATGTTAGCGGATCATCTCGAATTAACGAAGCTGAAATTGAGACACAAAAAATATCTCCAAAATACGAAGAAGATTTAAGTACCAATAAATTATTTGATGATCCGATTGTCGGAGCAAAAGATCAAGCCTCTGCGTTAGCAGATGATATTGTTGGAGAAGGAATACCTAAATCAATTAAATCTGAAGTAGATAGTGGCGTACCAGTTAATACTTCCCCAGCTGTTAAATCTTTATCTATATCCCAAGATTTAGAAACTGGATCCCAACGTACAAAAGCTACTCCGCCATCAACAGTTTTTGCAGCAGATATAGCATCCCCGCCATCGTCTATAACGGATGCAACTAGGGTAGTAGGAGAAATTAATTCCATAACAAAACGTAAGATATATCATAAATTTAACAATATCAATAAAATTAAAGAGTTAGCTAATAAAAATTTTCAAGGATACAAAGAATTTTTAGAACAATTTAAGAAAAAACATAATGCTAATATTGATATTGGTATTAAAGACGATAAAAGTTTAGCAAAAAAATTAGCTATAAAACAACCCGAAAGCGTATCAGATATATTAAGAGCTAGAATAGATGTTGACACTATAGATCAAGCTAGAGCTGTTGCGACAGATATTAAAAATTCCGTAAAAACAATTAGTGAAAAAAATTTTTTAACTAATGAAGGTAGAGAAAATGGTTATAGAGCTATTCATTATCAATTATTAACTAACGATGGAATAACAGCAGAACTACAAATTAGACTAAAAGGTACAGCAGAAATTTTAACTAGATCTCATAAACTTTATAAAATGAAATCTTCAGATTTTAAAACTGCCAAAGGATTAGCGGCTTTTGAAACAGCTAAAGATCAAATCAAATTAGAGCTAGACGATGTTTGGTTGAGAGCTGTTAAAGAACAACCTTTAGCATCAAAAGAATTAATAGATCAAAAAATTATTAATGGTAAAAAAATAGTTAATGGCAAAGAAGTAGATATTGAAGATACTATAAGAGAAATATTAGAAGTAGATGCTAACGAATTAAAAGCTATAGAAAGATTGAAGGATTGCACATGAGTTATCTTAATTGTATTAGCAATGGTATTAAAGAAGGTATTATTAAAGAAGATATTGCTAAAGAACAAAAAGAATTATTTGAAAATCTTGAAAGAAACTACATTGGCCAAGGTTTAAATCCAACAGAGGCATCAAGAGCAGCTGCAAAAGATGCTTATGATAAATTAATACAAAACAATATATTTAAAAAAAGAAATGCTTTATTGCAAGCGCAATCTCAATTTGAAACAAAATTTATTTTAGATAATTATTTAGATGTTAAAGGTAAAAAAAATGTAGTTCAAGCAGCTAAAGCTCTATTCGATCAAGATACTGCTAACTCTATTTTAAGTATTACTAATTTAAAAAGAACTGAATTAGGTAAAGCTCATGCTCCACTAGCTGAATTTATGGAAAAATTTAGATCTGGTTTTTTTGGTAGAAGAAAAAAATTAGCAAAAATGACTTTTCCATTAATTGTTAAAGAAATTTATAATCCAGGTTCAACAGCAAATCCTTTAGCTAAAGAGTTTGCAACTGCTATTCAAGCAGCGTTTGAAGTAACAAGAATTAGATTTAATCAATTTGGTGGAAATATAAAAAAAATAAAAGGTGGATATTTACCACAACCACACGACAGTATTAAAATTGGTAAAGTATCACAAGATGAATGGATAGAGTTTGTTTTACCAGAATTAGATCTATCTAAAATGATTAATGATTATACGGGTAGAGCTTTTACTAAAGCAGAATTAAGATTAGCTTTAGTAGATGTTTATCAATCAATTAAAACTGGTGGTGTTAATAAATTAAAACCTTCTGGAAAAGCTACTGGTTCAACTTCACTTGCAAATAAAGGATTAGATCATAGATTTTTAATTTTTAAAGATGCAGATAGTTATATGCGTTATCAAGATAAGTTTGGCGCAAAAGATACTATAGCAGTTATCTATCAACATTTAGAAAGCATGAGTAGAGATACTGCAATAATGAGACGTTTGGGGCCAAATCAAAATGCTGGGATGTCTTATATAAAATCATATTTAGTAAAACAAACTGAAACTGCTTCTTTAAAAGAAATTAACAATATTAATAAAGGTATTAATGCTATTGAAAATTTATTTGATGCACATACTGGAAGATTACATCAAGCAGTAGATAAATGGTTGGGTAGTGGTATGGCTGGTTTAAGACACATGCTTACTTCATCTGTAATTGGTTCAGCGTCAATTCTCGCATTATCAGATTTTATGTTTTCAAGATTAACATCTAAATTTCTTGGTTTACCAGCTCACAAAGCAAATAGAAGAACACTAACTTTGCTTAAAGAAGGTTTTAAAAAAGATAAAAGTTATTCAAAAATTGCTATTAGATCTGGTTTAATTGGCGAACATTGGAGTACAGTTGCTTCAGCTGCTAATAGATATTTAATTGATGTTGATGCTCCAGATCTTGCAAAAATGATGAGTGATGCAACATTAAGAGCTTCTGGTTTATCTCACTTAACGCAAGCTGGTCGTTGGGCATTTGGTATGGAATTTATGGGTTTTCTTGGAGATAATTTTGGCAAATCTTGGGAACAATTAAATAAAGCATTTGGTAAAAATTTTATGGAAGATCTAGGTATAAAAACCTATGGCAGAAGTTTTACTGAAACTTTAGAGGCTTACGGAATAAGAGAAGGCGATTGGAATATAATGCGACAAACAAAATTATATGACGCTGCTATCGATGATGACACATTAAAAGCTGGCGAGGCATTATTTTTTAAACCCGATGATTTATTAAAAAGATCTGACATATCGCAAAATTATGCAGAAACTTTAAATGCAAGAGTTATGGAAATGATTTTTACAGAAACAGATCATGCTATACCTACAGCGTCTATTTCTGCAAAAGCTAAAATTTTTGGTAAAAATAAACCAGGTACAATTACTGGAGAATTAATTGCATCTGGTTTAATGTTTAAAAACTTTGCGATTGCTCTTGGATTTACACATATAATGCGTGGTTTAAATCAAACTGGTTTAAAAGGTAAAGCTGGTTATTTGGTTCCGTTTTTAATTGGTACAACTCTTATGAACTCTTACTCTCACGAAATGAGAGAGGTAATGAAGGGTAGAGATGTGATTGATTTTTCAACAATGGATAAAGAACAACTATCACAATATTGGCTAGCAAGAATAATTGGCGGTGGTGGTTTTGGTATATTTGGAGATCTTGTTTATTCAGAAGGAAATAAAACTTTTCAAGGAGACGCAACAGATATGATACTAGGTTTACCAGTTGCTTTTTTAAGAGATACTGTTGGTTTAGGTTTTGAAACTTTAAAATATATACCAGGTGGTGCAGAGCCAAAATTAGGTAAAGAATTATCTAATTATATTAAGAAATATACACCAGGAAGTTCATTATGGTATTTAAGAGCTGCTTGGGAGAGAGTAATTGTCGATACAATACAACAGTTAATTGATCCAGATTTTCATAAAAGAAATAGAGATAATATAAAAAGATACCAAAAGAAAGAAAATAGGGATTATTGGTGGTATCCTGGAGACAAGAAACCTTCTGATAAACCATCTATTTTTAGTAATTAGTTATAGACAATATAGACTTTTTTAAATAAAGAGAAACATAGTGTAGGATTTTCATGCCTACAATTATCTTTTTCACAACCCAAATATAAAAATTATGACAATATCAAGCACAACTTTGCGTAATTCCTATAGTG
>Ga0098055_1001832_pt1 | contig 11286 bp, 2 predicted proteins | sample 17_taG_FD_75107 | JGI IMG/M metagenome (GOLD analysis project Ga0098055, IMG submission 75107) | Marine viral communities from the Subarctic Pacific Ocean - 17_ETSP_OMZ_AT15314 metaG | ecosystem: Environmental > Aquatic > Marine > Oceanic | place: Pacific Ocean | collected 2015-01-18 | reverse complement strand
TCGTGCAAATGGCGGAAATACGGCGTTCATGGTAGGCGAGCAGGGACCGGAAATGTTTGTTCCTGAGCGGCCTGGAACAATTGTACCCTCTGATGAAACTTCACAACTGGGTGCACCAATCAATGCAAATATTAACATCACAGCACTAGACGCTGATGGAGTGGAAGATATTTTAATGAATCAACGTGGCAACATTATAGGTATGCTGAGAGATGCAGCAAATGCGAATGGCGAGACTTTTCTTGAGTCTATAAGCGTTCAGGAGTACTAAGAATGGCAGTTCAAAATATACTACCAGATCCCGTTAATACTATTGACGAAGCAGGCCAAGACCTTAGTGGGGGTGTTGCAGGCCCGGGCTATAAAACTGTAAAGTTATCTTCAGTTCAAGAAGTACTAAGCGACCGTTCTCGCTCTGGAGTTACATACCGTAGAGTTAATCAGTACCATCAATGGAAAATTGATATTACCTATAATAAGCTGACAAAAACGCAGTTTGATACTGTGTATCCGTTCCTTTTACAAAGGCAGTCTTTTCAAGAAGCGTTTTTTGTAAATCTTCCACAGTATCAAGTAAGTCGCGGAGGTATAAATAGTGCCGCAAAAAATGCTATCTCTCAGCCTGCTGGACAACACTACTTAGATATAGAAGCTTCTGCTAATATAGAAAAAGGTGATTTGCTTACTATATCTGACCCTACAGATGCTACCCATAAAAAAGCATACAAAGTAACTGCAATTGATAGTAGCAATCATTACTTATATGTAACTCCCACCCTACAGAGAAAAGTAGATAGAACCTCTGCAAATGGAAGTCCTGTCATAACTTTTAATGTAACTACTCCCAAAATTCGTGTAATTGCTGTAGGTAGCACTGTAGACTATTCACTCGATTCTTCTGGCCTTTATTCTTTTTCTGTTAAATTAGAAGAAACTTTATCATAAGGAATTTATATGGCTCTTCGTAATGTAGACAATGCTCTCAAAAACGCACTTGTAGATAATGTACCTTTACAGGTATATCATCTTGTTAAGTTTGAAAAACCTTCAAATATTAACTATGAGAAAAATAATCAAACTACTCCAGACACTAACTATGTTTATCTTACCGATGCTCCATATCCTGTAGACTTTGATAGCCAGACCTATAACCCAACTCATTTTTCAAAAGTAGGGGTAGTAACGGAAGACATAGAAGCAAAAGCCACGGGAATGTCTCTTACCTTAAACGCAAATAATTTAGGAAGAGACGCAATTGTGACTTTAACTTGTGGACAGTTAGCTATAGGAGGATCTACAACTGCTACTGTTGATCTGGATCTTTTTCAATCGGGCTTTCAAGTCGGAGATGAGATAAAGTTTAAAAATACTCAAGTGGATTTTATAGCTCGACTTGATCGTGTACGTTCTGCTACAAGTATTGATATTACTGCAATAACTTCTATACCCGCTGTTTCATCGGCACAAACCACTGCAACTTTTAATTCTTCTGCTATTACGGCACTAACCTCAAATTCCTCTAGCGTTCTTAACTTTCAAAGCTATATAAATAAAACTGTAGATATTTACCGATGTTTTGTAAATCCAAAAACAGGAGATCTATATGGAACTCCTGTACTATTGTTTAAGGGTATTATTGCAAAGGGGTCTTTAAAGGAGAGAGATGCGGGCAACTCTGAGATGACGTGGACTCTTACTAGCCATTGGGGAGATTTTGTTCGTGTACAAGGTAGATTAACTTCAGACGAGTTTCACAGAGCTTTAGACGGCCCGGGGGTCTCAAACACCGAGGCATTACTACGTCCAGAATATGAACATGATTTTGGCTTTGAGCACGCCGAAAAATCATTAAATGTTTTAGCCCCATATATTGACACAAAAACTCGTACAAAATTGCGTAAAAGTAGTAGCTGGTTTGGGCTACGAAGAAGCTATAGTCAGGAAGAAGAGACTTACCAAGTAGCGCAGGATTTAGACTTACAAATTAATTTAGCCGCAAAATTTATTCCTGTTGTTTATGGGGTCAATAGAATTGACGCCATTCCAGTATTTGCAGATATAGAGTTAGGTCTTTTGGGCCAGACAGAGAGTGATGGGGCTACTCCAAGATCTACAGATTTATACACTGTTAACGTTATTTCGGAAGGCCCTATCCGTGCAATTTATGATATTATAGTTGATGAAGAAGGGCTGGTTTGTAGAGACGAAAAAGACAAAACTAATAGAGGAGTGGGCGCACCTGCATCTAACTATACAGGGTCAACTTGTGTAGGTACAATGACTAAAGGTGATGTTTTAGAGGGGTCTTTTGAATACAACTGGTGGGACTATGTTATACCCATCAATACCGAAATAGGGCTCAATCTTAGCTATAATTCAGCGGTGTTTTCTACAAGTGACGACGCCGGGCTAGTAAACTTAAACGGTGAAGGATACCAAATCGTTCCCGATGTAGTAGTTACCTCAGCTCAAGACGACTATTCTGCAGGGCCCATTGGTATAACTCACCAAAAACATTATAAGTTTAACTTTGGTGGAGACAATGATATTATAGATATCACTCATCATGCGGGTATTTACAATCAACCCGCAGATTTTACTCTTAGAGGTATATCACAGAGAAGAGGGTTTAAGATTCAACAATCGTTTTATGAAGGAAAAACCACTGAAGACTATTGGAATATTAATCATAGACTTTTAGATACCTCATACACAGTACAAAAAGATGTAATCTCTGCATCTTCTGGGCAGCAGCCAGCATTTGAATACATTGTAAAAGGAAAATATGTAAACTGTATAAACTATGACGGCAGTTATAAAGCAGTAGTTGATCAGGATAGAAATACTAATTATCAAATTGGAGATGTAGTAAATGTGTTTATAGGGCCTTCTAATACGGGAGGCACATCTGCAAAAATTATAGACAAATGGTATCAATACGACCCTTGGGGAGCCATAGACTGGAGGTTTAAATTTGCTTCTAGTACCTCTGATATGAGCATATTGACCCCAATTATAGAAGGAACTGCAGGTAAAGTAACTATGCGCTTGGCTGCAGATGGCTTTACCGCTACTACTAATGATTGGGTTATGAAAGCGGAAAATTATACAGGAGATGATACAAATCCTGTACAGACAACAACCACTACAGGTACGGGAGGGGTTAACTTATTTAGTGTGGGGGGACCGGTATTTGATGGCACTAATTTTACTCTTACTTCGGTAGACTTTATAGTTGAAACCAGAACTAATACTCAGGAAGGCATTCTTAGCAGCGACGACGCCCAAGCTGACGTATGGGCAAACGCGTTTGCGGCAACTGGCACGACCACTAACCATAATCAGGCGACGGCGACAGTTACAAAAACATTTTATGCTTTTGATTTTAATGAGATATATACTAATGCCTTCACAACAAGTGCAATTAAAGTTTTAGCTGATCAAAACAAGGAAGTGTTTATAGAGTACTTTATAGGGGACGCAAAGAGAAGTACTAGTTTAAAGGCCAAGGCGATATTAAGTTCTTTAAATAGTACAAAGCAAGGTATTTGTATTCTGAGCGCCAACACCGAGCAGGAGGCGCAGTGGCAAAATTTAAAAAATCAACTCATTGAAGGAATTAGTGATGGAGTTATAAGCACAACCCAAGTTGTTAGTACTACTTCCGTACTAGATCCTGTTAGCTCGAGTTGGCCTACTGCAACTTACGGAGTTACTAGATATAATAATCTTCCAAGTATCAGTCTTAAAAATTATAATTTAATTTATCAGGACTCTTCAGATCAATTTACTCCATCCTCCGAAGCAGATGGCTTACATGTTACATTTTCAAGAGATGCAGGCGGAGATTTTACAAAAGAATCTACTATCTATCAACCAGGGGATTCTACCCTCTCTGCGTTTTGTGACACTAATAATATATTATTAATAGGCCATAAGATTATAACAGACTCTAGCAAAGAAAATCTTTTAACAGGATTAAAATACTCTTATGGCGCAGAGACAGAAGCTGTACTAGAGCCTGGAGAGGGGGGAACTACACAAGGCAGCTCGGTATATAGTGTACAAGACGCACGAGTAACTAATAATCCCGCAATGATATTACTAGATTATCTAACTAATAAAAGATTTGGAAAAGGTCTTTCTACAAAGTTACTTGATCTTCCATCATTTAAAGAGGCGGCTAGAACGTGTGATACGCAGTCCGATGTTACAGTACTAGTCACTTCCCAAAATTCAACTCTTACTAATTTTGCAGTCGGAGATATTTGTAGATATCCTTCTAATACTGCAGCAGAGCTTCGCTTCGAAGGTGAGATATCTTCGATTACGAAATTTGATGGCTATATTAGTCGACCTACAACCCCCGTGATTCAAGACGATGTATGGCAACTTACTTTTAAAAATTGTATAGGAAAGAGAGGAAAAAAGTGGGAAAAAAATGCAACATATTTATTAAACGAGGTAGTATGGACGGTAAGGGGTAAAACTAAACTTATTGGATCTAGCGAGGTTGGTACGGCTATTGATGAGCCTACAACTACAGAGTCCTCTGCGATTACGTTTAAAAATGTTACACGATCTAGTACTTTTAATATAGACCATACGATGAGCAGGCAGCAGCATACCTCAACTATAATTGGCTCAAATGGAAACTATCCTGTGGAGCGAAAACCCTTTACTGCGCCTTCAGGGAACCCTCTTGTAAAGCAGATAGATCTACAAAATAGTGTATATAAGATGGTTTCAGGCTATTCTTTATACGATAGTGATGAAATAAGATACTGGAAGTACCTCGGCTGGGAAAGCTGGGACCAGCGGTGGGTTACACGACACCAATTAAATCCTATAATAGATACTTCTCAAAAACTATTTGAAAATGTTAATACCCTACTTCAACAGTTTAATGGTATTTTACGATATAGTAACGGAAAGTATTATTTAGATATGAGGGTAAAGTCAAAGCCGATTTCAGAGTTTGATCTAGATACGGAAGTTATTACAGAAAAAGATATTATTGGAGATATAAAAATTGATGATAAAGGAATCTCCAAAACCTTTAATGCTTTTAGTGCTCAATCGACAGATCCCGCACTGCTTTTCAAAAATAGAACTGTTTCATTCTTCAACTCTGATTATTTAGCTCAAGATAAAGGTATTCAAAGACAAGGCACCTATCGTGCGCCCGCAATTACAAATTACTTTAATTTAAGAATTAATGCAAAACAAGCACTAGACGAGTCTAGGGCGGGATTGACTGTTTCTTTTCAAATGCCTCCAAAAGGTTACTTACTATTAGCAGGTAACATAATTGCAATAACTTATTCTAACTTTAACTGGGAAAATAAGTTATTTAGGATTCAGTCACTAAAAACACGTAGTGACTTATTGGTAGACATAGTAGCTAAAGAACATAATGATGATGCTTTTATATTGGAGCATATGGCTAATGACTTAATTACTCCATATGGGGAAGAGAGTGTAAACCCAAATATCATTATTACTCGTCCTATAAATTTGATAGCAAGTCAAATCGTTGAAAGCGAAGGAGCTGTTGGAGGCATAGAGCTTAACTGGGAGAATACAGGAGACTATTCTGCATCAACCCACTCAATAGAAGTTTGGATGAATCCAACAAATGGTACTTTTAGTGGTGCTACTCATATTCTTACAGCTTCAGGCACAACTATCATTGATCCTATACTAAAAGAGCAAGGAACAACAGAAAGATACTATTGGATTCGCTATAAGGTTACTCCGGGGCTAAACTCTTCGTCAACTAATTTAGATCCTGTATTTTCAAGATATTATCCGTCCACAACTGAAGAAGGGGTAAGGGGGTTTGGTTCTGCAAGCCTACCAGAAAGAATTCATGGAATACCTAAAGGAGCAACTTCAAATACTGCTGCAAAAATTTCAACTGATTCTTCTAGTGAGTTTTTCTCTTTGTCCGCCGCATGGACTGTAGATCCGGAATTTGGGGGGACCATACCTTCGGGTGCTTATGTTATGCAAAGACTTACGGAACCTTTAGGAGCAAAACGATATCAGTTTGTTTGGAACGGAGAAAGAGTAGGAAACTATAAGTGGCGAGGAGCTAATGATACCCATACTCTGAGTGATATTAAACTGCTTGATGCAGGAGAAGAGTATACGATAGGGTCTTTACAGTCAAGTTATAGTACTACTACGACTGTAGCAAATGGTACTCGTAATTGGGACTACTATGCTATAAAAAGCACTAGAACGGATGGAATTGCTCAAGGAAGCGAAGAATTTATATTTGATGCCTATCCTGCTATTCTTGCAAGTCAGGGAGCCCCTGGAAACCCTGCAAATGTTACAGAAGCCAATGCTGTTGTTGACCTTTCAAATGTAGCAGACAACGACACTAGAGAGTTATATGTAATTTTTGACCATAATATTCCGAAGTGTTTCTTAGCAGAGTGGGACATTAGTACAAATAATTATGGGCCGGACTACTGGCGTGATATAGGCGATGGAAGTGCAACTCTTGATACTGCTTGGACCGCAATATCAGGAACCTCTTTCACTAGAGATAGCGGATATACAATTACAGGAGTGGGCACAACATTTACAACAGATTTTCAAGAGGGAGACGTAGTGGCTTATAAAGATACTGAGCTTACAAGCTCTTCTTCGGTTGTGGGAGAAACCTCCGCTTTTGTAGTACAAATAATATCAGACACTCAAATACGATTGGATAGATTAAGTCCATCCGCTAGTACTATTAATTATTTATATAGAACAGCGTATCGTCCAGACACAACAAATGATGCGGTAATCGCACAAATTGATAGGGGAAGTTAATGGCAGGTAAGGTTGTTGCAGAAATTTGGTTAGACGTTCGCCCTTATAATGGAGGGCCGGGAACGGGGCCGGGTGGCGGCATTGATGATGGCACTGGTACAGCAATTGTAGACAGCAGCCTAAATGCTGGTATTATAATTGATACTATTGGTGGTGGTATTACCTTTATGGGCGCGGGCTCAATTAAAGGAGGTAAAACAGCTTATGATGTAGGGCAGGGGTTTTGGTTTGGGGCAGATGGAACAGACCCTCTCTACTACAAAGTCGCTATTGGTGATCCAAGCGGAGATACCTTTAATTGGGATGGCGTTGAAATAAACTCTAAGATGAACAACTTAGAGCTTCGTGGGTACTTACGAGGCCCGGCAGATTTTGTCATTGATCCTGCCACTCATGGGGACAACACGGGCGAGGTAACGATTGCGGGAAATCTTGAAGTTGCAGGCGGAACTATAAAAGGGCCCGCAGAATTAATTATTGATCCTGCAGTGCACGGAGACGACACGGGCACTGTAAATATAAAAGGTGCAACTTTAAAAGTTCCTGATGATTTTACAATTGATCCGGCAGTGCACGGAAATGACACAGGTAACTTAGTAATTGCAGGAGCCTCTCTTAAAGTACCTAATAACTTTGCAATTGATCCTGCTACTCATGGAGATAATACCGGTACTTTAGTAGTTTCAGGAAATGTCGAAGTCGCAGGAGGAACCATAACGGGTCCTGCTACAATTATTATTGATCCTGCAGTTGTAGGAGCAAACTCTGGTCTTGTTCAAATTCTTGGAGATCTACAAGTAGATGGTTTAACTACTACTATTAATAGTAGTGTTATGACAGTTGATGATAAGAATGTTGTAATTGGTGAAGGCGCTACAAATGCAGCAGCGGTAAACCTAGGAGGCTTTACCCTTGAAGGTGCTAATGCAACTATACTTTACACCTCTTCTGATGATAAGTGGAACCTAAACAAAGGTCTAAATATAGCAGGAGATTTAGGAGCCTCAGGGGATATAACTGCGGGAGGTGCGCTTATAGGTGAAACCCTTGACATAGGAGGAAGCGATCTTACTGTAAATGCAAACGGAGATCTTGTAACTAATGGATCTCTAACCGTAAATGGCACTACTACTTTAAACGGCAATACCACGGTCGGGGACACTCCTTCAGATACTATTTTCTTTTATGCACGAGTCGCCTCTTCTTTTGCGCCCACAACAACTAATACGTATGATCTAGGTAGTACTTCTTTAAGGTGGAATACTCTGTGGGTGGATAGTATATATGCAGCCGAGTTAGATGTAGGGGCAGGAGATTTTATTGTAGATGAGGATGGAAATCTTGATGCTAATGGCGGAACTTTTGCTAGCCTAACTATTGATTCGGCTACGCCGGGCACAATTCTTAAGCAAGTGAATGCGCAAGGCACCCCCATGTCGATTGTTGCTCACACAACAATGAATATAGAGAATGTATCTTCTTCTAACCCAGGGGATGCTACTGTTTTAAAGTATAATAATACAAGCTCTGAATATCAATCTGTAGACTTTAAAACAACCTCGTTAGAGGATGTATCGACTACTACCGCAAGCGATAATCAAATATTAAAGTATAATGCTGCAAATACACAATATGAGCCAGTTGATCATACTATTCGAGAACTAGAGGATGTCTCAAATACTGCTCCTGCAAATGATCAAATTTTACAGTATAACTCTAGCAGCGGTGAGTACGAGCCAGAAGATTTTGTTCTTGATACTTTAGTAGATGTTACTATTGTTGATCTAGCTGATGGCGATTTGTTAGTTTATCAAGCTACAACATCTGACTGGAGAAATAAAACAAAAACGGGGGCGGGGTTTCATGACATCGCTCTTTCTGGGGACTGGGCAGATCTGGAAAATACTCCAACAACCCTTGCAGGATATGGTATTACAGATGTATATACAAAAAATCAGACCTACAGTCAAACAGAAGTTAATGCTTTATTATATACAGATGGTGATGTAGACGCTCACTTAAATAGAACCAGCGCTAGTAACCAAAATAAAGTTTTAAGCTATAATGGATCAGATTATGAGTGGGTTTCTTACGGACAAATAGTAGGCTCTGTTGAAGAGTTAACCGATTTATCCGACGTTGGACTAAGTAGCCCTAGTGCCATCCCCTATGGGGATGTGTTAATGTGGACACAAACTCCTGGTGGAGGCTCTGGAGGCTTTTGGACAGATCGAACCTTCACTTATACAGACCTGGGAGGCAAACCAACAACTATTGCAGGTTATGGTATTACGGACTTTGACACACTTGTAGATGCTCACTTAAATAAAAATAGTGCTGGAACAGACGAAATATTAAGTTGGAACGGTACGGACTATGCTTGGGTACCGGGCCCTAGTGCTACAAATTTAAGAGACTTAAATGATGTTACTCAAGTTGGCGCTAACGATAAAGATATTCTTAGGTATAATAGCACTTCTTCCGCTTGGGAAAATGATGGATTTAGTATTTATAGTATAGGGGACTTAGGAAACGTAAGCAATGCTGCTCCCTCTGCTAATAACCTGCTCGTGTGGAACGGCTCGATATGGGCCCCAGGAAGCGTTCCAACAAATGCAATAAGTCTTGCTCTAAATGATATTACCGACGTAAGTTTAGGCACACTAAATACAAATGATTATTTAAAATGGGATGGAAGTGCTTGGGTAGACGCTATAATTGATTGGACTCATATTGCAAATAAGCCAACTATTCTTACAACAAATGATCTGTATACAGATGGGGATGTAGACACTCACTTAAATAGAACCAGTGCCCAAACAAATCAAGTACTAACTTGGAGCGGCACAGACTATAGTTGGACTACCCCCGCGACGGGAGTTTCTGTATTAAATGATTTAAGTGATGTATCTTCAGGCAGCCCCTCCACGGGACAAGTATTAAGATATAATGGTACTAATTGGGCAGCATCTAGTGTTTCATTTGCAGACTTGAGTAATAAACCTACTACTATAGCAGGATACGGAATTACTGACGCTTTTGATGGAGCATTTAGCTCCCTTACAGGAGTTCCCGGCTTTGCAGAAGACTTAGGAGACTTAGGCGATGTAACAATATCAGGTGTTGCTGACGGCCACATGATTAAGTATAATTCAGCAAACTCTAGATGGGAGAATACATTAGCTACTCTTGCAAGTTTAGAAGATACTAATATTACTAGTCCTTCAAACAATCATGTTCTTGCATATAATTCATCGAATCAAAAGTGGGAGAGTGGCACTTTTAGTATTGGAAATCTAACAAATGTAAATACCGGAGCAGACGCGCCTTCTACTTCGAGCAGTACCACAGGAGCAAGCCCCGCAGTTCTTTGGTATAGCTCTAGTAGTAGTGAGTGGAATGCTGCTCCGCTCGAAATTGATGATTTATATGGTATTCCTGACCCTGTTGGTGCGTCTGCTTCAGTGGGAGATGTTTTAGCAATTAAAGTTTTAACGCACCCACAAGAATATGAGTGGGTTTCTCCGAATACATCTTCAGCTAATCTAGTACCCGGAACTACAAATACTTATGATATAGGTACTTCTTCTAAGGTTTGGAGAGATTTACACCTTGGAAGAAACATTGAGCTTGGGAATATTACTCTTTCAAATAACTCAGGAGTATTCGAAGTAGAGGGTAATGCTATTGCAACGCAGGCATACGTGGGTACACACGTTAGCACAGAAATTGCAAGCCTAGTGGATAGTGCTCCTGGAACTTTAGATACTCTTAATGAACTTGCAGCAGCTCTTGGAGATGACCCCAATTTTGCCTCTACAACTGCAACATCTTTAGGAAATAAATTAAATACATCAGATTTTACTAGCACTGCAAACGCTTGGTTAGTGCAACGAACTACAGACGATCTTGGAGAAGGTTCAAATAATCTTTACTATACAAATGCAAGAGCTCGAGCTGCAATTACAGCGGGTACAGGTGTAGGACTATCAGCAGGGCAAATTTCTATTGGACAAGCCGTTGCAACAACAGACAATGTAACTTTTAATACTGTTACTGCTACTGTAACGGGCACTGTCTCAAGTTTAAGTAACCATAGCACAACAAACTTATCTGAAGGTACTAATCTTTACTATACAGATGCACGAGCAGATGCACGAGTAGCTTTAGCTACTGGAGCTAACTTAAGTCTTGCTAATAATAGTACAACTGATTTATCTGAAGGTACGAATCTTTACTATACAAATGCAAGAGCCGATGCGAGGGTAGCTTTAGCTACGGGAGCTAACCTAAGTTTTGGTAGCAAGTCAACATCAGACTTGTCTGAGGGTTCAAACTTATACTATACACATGCACGAGTACAAACAAAACTTGGTGCAGTTTCAGGCTCAATTATACCTAACTCCAATGAAGCTTATGATTTAGGAAGTTCCACATATAAGTTTAGAGATTTGT
>Ga0098055_1001829_pt1 | contig 11299 bp, 16 predicted proteins | sample 17_taG_FD_75107 | JGI IMG/M metagenome (GOLD analysis project Ga0098055, IMG submission 75107) | Marine viral communities from the Subarctic Pacific Ocean - 17_ETSP_OMZ_AT15314 metaG | ecosystem: Environmental > Aquatic > Marine > Oceanic | place: Pacific Ocean | collected 2015-01-18 | reverse complement strand
TTCAGGTGCTAGTTGTAAAGGGTCAGTAACTGATCTTAGAGCAAAAGCAAAAAAGGCATCTGGTGAAAAAGCAAAAATGTATCACTGGTGTGCTAATATGAAGTCAGGGAAAAAATAATGACAACAAGTAAAGCAATTATTATCGCGGCAGTAATACTAGGTATAAGTCATGTAGTTAACGGCTACTTGATAGACTTTGACACAATACTCAAGTGTACAGAGCCAGGTACTATATGTACCTTACATGTGGAGCCAAATAGATGAAGAATAAATTTTCAGGATATTGGCTATTATTTTTTGTATTAATAATAATATTGACACTTCAAGCTGGATGTACATCTGTACAAGAAACTGTCGACACTGAACAAGTGCAAACACAAGATAAAAGAAAACCAAATACTTTACTATGTGCTATGCTACTCTTAAAACTTGATTGCGGAGCAAAAAACAAAGCTACACCACATGCAGTTCCTGAAAAAGAACCGATATCAGAAACAATAACATTAGAAACAATAGAAGGCTAATATTATGAAAATTAATGAAATCTTAAACGAAGGCAAGAGCCCACATAAGAAAGGTACCGAAAAGTACAAAAAACATATGGCGGCAATGCATGCTGAATCAGAAGAAACTTACGAAGATGATGACAAATTCTTTGAAGCTTACGGAGACGTAGAAGAAACTCTCGAAGAAGCAGAATATCAAGGACGTAAAGTCCAACTAAACAAACCTATGCAAGGTGATGTTAAGAAGTTTAAAGTTTATGTTAAGGATCCTAAAACAGGCAACGTTAAAAAAGTAAATTTTGGACACGGTGGGTCAAGTGTAAAAGGCAAAACAATGCGTATTAGAAAAAATAACCCTGCGGCACGTAAAAGTTTCCGTGCTAGACATAATTGCGATAGTCCTGGGCCAAAAACTAAAGCAAGATATTGGTCATGTCGTAAGTGGTAAAATGACAAACTACGAGCATTATCTGCAACACAGCTATGATGCTGTTAAAAGAGCAGAAGACATGTTGTTAATCGACCTCGAAGACGATCTCGAAGCATACCTTGTACACCTGTTTGCTAACTACATGGACAAGCCACAGATTAATACAGAACCCGTCTGTATTAAATTACTAGAAAGCACACACAAACCAATTAGAGAACGAATACCAATTCTAAAAGAAGTAGGGGATGAATGTCTTCTAGTACATTCATTAGGTTGGGGTAAGCCAAAATGGCCCACAGAAAGTTATTATCAAGAAATGGGGCAAACAGCCTATGTTACTAGAGCATTCCTAAGACGCCCACCTGAAATGTTATATGATGACTTAGCCGTCGAGTTTGATATAGTGTCAAAAATCCTTAGGACTTGTGTCCAACATTAATTGTTGAACTTAAAGAATCCCTTCATTAAGTAGTATTCAAAGTTCACATACTTTAACCACTTAGGTCCTGGAAATAAATCTTCAATTGATTGATAATTACTTGCCTCAAAATTGACGTGATGGAATTTATGATAACTATCTCTCAGCATTAACGGATATAACCAAGGAAAGTCTTTTTGTTTTCCGTATTTGTCTTCTTCGTCACCTGCTATATAAAATATCACGTCAGGCATAGCACCAAATATCCTGTGCCATAAGATAGACATGAACACAAAGTTAATCATTACTGCCAGACCAAACACTAGTAGAGTAGCTATGCTGAGAGTGGTCAATAACAAAGGTTGATTTTTAGAAGCGAGTTGGTGTAGCATAGTTTTCCTTTCTAACTTTTTGTTAGCTTTGTCTACTAGGGAATAGAATTTCTCGTGGTCCTGAAGTACCAGAGCATTATTTTCCGTAGCAAATAGATGTCCCCACTTGTTAGATGACGCTAAAATGTGTATTTGATCGTCTTCAGTATTCCATTTTGTGTGGTGGTTCATATGGCTAGCACGGAGTACTTCTATGTCACCTAGACTAAAAAGACATATAAATTCAAAGAATCGTGCGATGTTAGGATTCTTTGGTACGATATATCTATGATGATAGTAATCGTGTTCTACAACCTGTAATACAAAATGCAACACATAGGCAAACAGGAGGCCACTTAGCAATAGCACAGGATCGAATGCTATGATGTTATATACTATTACTGCTAGTAGTATACCAAAGAACATGTACTTTTTTAATTTATGTCTGAGTTGATAATACCAAACTTTTAGCTGGCTAGTTACAGACCTTTCTAAAAATTCAACTAACTGGTCAGTAGATTTAGGAAATTGATTTAGATGCCAACACTTGATTTCTATTCCGCGATTTCTTAATAGCTGTTGTATTAGAGCTTGTACTAATATATTACGACCCAACGAACAGTGGGTGTTATTGATAACACTATTGGTTTGTTCTTGAGCTTGTTTTACTTGTTTTTCAGTTAAGAACGCAGGGAGAGCACTTATATAACTGAGAGCTTCTCTCAGTTCCCACAGCTCTAGATCCTCAATCGCACTTTTACCTGTTTGTTTTAGAACTATTTTGGCAAGATTGGGTGTTAACTTTATTGACAATTCGTTGTGCCCTAATGTATAATATACGAATATTTAGTAGAAATATTACACCAAGGTAATTGTTTGATAATTACTATTAGTAACATAAATCAAGGAGGCATTGATATGTCAGAAGTATTCAATTCAGAACAAAAAGCAAAGTTAGTTCAGTTAATTAACGAAGGGATTCAAGTACTTTCAGAAGTAGAAGATTTGAATGCTGGGCTTAGTGATACTGTAAAAGCTGTAGCTGAAGAACTACAAGTTAAACCAAGTATTCTTAAAAAAGCAATTAAAATTGCACAAAAATCCTCATTTACAGACACAAACACAGATCACGAAACACTAACAACTGTGTTAGAAACTGCTGGTCGAACTTTATAGTTGACTTAGTTGTTGAAGTAAAGTATAATAATAGTAAGAGTTACGCCCACAGTGGGCATGAAGAGTGTGTGTGAGCTAGAAGTCGCACAAAAAGGAGTATAAATGAGTTACGTAGATGCCCTGTTTGACAGGCAAAAAGATCGTATATACATTGTTGAACGCAACAATGGCCAAAGAGAATATGTAGAATACCCAGCAGAGTATGTATTTTATTATGATGCTCCTAAGGGAAAATATCGTACCATATATGGTACTCCTGTAGATCGATTCCAAACTAAAAATTCAAAAGAGTTTCACAGAGAATTAAAAGTAAACTCAGGCAAGCAGACTTGGGAAAGTGATATTAATCCTGTATTCCGTTGCTTAGAGAATAATTATCTAGGCAAGCCGTCACCTAAACTACAAACAGCATTTTTTGATATTGAGGTCGACTTTGATCCAGTAAGAGGATTTAGTAAGCCCGATGATCCTTTTAATCCAATTACAGCAGTATCAGTATATCTTGATTGGATGGAAAAACTAGTTACTATGGTAATCCCACCTAAGTCAATGAGTTGGGAAACTGCTGAAGAAATTGCTAGCAAGTATGATAATTGCTTTTTAATGGAACGTGAAGAAGATCTTATAAAAACTTTCTTAGATATAATTGAAGATGCTGATATATTAAGTGGGTGGAACTCAGAAGGATTTGATATTCCTTACATGGTAATGAGAACTAATCGTGTGCTGTCAAAAGATGATACTAGACGTTTTTGTTTATGGAACCAATTTCCTAAGAAACGTGAGTTTGAACGCTTTGGAGCTAGCAACTTAACATTTGATTTGATTGGTCGTGTGCATTTAGATTATATGCAACTGTATAGAAAATACACATACGAAGAAAGACATAGTTACTCGTTGGATGCTATTGCTGAGTTTGAACTAGCAGAAACAAAAACTCCATATGAAGGTACCCTAGATCAACTATATAATAAAGATTTTGAAAAGTTCATTGAGTATAATAGACAAGATACTGCTCTATTAGATAAATTAGACAAGAAATTAAGATTTATTGATCTCGCCAATGAATTAGCACATGACAACACAGTACTACTACAAACAACAATGGGTGCTGTTGCTGTTACTGAACAAGCTATTATCAACGAAGCACATCAGTTAGGTATGATAGTTCCTAATAGAAAATTCGGCGATGAAGGCACTACACAGGCCGCAGGTGCTTATGTGGCGTTTCCTAAGAAAGGTATGCATGACTACATAGGTGCCATTGATATTAATTCACTTTATCCGTCGGCTATTCGTGCTTTGAATATGGGTCCAGAAACTATTATAGGACAGCTAAGACCTACTATGACTGAACATCATATTAAAACTAAACAACAAGAAGGCAAGTCATTTGCTGATGCTTGGGAGAATGTGTTTGGTAGTATGGAATATACTGCTGTTATGAATGGTGAGCCAGGCACTGAAATAACCATCGACTGGAAGAACGGTGAAAGTGATGTATTAAGTGCCGCGGATGTATGGAGGCTAATATTTGATAGTAACAAACCTTGGATACTAAGTGCTAACGGAACCATCTTTAACAACGAAACAAAAGGTATCATTCCAGGACTGTTGGAACGATGGTACGCAGAACGTAAGGAAATGCAAAGTAAGATGCGTGAAAGCATTAAAACTGAAAACAAAGAAGACACAGCATTTTGGGACAAGCGACAACTAGTTAAAAAGATTAACCTAAATAGTTTGTATGGTGCACTGCTTAATCCAGGTTGTAGATTCTTTGATCATCGTATTGGTCAATCAACAACACTGACTGGACGTGTTATTGCACGACATATGGATGCCTATATTAATGAATGTATCATGGGTGAATATGATCACGTTGGAGAAAGTATAGTGTATGGTGATACTGATAGTTGTTACTTTACTGCGTGGCCCGCCATTAAAGATGATGTTGAAGCAGGTAAGATGGAGTGGAACAAAGATATAGCTGTACAGTTGTATGATTCAATTGCCGATCAGGTCAATGCAAGCTTTCCTGCATTTTGTGAAAAAGCATTCCATGTTTCACGCAAACAGGGCGAACTAATCAGAGGTGGACGTGAACTAGTAGCTCTGAAAGGTTTGTTTATCAAGAAGAAACGATATGCTGTGCTTATCTATGATATGGAAGGTAATCGATTGGATACACATGGTAACCCAGGTAAAGTAAAGGCCATGGGCTTGGATTTAAAACGTTCAGACACTCCTAAGGTAGTACAGGATTTCCTAAGTGACGTACTGTTAGAAACGCTAACTGGTGCTGACAGAGAACGTCTAATTGCTAAAGTAAGAGAGTTTAAGCTACTGTTTACAGAACGCCCAGCTTGGGAAAAAGGAACTCCTAAGCGTGTTAACAACCTAACAAAATATAGTAAAGAAGAAGAACGTTTAGGTAAAGCAAATATGCCTGGACATGTTAGAGCCGCAATGAACTGGAATAATCTAAGACGTATGCACAGTGACAACTATTCAATGAGCATAGTTGATGGTATGAAAACTATTGTTTGTAAACTTAGAGACAATCCTTTAGGATATACCAGTGTTGGGTATCCAATTGATGAAACACATATACCCGATTGGTTTAAAGAACTTCCATTTGATGATGCCGCTATGGAGACTGGTATCGTGGATCAAAAAGTAGAAAACTTATTAGGTGTATTGAACTGGAAGATAAGTGAAAATACACAGATTTCAACAACATTTGACGACTTGTTTACATTTGAATAATACGAACCCAACTATGAAACTGAGAGACTTGTGTCTCTATCGAAAACTTTTACTAGATTTAATCAACAGTAGATTAACTCGTACTCCTCTATCTGATAACATTGGATTACTAGATAGAACACTAGTAACTACGAGAGAAACCTTCAACCAATACTCAGACAGCGTATTATCAATGCATCAGCAGTGTGAAACATTAGCAAAAGAATACGATAAAGTTACTGATCAATTACAAGAGCTCATTGTCGAAGTTGATAATGATATTAACAAATGGTCAGACGAAATGTTTGAAGAATATAAAGAAATCTTTACGGTTGATACCGTATATCAACATTTATTAAAATTACAAATACCAGATAAAGTTAAAGAAGACATAAAAAATAAAGTCAGACTCTACGGTAGTAACTGGCGGTATCCAGGATTGCAAATATTCCCCAATGATGCTGAATGGATTAAACCGATGACAACCATGGATCCTTTGTATATTACAGGAACTTCTTTAAGTGCATTGAATGATGTCGTAGAAGAGTATCCACGTGGATACAAGAATAGATTAAGATCGTATGAACTTAGAAATTTAAATTTCCGAAGTTTTCCGCAAGGACAATTTAGTCTAGTGTTTTGTTTGTGGGCATTTAAATATTTGCATAGTGATTATGTAGAACTTGCAATTACTAGGATATTTAATTTGTTAAGACCAGGAGGAGTTTTGATGTTTGGGTTCAACAACTGTATAACTAGTAATCTAATAGATCACTGCGAAGATCAAAAAATTAGTTATTATAACGTAAACAAACTTAAACAACTAGTTGAAAAAATAGGATATGAAATAGTAGCGTTAACAGACTATGATGGATTTGGTAGTTTTGCAGAGATTAAAAAACCTGGTGAACTAACTACATCAAAGTTACATCAAGCTCTAGGAAAGGTAATATCAAAATCACCAAATTAAATTTATCAAACTACTTGCAAAACCTAAATAATATGTATATAATATTATATCAAAGGAGAATTAAATGAAAGATCATCTATTAGACATTGTTAAGAACACATATGGACTAGGTATAATTGACCTAGTTAAAATTACAGGAACAGATACAGAAACAGCGATCGAAGCATTAGCAGAAGATCGTAGTGTTATTGTACAAGCAAAATTAAACAACGCAGTGCCAGAATTTAAAGGTACATTTGGTATGCCCAATCTTGGTAAACTAAGCACTATTTTAGGTATTTCAGAATATAAAGATAATGCTAAAATAGAACTTGCTACACAAGAACGCAACGGTGAAAATGTAGCAGTTGGACTTAATTTTGAAAATGCAAACGGAGACTTTAAAAATAACTATCGTTTTATGAGTCAAGAAATTGTTAATGATAAACTTAAAACTGTAAAAATGAGACAGGTATCGTGGAATGTAGAGTTTGAACCTAGTGTTGCAAATATACAAAGATTAAAGTTCATGGCACAGGCTAATGCTGAGGAACTTAACTTTACAGCTAAAACTGAAGGAACAGATCTTAAATTATTCTTTGGTGATCATTCAAGTCATGCAGGCAACTTTGTGTTCCAAGGTGATGTTACTGGAACATTGACAAAAGCATGGGCATGGCCAGTAAATGCTGTGATAGCAATCTTAGGTTTATCGGGTGATAAAACATTTAGTATATCAGATGAAGGAGCGGCACAGATTACTGTAAACAGTGGATTAGCAACTTACAATTATATATTACCAGCACAAAGCAAATAATGGCATTTGAAATAGACAACTTAACAGCAAAACAAAAAGACTATGCAGTATTCTTGCCAGCACTTAGTGGATTTTATGCTACTTATATAGGTAAGCAAAGGCATAAAGAACCTGACAACAAAAAGTACGACAATGGTAATTATGTTCCAATGGGACGTGTTCCTAAAGATTTTGAAAATGGCGTAGAAGGATTAAACTGGCTTAATAAAGATGAAGCATACTTCCCTTATAAATGGGCTTTGTACTCAGCAGGACATGCTGAATTAGATATTAACAAGCATGCACCAAAAGAAGATATGATACGTAATAGAGATCGTGCTAATAGTTTTGTATTAGGTGACAGTGGTGGATTCCAGATTGGTAAAGGTGTATGGGAAGGTGATTGGAAAAATCCTGCGTGTCCTAAAGCACAAAAGAAACGTGAGCAAGTACTAGCGTGGATGGATGCTTACATGGACTATGGTATGATATTGGATATACCAGCCTGGGTATGTCGTAGTCCTAATGGACGTGAGAAAACAGGCATAACTTCATATATTGAGGCCGTTGAAGGAACTTATATAAACAACGACTACTTTATGGCTAACCGTACTGGTGCATGCAAGTTCCTTAATGTGTTACAAGGCGAAAATCACCAAGAAGCTGATGATTGGTATCAACGTATGAAGAAATACTGTGATCCAACACAGTATGAAAGACCGTTCAATGGTTGGGCAATGGGTGGTCAGAATATGTGTGATATACATTTAGTCTTACGCAGACTAGTTGAACTAAGGCATGATAATCTGTTACAAGAAGGCTTACATGATTGGATGCACTTTTTAGGAACATCGAAACTAGAGTGGGCATGTTTATTAACTGATGTACAACGTGCAGTTAGGAAATACGTTAATCCTAACTTTACTATATCATTTGATTGTGCATCACCTTTCCTAGCTAGTGCCAACGGGCAGGTGTATATACAAACAGAAACTGAAGACAGAGCAAAATGGACTTACAGAATGGTACCTAGTGTTGATGATAAGAAGTATGCAACAGATACTAGACGTTTGAGAGATGCTGTACTACAAGATAAAATATTTGAAAACTTTACTGAATCTCCTATAAGTGCTAGATTGCAGATAAATGATATTTGTCACTATGCTCCAGGTGACCTAAATAAAATAGGTAAAGAAGGTAAAACATCATGGGACTCATTTAGCTACGCATTACAGATGGGGCATAATGTTTGGAGTCATTTGAATGCCGTGCAACAAGCAAACATTAAGTATGATAACGGTATAGTTCCTAAGATGTTAGTTCAAGAAAGCTTTGATCGTTTATACTTTAAAGACATTGTTGACGCAATATTTGCTACAGCAGACAAAAGTGAAGCATTAGCAATCATTGAAGAATTCAATAAGTTCTGGATGTCAATTATAGGCACCAGAGGTGCGATAGGTAAGAAGACTGTTAACGCTAGTGCTATGTTTAGTAATTTGTTTGAAGCTGATCAAGAAGAAGAGCATCACCAAGATGATAGTGGTCTTGATGAAGCAAATTTAGATAAACTTGAAATGGAGGAGACATGAGCGATTTAGATCATTTAGAAGCACTTAAAATTAAACACCGAGAACTTGATAAGAAGTGCCAAGAAGGATTCAGCAATTATTTAGATGATGCGAGTCTGAATAAAATGAAGATAGACAAGGCACACGTCAAAGCACAAATACAAGCGATAGAACAACAACTCGACAAAGGAGTGACATAAAATGGACTTATCATTTATTACAGCAGATTTATTAAACAACATATCATGGTGGGATGGTATCATTTACATTTTAATAGCACTGGTTGTATACGCACTCATCAGATGGATTAACAAAAAGATATGAAAATAGAAGACACTCCTTGGTATAAAGAATCAAAGCCTCTAGTAGAGAATAAAGATTATCTAGTGTTTGAAGACAAGTATCCTGTAACTAAAGGACACTTACTGTTTGTTCCTAAGCAAGATACACCCAACTGTTTTATGATCACATACTTGGCCGCATACGAATGGGGTATAGACTTGTTTCAAAAAGAATATTGCAGTGGGTTTAACATAGGACAAAACGTAGGCGAGTCAGCAGGACAAACAGTAATGTATCCTCATGTACATATGATTCCACGCACAGACGGCGATTGTGTAGATCCTAGAGGCGGTGTACGTGGTGTTATTGCAGACAAACAGAAGTATTGACTTTGAACACGATATACTGTATAATACTATTATGAAAAGAGATTACGCAACAGGTAGTGCAACAGACGTAAAATATTTTGTGGGTGATGAAATAGAGCATACACCTGCATTTAATTTACGCACACTGTTTGTTGTTGGAGTTATGGCTCCGGAGCAAATTACCGATATCGCCACAAAACATGAATGCGATCATGTATACTTCGGAGCCAACCAATCATTTGATGGAGAGAACATTGGGGATTGGGTACGTCAGATTGAGCATGTATTACGTTTAGGATATAAAGCAACACTGGATCTTGATGTTAAACATATTGAAAAATCCGGTAAATGGTTAACACAGCTCAATGAGTTTGAGAATTTTATTACGCAGATATCAGTTAAGATTCCTAACATAGCAATATACAACGACAATACCACTGTCAAGATAGATGACATAGACTTTAATGCAACCAATGAAGGTGTGTGGTGTCATTCATTGGACAAATTAAAAAGTTATGATCGAATGACTATATGGTCAGAATATGGAGAAGACGAAATAATCAAGGAGGAAGAATAATGGCAACATCAGTGATACTTAATAATCTTAGAGCAAAGTACGAGAATCAAATTGAAATTAGCAAAACTAATATCACACTGTTTATAAATAATCCCCAAGGTGTTGCAGAGCATATTGATTATTCAGAAACAGTAGAGAAAGAATTAGAAAAAATTGCACATGCACATGACATGTTAGAGGCATTAGACGAACTATGAACCAAGAACAAAGAGAACGTGTAGACAACATCATGGCTGATGCTAGAAAGATGATATGGGTTACTTTTCAACGTGAAGGTATTCACTATTATCCAGCCGCACTTGATGATCCTAAACTAGCAGACGTTAGTTTCTTAGGGCATCCTCATAGACACATATTCCATTTCCGTGTTTGGATACAAGTATTCCACGATGATAGAGATCTAGAGTTTATACAGTTCAAACGTTGGTGTGAAAGTTTATATCAATCAGATGGTGAATTAGAACTTGACTATCAAAGCTGTGAAATGATAGCAGATGCACTTTACTTGAAGATTGCTGAAAAGTATCCAGGTAGAGATGTTAAAATTTCAGTTGCAGAAGATAACGAAAATGGCAGTGAAACTGAATACAATACTAGAAGACCTTCACAGAGAATAACACTGTGAGCAATGTGTTCTTAGTTGATCTAGAAGCAGTTGAATCCAGATATACTGGACAATGGAAAACTCACGTACCTAAACTATTAAAGGATGCTGGACACAATGTTACAATTATTGAAGGACCTAGTGATATTCCTAGCGCCACTACTCCTGGTGCTTTCCTTAACTTTGGCGGCACTAACATATACAAGGCTAGGCAAGTTGAAGAGTTCAGTCGTCTTTTTTGTAGCGGCAAAGTTGCTAACGGGGATCACTTTATTTTTACTGATGCATGGCATCCTGGTATTATTAATCTAAAGTATATGAGTGAGTTGCTTGGTATAAAAGTAACTATACACGCACTATGGCACGCTGGAAGTTATGATCCACAAGACTTCTTAGGTAGACTGATAGGTGATGCTAATTGGGTAAGACATACTGAATGTGCTTTCTTTGAATCAATTGATCATAACTACTTTGCAACAGACTTTCATATTGATATGTTCTGC
>Ga0098055_1001827_pt1 | contig 11304 bp, 5 predicted proteins | sample 17_taG_FD_75107 | JGI IMG/M metagenome (GOLD analysis project Ga0098055, IMG submission 75107) | Marine viral communities from the Subarctic Pacific Ocean - 17_ETSP_OMZ_AT15314 metaG | ecosystem: Environmental > Aquatic > Marine > Oceanic | place: Pacific Ocean | collected 2015-01-18 | reverse complement strand
TGAAACCTCATCCCCTACTTGGTAGAATTGACGTTCTCTTTCAGTCAAGAGATGTCCAACACCACAGGTAGGTTTGCCTAGTGTATCAAGGTATACGCATTCTTCGTTACCTTCTCTAAGTTCAAGGTGTTCTAGGAAGTGATTGTATTTCATTTTAAAGGTTTTACGTTTAAAGATTTGCTTGGATTCCAATAAATTTTAACATCATGTTCTTTACCGCCACTTAGAACACCACCCTTATGCCTAAGTCCGTTGTACCCTTGTTCTATTAAATGTATTGCCCAACCATTAAACAGGTCTTGAACTTCATACGTTGGTATTTGATATTCCCTTGAAATATCTCTAGCCTCATCATATAATTCTAAGAAAGATGCATTTGAATTTTCTTCTAAGAACCCTGCTAATTCATCTTCTAAATCAGTAGAAAAATCATACTCAGGTTCAAGTATATCTTTTTTAATTTGTTCAGGAACTTTCGTGTCTAGATTATATAATTTGTTACCTTTTTTTTCTGTGATCTCATACACAAAACCTTTATCTGTTACACCAGTACCTAGGTCTGTTTTTTTAGCATACCCTTTAGCAATACCTGATTCAGAAGTTGTGTAAAATCCTGCTCCATATATGTTAGATTCTGATCCTTGATAGCCCATATCAAAATCTTCTAAAACTTCAGGTAGTTCTTTTTTCGTACCATGAAATTGTCTTATTGTTTGTTGTGGAAAAATAGAATCGTAAAAATCTTTTGATATTGTAAAATCTGGTTTACCATCAGGGTTTATAGCTATTCTAGCTTGTCTAGGTGTAGCACCTGTAACATCTTTATTACCCTCTTTACTAAGTTCAATATACCTACCCCCTTTAATGTAATCAAAATTAGATAAGAAAGGTTTGTAATCTTTATGTTCTACATCAAGGAATCTTTGCGGAGCGGGCATTACATCTGTAGGCATATCTTTTAATCCTTTAACAGCTTTAGTCTTTTCATCTACCGCAACTATATTATCGTATACTGGATGTAGTTTACCTCTGACTGAAATTTCTCCTATTTTATTACCTGTCCTAACAACTCCTTTTGTTGTTGGTCTAAGTCTAGGTTCACTTTTTTGTTTAGCATATCTCTCTAATAAAACTCCTTCAGGAAAATCAGCTTGTAAAGAATACAAATGTTTCCCTCCTGTTTCGACAGATACTATAGGAAAATCTGGACCGGGATTAGGATCAAAACCTTCAGGAACTTCTGTCCACTTCCACCCTGCTTTCTTTTTAAATAAATTTGTTTTTATCTTTTTATTTTTAGCTGCTTGTTTTCCTAATAATCCTCCTACTCTAACCGGAACTCTATCTTCTTCTTCAAACAACCTAGAAACAACTGCAAAGCTCTGGTTAGTATTGTCTATCTTACGTTCTGTTGGATTATCTTTCACAAAAGGAACAGGATAATCTACCGATAGCTTACCACCAGTAGCTAATTTTTCACGAGCCTCTTTAATTTTTTGTTTCATAGGTCGTTGTTGTGCTCTCATTTCTTTTTGTGCAAACCTTTTATCTGCTTCTCGTCTTGCCTTACCCCTAGTATATGTTCCTTTTCCTTGAGCACGTCTTTCTATGTCTTTTAAAAACTCGTCTAATTCATGGATAGTTTCAGGACTTAATCTTCTAATTAAATTTCTATAAGGCATTGTATTTTTAAATAGTGCTGAACTAAACGGAGTATCTCCTTGTAAAGAATCTGCTAACATTCCCCCTAGAGTTGGACCCATTAGTCTTAACATAGCTCTTGGTGTATTACTACCATAGGATATAGCTTCTTGAAAATTATGAACTAAATCAAAAGGACCAGCTACACCCATAGTTGTTAATGTTTTTATAAGTTGATCAATAGGCTCATCATCCACTTCATTTATACCTTTCATCCTTTGAGTAAAACCAGTAGCAAAATACATTAGTGCTCCTCCTGCTAAATGTTTAGGAACTGCTGCCCCTCTAGTCATGTACATGTCTCTAATTGCATTTCTTAAAACTGTGTTACTAAAAGAGACAGGGTAAGAATATAATTGAAAAGCTACTCTGGCAGCCCAATGACTTGAAGCTATAAATTTTTGAGCGTTTTCTCTAGAGGGAATCATAACAACTTCGTTTACAAACCTATCAGCACTTTGTCTTAAATTTTCATAGAACGCATCATCTAGTTTACCACCTGCTTTATGCCATTTAATACCTTCATCAACATTAACACCTAGTTGATTTATAGCTGATCTTAAACGCATAGCTTTTTTATTTTTAGTATTATAAGCCTCTCTTCCCATCTTATCTAACTTAGATAAATTTTCTCGTATAAGTAATTTACCTGCATTATATGAGTATATCTGTACAAATTTAGTATACTGATCTAGGAATATAGTCCTATAAAAACGATAAGTAAGTTTTTGAGATACACCTGATAAGCCATCACCATACCTAGCATTGATAGCTTCATTTAAACCACTAGACATCATTTTATTATGTTGATGCATTTCTGCTCTAGTTAAACTAGGCAATCCTTTAGTGCCGCCAAGTAAATTTGAAGCGGCTTTAACACCTTCTTCATATGCAGTTTTTGTAAAAGCTTGTATAGCTAACTTAGGAGAAGCTTTAAAGAAAGGAATAAATGTTTCAGGTAAACTAGATAGCGTAGCTAATGAAAGTTTGTTAGCTGCTTGTAAAGCTAATAGATTACCTGTAAATTGTTCAAGACCTTTACTACCACGCCCATATTGTCCAGTTAAATTTTGAACCAACATTTTCATTCTGTTTTTCTCATCTGATGGTAATCTTCCTCTAGCATAATTTACATTAGCTTCAGATAATTCACCAACAATTTTTTGATTTTGTTTTGTAAATGCACCACTATTAAAATTGTTTAAAATAATTTTATCAATCTCTTCTTGGAAAGTATTGTTAAGTAATGATGCTCTTTCTTGAACACTTAAATTATTAAACTTAAAAGAATTATTTATAATTGAATTGTTACTCCTAAGCCTAGCATTTGTTTTTACTAACTCAGATAGTAACATTGAATCATCATCACTTAATTGTCGTGCCAAGAAATTAGACTGGATGTATTTAGACAAAGACTTATCTTCTACTATTTCTTCTGCAAAACCTCTTGCTCTTAAATGCTCTTGAACTTCTTCTAATACTTGTTGAGGTTTTGTTTTTACTAGATTACCACCATACATCGGAATAAACCATTTGTTATCTTGTTCAACTTCCCCAAATCCTAAAGTTCGTTTAGTTACAATTTTTCTAGATGTACTGTTTACATAAGCCATTGTAGTTGCAAATACATCATTTTCAAATAAATCTTTAATCTTATATGTATCTAAATTTTTATATGTTCGTTGACCAATTGAACCAACAGAAGGATCAAAATCATCATGTAATTTATCTAATTGAGATGCTATAGCTTCTTGAGCTTGTGTAGTATTTTCAAACTCACCATCATCCACAAGTTGTTGAGCGTATCTTTCTCTATTTCCAAGTGATCTTTGAACTTTACTTTCTTTAAGATATCTTGGGAAAAAATTAGGTACTTTATGAAAAATAAAACCTGCCTGAATAGCTTCCTTTTCTACAGCATCATAAACTTTTCTAAACTCCGCAGCTTTTCTAATTATACTTTCCGGAACTCCTTGCTTAAAACGACCTTGATTTAAAAACATATAAATATCGTCATTTAAAGTAGTGCCCTCTTTTAAAGCCCAGTCTTTTGTCCTAAAATATAAACCCGTTCCTCTATTATATCTATTTTCATTTCTTGCAATTTCTTCTATTTCAAATTTTAATTTTTCAACCCTCGCCATATATTTACCAGAGGCATCAGCAAGTTGTTCACTAAACTGTCTTTGACCATAATCATAGTCAGTAGCAATTTTTACTATATCATCATTAAAATTTTCTAAAGAATCATTACGAATTAATCTTAAAAATCTGTAAGCAGTTCCTCCTTGATCTACTCCTGCTTCTTCTAAAAATTTACTAACCTCTCCTGTTTGCTTACTATACGTTGTAGGCTTTTGAAACATACGCATAGACTTACCTAAAATAATAGTACCGCCTTCTTCTCTGTATTTTTGAAAGCCACCTATTTTAGGTTTAACTTTTTTTGATTCTTCTTTTAAAACTTGACTAACAGTTTTATCTGTTATAATAATTCCATCATCATCTATAACTCTGTTTACAAAATTTTCAGGCAGTAAAGCTTCTTCATCTGCTGCTCGTCTTTCAAAATCAGCTACCTCTTCAACATGTGTCTTGTTAGACAGTTGTGGGTTTCTTTCTCGTTCTTTTCTGTTTAGTTCTGCAGCTTTTTCTAATGTAATAATTTCAGGAGCTTCAGCCTCTGGATCAGGTTCATCTAGAATAGTTCTTTGAAATTGTTCTGATTCTTTTGTAGTTTGTTCAGCAGCTTCAGCTTTAGCTTTTTTGTCTAATCTGTTTAGTACAAATGTAGTTCCTCCTCCTATAGCTGAACCAAATGTAAAACCAAATACAGCCCCTGTAGCTGTGAGCCTAGGATCATATTCTTCGTAGCCTTCAACACCAATTTCATTATATCTTTTCTGATACAAGTGACTATCTAATCCACCATAGATTGCTCCCTCTGTACCTAGAATACCTATTGAACTTTTGTAGCTTCTAGTATTTAAAGGTATTCTAGGAATTGCATTATACACAGGAGCAACTTTACCTAAAGATACATTATAACTTTTGGCAGCCATGTTTTTAATACCTTGTCTTAATGTTTGTGCGGCTGCTTGTTGTGTAGCAATTTTAGGGGGAAGACCTCCCGGACCTGTAAATAAAATAGGAATATTAGCAGGATCAGTAAGAATACCTTTAAATATATCTCCAGTTAAAGTTAAAGTTTCATTAAGCCCTATGTTCTCATATTTAGACTTTCCATTAGGGTTTGTGGCATGAAACTCATTCATTAAAGAAGAATAGTTTTCTATAAACTTTTGAGCTTCTGGATCGTTCTTTGCCCTACCTTTTAAAGTTTTAGCTGTCTCGTAAAGACTTTTTGTAAGATTAAATTCTCTACCCCTAGTATAATCTACAAAAGCATCAGCAGCATTCTGACCATCTTCATATGTTGTGTTATCAAGATAAGACATCATTTGCATTGCTTTGTCTTGAACGTCTGGATTTTGTGTAAACTCTGTAATACTTTTTGCTTTAGGCTCAAAGTATTCTTTTATAGTTTTTACATTTTGAGCTTTGGTGTATTCTTCTTTAGTTCCTTTAAACTTATCAACTAAGCCAGTTTGTGGGTTGAAGAAAGTCTTTTCTTTTTCTTCCATAGGCAAGATAGTACTAGGCTCATCTTGTTTAGTAATGGTAGAACCTGTTAGGTTTTCAGAATCTATTGGTATTATAGGCATTTATTTTAGGGAGTAATATTTATAAAGTGATTACCTTCTGCATCAGGAGTTCTACGAAACTCAACCCTATATTGACCAATAATAATAGGCTGTGTGTCTTCCCACATTTTAGGTGTAGGATTACTAAGAGTATCAGCATGATACCAATAAACTTGATTTTTATTAATCGTATTTAAATATTGACTAAACGTACTTTCAGTAAGATTAAAACTTTTAGGATAATTTTGTAAAATATCTTGGTGTAATTTCCCATCTTTTATAGGTAACAAAGGTTGTGATTGAAACCTATCATCTCCTGCTATTTTATAACCTATAAATGTTATAGGATTTGTACCTTCAGCAAGACCAAATTTTTGATTTTGTATAGCAAATCCGTAAGCTTCTGATTGAGATAAACCATATCGTTTCATATAAGTTTTAGCATCTGCGATTACAGAAAGCTTAAAATCAATTTCTGCAGTACCATCAAGATTACTATATTTTTCTAAATACTCTTCAGGTAAGTTTGATATACGATTTTCAACAATTTGTGATCCTTGAAAATATTGCTCTGAGTTAATTTGTTGTTCTTCGTAGCCCTTAATCTGTAAACCTGTAATAACTTTTCGTTTTATCTGTTCTGGCATTATGTCTACATTATTATTATAATCTTGAAGTATTTGAGCTAGTGATGCTTTGTATTGATTTGATATATCTTCTTCACCATAAGCACCACCGGAATCACTACCTATTAAAAGATTCTTGATATTTTCTTCTTCTAATGTACTTGCAATACTTGTGGCTTGCCAATAAATTTGTTTAAGCTGTTGATCAGTATAACCACTATAGTCTAAAAAACTTTGATAGTCTTCATCGTATTCTTGATTTTTTCTTGCAAGTGCTGCATTAGTGCTAGATTGTTGAAAAAAGTAATCTCCCCTTGTGTATTCTCTATCATTCTCTTGTAACCACATTCTAGTTTTAGTAACTACATCGTCAATATTTGTTTGTGCTTGATCTTTCATTCTAGCCGAACCTTGCTTACCTGTATCTTCTTGTATAAGAGATTGTAAAAATTCGGGATCAACAACATAATCTTCTAAATCATTTCTACTTTGTCTTGTGGCTGTAATTATTGCATTTAATTTTTCTTCTTCTGCTATCCCATCTTCTAAAATATTATAATCATTTTTGTTTGCTTTATTAGTTATAACATCTAATAAATTATTGTTCCCTAAAGATTTTTGATTTAAATGAATATTATATAGGGCTTCATTATAAGGTTTATTAAATAAACTTACATCGTCTAAATTTTCAGCGTATATTCCTTCAGAAGGATCATTAGGATCATATGTGCTTCTAAGTCTTTTATATTCTTTTTCTTTAAGTAGCATGTTTTCTGCTTTTTCTTTTGCGATATCGTTTATCTTAGAAAATATATCTGAACTATACCTTCTTTCAATACCTTCAGCATCAACATCTTCAACACCTGCTTCCTTTAAAAAATTCATCTTTATTCCTGCCACTAAATCGCCATTGCCTTTGTCTCGTAATGTTTTCATCCTAGCTTGATGCTCTGTAAGTTGCGTACCAAATGCTTTTAAACCTGCCTGTTCTTCTTCTAGGTTTGTAGTTATACGAGCTAAATTTTCTTTTAACTCATTAGCCTTGCCTGCCTTTAATGCTACTCCTATTTTAAGTATAGCATCTAAAGGTTTAGTCTTCATTCTTTTTTTAATACTACGCTCTAAGTCTGCACCATACGCTAACTGATCTGGTACTCCTCCCTGGTTAAATCTTTGTCTTTTTTTAAATAATGATTCCATTTAAATACCTCTAGCTAATAAACTATTATCTTCTGTTTGTTGTGTAGGTCTTTCTAATAAACTACCTACGTTTTCAGGAACTTCAAATTCTTCTATCTCTTGTTTTAATTCAGGTAAATCCGCAACACTTTGTTCTGATACATTTTGACCTGCAAGTTGTAAAGATTGTTTCATTTGTCTTAAAACTTTTACTTTATCTTCTGGCTCACCTTCTTCATCGTCTTCCTCTCCATCATAACCTACGACATCTCCTAAGCCTGCTTTTTCTGCTAAAGCTAAAATCATATACATAACTGGTTCCATTAAAAGCAACATCAAGTCAGGGCTAAACTTACCAGTTTGGAATCCTCTATATAAAATTAAATTAGCCATATCTACAACAGGGAAGCCCTGCTTTAGTGCTTCTAATAAAGGCATGAAAGTTTCTTCTTTTGTCATTTCAACAAATATTGCCATTGATGCTTCAGGCACAGTTGTATATTCTGGAGCCCCTTCCCATGCATAAGGTTGATCAGGGTCTTTAGTTAAGGATTGTCCTGCAATAGGTTTATTAAAAGCCCCTCCAATTAAATCTAATTTTTCTTGACTTAACTCTTTGTCTTCTGCTATGTTGTCTATAATTGGCATGTATATCTCCTAATTAAGATAATTCTAAAGGTCTCATTAAATGAGGCATAATAGTTCCCCCATTTAAAAATTGACTTAACTGTGCCCCTGACGCTGTTGAGCTTCCTTGTAATAAGTCCATGTAGTTTAATCCTGCATAGGTAGCAGGTCCTGCTGTCATAAGAGGTGTTGTTGAAGGGGCTTCTAAAACAGGAGCATCCGCTACTTGAGCATAGTAGCCTTCTCTTCCTCCTCCATCTTCTACTGGTTGTTCGCCACCTACAGTTTGTAATGCAGTTTTTTTAATACCTTCAAAAGCAGCAGTTCCAAGTTTTGTTCCTTCTTGTGTTGTGTATCCTCTAACTGTCCCATCTGCATCTACCATTGGAACTTGTCTAGTATACCTCGAACCCACACCTTCAAAACTAACCTCGTTTGCAATAGGCTTATCAAAGAATCCTTTAGGTGCATCAAAGGTTGAATCGTATTTGTATCCCTCCATATATTTTTTAGCATCAAAAGTTTTTAATTCTTCAGGAGATAAGCTTGCTTTATATTCTGCCATTGACGTTTGCATCTGTTGAGTTCCTATAGGTCTTCCAGTTCTAAATACTATTGACTCTCTACTACCTAGAACTTCTCCAAACTTAGATATGTCTCCTTTAATTGCATCCGTGCCTAGTACATTATTGTTAAAGTTATCGGAGTATGTATTAAAGTCAAACTCACCATCTACTTTTTTAAATACATCTCTACCTCTAAGGTGAGCCTCATAAGCCATACCCTTACCCCTAGCAAAGTTTAAACCGCTTTTACTTAGTGTACCTTCTGCATTAAAGTATGTTGGATTTGCAGATTTAAAAGCAGCAGCATTATCGTATCCCATTGCTTGTGCTCCTGCATCTGTACTCGCCCATGAATTAATATCATTATCTTTCATGACACTAATAGAGCCAGACTCCATTCCCATTGCACTTCTAGTTCTATCTAAGAACCTGTCAAATCCTTCTAAAGCATCGCCTACACCGGGAATTTTTTTAAGAGTTCCATAAATAGACTGTGTTATATTTTTATATACACCCATAACACTATTACCTGCAGTATATATTCCTTTCATTACAGAGCCAAACGTGCCTTGTAATCCCCCTGCCCATGCCCCAAAACCCTGCCATAGATAAGCACCCATATAAGGCATAGCAATCATCATAGCAATAGTACCGATTGGTCCTAGCTTACCTAAAAATTTACCAACACCTTTAAAGACTTTTTTAAATCCTTTACCGATTTTTTTACCAACTTTCTTGATACCTTTCCAAATCTTCTTACCTACTTTTCTTAATTTTCCCATGTTCTATCCTAGTATATTTATACGTAATAATTTTCTATCATTCCTTCTACAACGCTTACTACTTGATCTAAACTTGATTTAGATTTTTCTGCTAGTGCTGCTTCGTTTGCTATAGCAGTAGCTCGTAATTGAGTTATCTGAGCTTTAGCATTTTCTGAACTTCTAAAATCAAAGTCTGCCTCATCTCTTAATTCTTGCCATAAGAATGAAAGAGACTGAGAACTTAAATTAAAAGCATTCATTGCGTTTTGCATATTTACTTGATTCTGTGCTGCTGTATTAACTGTATTAATCTTTCTTCTCCATTCAACATTAGAAGCTTCAACTGCTGCAGAATTTTGTGCATTCCATTGATTCCTTGCAAAGTCTTGTTGAGAATTAAACTCTTCTACTTGTGTAGATAGTTGAGCATTAAACTTATTTAAGTCTGCTGTCCTGTTTGCATCTCTAGCTGCTGCTGAATTTTTAGCATTAGCATTAAATTGTTTCATTGCATTTGTTTGTTGAGCATTAAATTGTTTTGTTTGAGCATTTAAGTTTGCTGCAAATTGTTGCATTTGATTATCAGAAACCATATTAGCATTTCGTGCTGCGTTTTCTGCAGCTTGATTACTAAGCAATCTTTGTTGATCTTGTTGAGCTCTAAGCATATTAGCTTGTTGTTCTGTGTTTAAGTTAGCCATGTCTGTTTGTAAAAAAGCTTGTGCATTTTGAATTTGAGACTTCTGAAAAAAATCTGCTTCAGCTAAATTAGCCTGTGACATTAACAATGCATTTTGCACAGCAGCTTGTTGATCAAAGCTTGCTTCTGTTAAACTGACAGTTTGTAAAAATTTACTGTTAAATAAAGCAGTTTGTTGATCCGCACTAAATTGAGCCATATCCATTTTAAAAACATTATCAGCATTCTTCAATGCAGTCTGTTGTAATCTTTGTGCATTTGCTTCGGATGTTTTAAATTCTATATCTTTTTGTTGTGCAACAGATTGTTGTATAGCTTGAGCATTGCTTTGTGCAATAGGTAATGCAGCCTGTATAATTGTGTTTAGTAATGAATCTCTACCTACACTTGAAGCACTTAAACCCCTAGCAGCTAACATTTGTTCTACTTGTGCAACCGCAGGAGCAGCCCAAGGTGGTATGTTACCATTTTCTATACCTTCTAGCAACCCACTCATTTGTGTAGAAACTAAAGCTTCTTCGGGTAACCCTTCAAGAATTCCTCTTTCTTCTTCACTAAAATCAGCAAGCTTTTCTTCTAGTAAAACAGGATCATTACCAATATCATTAATTTGACTTTCTGTTAAGCCTGCTTTAGATAATTGTTTTTTAGCTCTTGTAATTCTAGCTAAACTTGTACCTGCATTAACTGCTGCTGCAGCTTTTGCACCCTCACTAATTGTACCAACAACTTTTTCTGCTAATGCTCCTTCAGGTATATCTACTTCTGCTCCTTCAATAGGGGCAACCCTAGTTACTTTTGCAGCCTTTGCTAATGATTCATCTCTTACTTCAGAGCGTGCTGCTACAACTTCAGGAGCTTCCGTTACTTGTTCAGCTTCCATTTGCGCTGCTTTTAATTCTTCTGGAGGAGAAACTTGTGCTGTGTCTTGAACTTCTGTAACTGTTTCTGGACCTACAGGAGCAGCAGTAGAGCCTACAACTTTAGTCGGTTCGGTCATAGTTGTAGTAGTCATTGGAGTACCTTCAACCATTTTAACTGGATCAGGTATTTTTGCAGCATCGGGAACTACACCTGTTGATGCAGCCTCTACAGCTTCTGCAGTTCTTCCTATTCTTTCATCTCTTTTTTCTTGAAAATCTTTTTCTCGTTCTTTCTCTTCATCAGTTTTTGAAGTAGAATTTTCATTCTTGTTATCAGTATTTCCTCCCCCCGGAGGCGGTTGACCATTACGATAATTTTCGGCTGCCCTTCTAGCTGCTTCTAACTGTTCGTCTGTAAGGTCAAGCTCTTCATAATCGTCACGATGTTCTCCCCCATGCTCATAACCTACACGACCACCATAAGTATAGTCTTGTCGAGTTCCTTTATTATACCTTTTTCTTTGTTTAGTTTTATTCTTCATTATTTAACCTCGAAAAGCTTGTCAAGTTTCTC
>Ga0098055_1001824_pt1 | contig 11311 bp, 1 predicted proteins | sample 17_taG_FD_75107 | JGI IMG/M metagenome (GOLD analysis project Ga0098055, IMG submission 75107) | Marine viral communities from the Subarctic Pacific Ocean - 17_ETSP_OMZ_AT15314 metaG | ecosystem: Environmental > Aquatic > Marine > Oceanic | place: Pacific Ocean | collected 2015-01-18 | reverse complement strand
TATATTAATGGCAAACTAGATTCAACCGCACAGTTTGGAACTGCGATTAGTGACATTTCTGGCGCTATGAGCGCGTATATCGGCTCACTAATAACCGATCCGGGTGGACCGTCCTACATTGCTGCAGCATCCGGCTCCGGAAAGTTAACTGGCTCTCTGGATGAGTTCCGATACTGGAAGACCACGAGACAAGAAAGAGAAATAAAAAGAAATTGGTTCACAAATGTTTATGGCGGAACAAATACTGTAGATGCCAACACTGATCTTGGAGTGTATTTCAAGTTTAATGAAGGAATAACTGGAGATTCCACAACAGATAGCATTGTTTTGGATTATTCTGGACGTATTTCCAACGGGTCGTGGGTTGGTTATACAACAAACTCCAGAAACATAGGATCAGCAATTGTATCTGCTTCGGCGGCCACAACAGAATTTAAAGATCCTATATTAAGATCAAACCACCCAGATTATATCTCATACGTTAGTAGTAATGAACACAGAGCAAAGAAACACGATCTGAATAATTCGTCGAATTTTTATCTATCATTCCCAGATTATATAATTGATGAAGATGAGTATTCCGGCGGCGATTTTAAAAAACTAGCCCAGGCCATCTCCAGCTACTTTGATACTGCACATATGCAGATCAGGGCCCTGAGCGAGTTGAAAGATCAACAATATGTAACTCAAACAGGGCTCCTGAACGATAAAGCCTATCCCTTTGCTTCACATCTTTTAACAGAAAAAGGTCTTTTTGTTCCTGAGTTATTTTTAGAGAAAACAATTTTAGAAAATTTATCTCAAAAAACAGAAGATTTTAATTTAGAATCTGATTTATTCGAATTAAAAAATCTAATTTATCAAAATATATATAATAATTTAAACGAAATAGCAAAAAAGAAAGGAACGCATAATTCAATTAGAAATTTCTTACATAATTTTGGTGTTGATGAAAATCTAATCAAAGTAAGAGTTTATAATAATAATGAAGTTATTGATACAGAAAATGAGACTGAAATTAAAAAGAAAACAGTTAAGTTTGCAGATTTCAACCCAGTATTAAACAATGAGGCCACAGTATATCAAACTAGCTCATTGGGAATTATTTCATCAAACGATCTTGCTTATATACCTGCATCAACCAGCAAAGATAGAATAACAATAGAAAGTTTTGTTAATTTCCCCAACTATAGCGAAGGTTATGAAAGGGATGACAATACACCGGACTTTTTAATTTCTTCTCTTTTTGGGTTTCACGATGTTGACGAAGCGCAGCCCAACGACTGGGCCTCCACTTCGTTGTCAAATCTTTTTGTGCGGGTAATAAAAGATAGAAGAAGCCCAGAACTTTGTTATTTTGAAGCCTCCTCTTCTCTACTGAGTGCCCCTCTGACTTCATCCAATTTTAATGATGTTTATCTTGATTCGAATTGGCACCTAGCAGTACAACTTAAACCTAAATATAGAGCAGACTTTGTTACAGGCTCATCGCCAGATTATGACTTTGTTTTTAAGGGTTATTCATATGTTGGCGATATAATCAAAGATAACTTTTCGGCCGAGAGCGCCTCGATACGTCGCGCCGACGCCCAAAGTTTTCTACAGGCCAATCAAAAAGTCTTCCTTGGCGCCGAGCGACAAAATTTTACTGGCTCGGTTAATACCAAATCGGATGCTAGAATATCAACATTAAGATTTTGGTTATCTGATTTGACGGACTCGGAGCTTAAGGCGCATGCTAAAGATCCCTTAAATGCTGGAATTGTCAATGCAAATGATAATCTTCAAAGATTTGAATCTTCATTATTAGATTTAGATTTAGACGATGCAGATTTCAATGTTTTAAACTGGTCCTTTGAAACTGTTACCGGTTCGAATTCAACTGGAGGGATGACGGTATATGATCTGACTTCTGGATCGGCCGAGCGTAGAAGCAGGGGCAGCTATGTTAATACAATAGCGGGATATAACTATCTTGGGGCATCATATGGTTTCCCGGCTAATTCTACATCTGCGATTTATAAGAACTTTTTAACTTCTTACACACCACAGGAATTTGATGGCTATGATGCTAGCGACTTAATTTTTATAAAACAATTTGATTATGAGAAATTTGGATTAAATCGCAGATTTGTTTCATATGTCTCGACTGCAGAAAAGAGCGCCCAAGCTTCTATAACTGATGAGATGTTGAAGTTGTTTGGCACTATGCAAGAATTTGCCAGTTTTATTGGCCAACCCGTACACAGATATCGTTTTGAATACAAGAATCTAAGAACCCTAAGAGAGAAGTTCTTTCAAAAGATAGATAATGATATTGATGTAGAAAAGTTTTTAAAATTTTATAAATGGCTAGATACATCAATATCTTACTTAATAAAACAAGTGGTACCCACCGCGGCCGATTTCAAAGAAGATGTTTTTAATGTTATTGAATCTCATCTTCTAGAAAGAAATAAATATCGTCAAAAGAAAGTTACTTTAAAACCACAGCCTTATCGTGGAGTTATCCCTACAGGCTTGGCTCCCGGTTTGGGCGGCGCCATCCACGGCTCTACGACAGATCCTGCTGAGCGTAACCCGGATCTTTCAAGGGTTAGGGACGTATCAAGAAGAGGAATATCTAGAGTACTCACTTCCCGGCCAATATCTTTGAGCATTAATCAGGATGCTATAGCAGCTCTGGGGAATTCAAGATATCAAGCAAGCCATCCGGATGGGACTAGAATCACCCGCGCCCTCAAGACAACGCCGTCAGATTTTTCCAATCCTTTGAACAATAGTGAAGAAGAAAATCCTTTTTATTGGAAATTCGCGGCCGATCGTGCCGGTCCTTCTCTCACAACAGGCGATACGAATGTTGATTCTAATTTAAATACTATAAAAAATATTACCCTATCTACATTAGATCGAGAAATGAATCGGCCATGGACATTCTCTGTTGGGAGTCTGTCATATTTCAAAAGCCAAAGAAAAAGTGAGTTTTGGAGTACTTTGTCAGACTTTGGATCATTGACTAGCTTTACCGCCCCGGGCCCTAGTACCATAACAGTTTCTAATGACTTTCTTTTAGTAGATTCAGCAGATCTGTCTCAGGAGATAGGTGTAGCTGATTCAAAATGGAATCCTAATGCTAAGACTAAGAAAAACTTCGAAGTTGGAGTGGGGCCCCTAATCGAAAAAGAGATGGTGCTCAAAGATACGGTAGCCCCATTTACACTATGGAGTTCTTCGGTTGACACGGGATATCAAGACGAGTTTTCAACAAAATTTGCCTCAAATACTTCTATAAACAACCTCCATGATAATGCCTATAGCGGTTTCAGGCATGCCCCGTTGCAAAGCCCATTTACCTCCAAGCTAGTTGGCGGATGGCAGTATAGGAGTGTTGATGTTAATAGCGGCGACGACGATGACACTAATCGACCGGAAGGCTTTTTCTTACTAATGGGCCCCGGCGTCGCCGGCGGAACCAAAAAGCTGGGAGTTGTCAAACCATCATATACCAGTACTGGGGTCCACGACCATGACACTCCCCGGGCAACTCTTTTTAAAGGACCTCGAAGCCCCGTTAATACTACTAATATCAGATCTGTATCATCATCATTGGGCAACTTTTCTGAAAACTATGAGGTATTCAATTCTACAGGGAGATTGGCCAACAACAGATTTTTGGTTAAAAACACCACAGAGATTCTTTCATATCCAGAAATAGCAGAATTAAATGTTGGAGTAGACAGCCCCGGATTTAACCAGACCCTGTCTTCTGTAACGGGAACCAATAATAAAAGTATAATTGCAAATCGTTTCGATTTCAGAGGAAGAGGTTATTCAAATCCGGAAAGTGAAGAATATTCGCCGCAAGCAACTTTAAATTATAAGTATAATAAACTTCTATTTTCGTCCGGCTCCGGTGCTGCCTTTTCGGGCTCTAATTTAACACCAAGAGTTATCTCTACTTTAGATACCCTAACAAGAAACGACGGCCTTAGAGTACTCTTGACCAGACATGCTACAACTGGCGGATATGACTCAGTTTTAAGAACATTTCCTTCATACCACAAGGTCAACAGGAACCCAATCAGCAGTTCTGCTCTGGGTTCTCAATACGACAACTTCTTTATACAACATCCGATCCCGCGCACCATGCATGGGTATACTATAGTCAGAAATTCTTATATTACTGATGGCGAGCGAGGGCCCTTCTCCTATAGGATAAAACCCCTTAACGGCACCGCAAACACAATTCCCAGTGGTACCACCTCAATCAAAACACCCCAGCCATCAGTTATTGATTCGATCGAGCAAAACTCTGTAAGTGCCGGCCTCTCCAGAAATTTCTTAGGCTTACCATCCGGATCTGGCCTGACTGCCACTCAACTTACTGATTCATTGATGGCATCTATTACCGATCAGAGTGCCAATAACATTACTAATGAAATGAACTTAGATAATGTGCCAACGCCAGATCAGTTTATAATTTACTCTCATGGTATTAGCAATAATATATTTGGATATCATTCTTTCATGCAGATAAGAGGAGGTGAGACTAAACAGTCTCGAAATTCTCGTGAAAACAATACATTATATTATTCTCATGATAAAAACATTGATCCAAATTCAAGAAAAGATTATTCTATATCACAATCTAGGATTTCTCCGCTTGTACAATGTTTTAAACAAACTCACTCATTAAGAAATAATGAACGAATTACAACGGTAGAATATCCATATGTTAATGAATATGTAACTTATCCACAATCGGAAAAAGTCTTACTTTCAATTACAGAAACAGATTTAATAGAAAAAGAGAAAAAAACAAATTTTGATTTCTTAAAAGATCTTTACACATTACCCCCATACTCTGGCCAACAAGCGGAACTCGATAGTCTTACTTACAGAGATACAATATGGCCTAAACGACAAAATCGTTTTAATAATGCGAGAATAAAACCAAATTATTATATTGATTGGTGGAACAGCAATAGAGCTGCTCGTAATCAGTATGAGGTTACAAATTCCTTTGGGGTTGAAATATTAACTCAATCAATATGGCCCATCGACGGCGCGCCCCTAGATGTTTTCGAAGCCACGGATCCAGTACCAAGCCTTTTCGAAACATATCTCTCGTCTAGCAATCCCACAAACAAACACATAGTTGGCGCCGGCGAGCTGCTAAATAACTGTATGTTGCATTATGCGATTGTACAATCGGATACTACCTCTTCTATTGCTAATGGGTTAGCCTCCAATAATACGTTTTCAACTCTGTTCATGGAAACTGGCATCAAACCGGGTCCAGTGTATGCCCGCCCCAAAACAGTTTATTCTGCATCAGTTATTTTCACCGGGCCAGCCGCAAGTTCTCATACGGGCGCGCCATTCTTATATATACCAGCACAAATTTGTGCTGGTGTGCCCTGGACCGTTTTGAGTGACGCAGAATCTTTAGGCTTGGCCACGGTCCCGGCCGAAGTAGATTACAACAACTTCAGAGAACAGTTTAGATCAACTGCGAAATTTTATAGCCAAATACCAGAATTTAAAATTTCAAATTCCATTAATCAGATATTAGAGAGCAAGGATAAATTAGACACACAGATATCACCACTATTGTCCCTAAGCGGCGCCATATATCAGGATGATTCGAATTTAGAGTTTAATTCTGAATTTACAAATTCAGATTTATTACATAATTTTACAAAAATTAAAAACAGCCTAATAAAAGCAAATATCCCTGAAAGGGGAGTGCTTCGACTGAAGTGTAATGTTGTTAAGAAGGCCAAAGCTGAAAAGGGATTTTATTGGGCTCAGAGAACACAAGAACTAGCAACACTTTTTAGTCAATCTTTTTCTGATTTGATCGATTTAGGTGGCACAGGACATCCATTAACTATTACTGGAATTAATTCTGGAGGAGACTTCAGGACCGCCGCGGCCCCATTCTTTGCTCCAGGCATACTTTTTAATACAATTAAAAGTGGAATTGGGTATGATTTCCCCGTCATGACCGGCACGTTTGATGCCCTAACACACATAACCGGTACTTATATTAGTTCTTCTTCCGGCTTCTCAACATACGACAGCGACTACGCCAGAATAAATAGAGATTTTGATTTAAGATTGCCTTTCGAATCTCTATTAGATCCCCTGGCTTATATTGATACATTTGTGGATTCAGAACCCGGTGAAAATGCGATTCTAAATAGTGTAGTAACGTTTCAAAAAGGCAAAGCGGGCCGACCCCTTTATACTTATGCTATGCATAATTTCTTAGCGTCAGTTTCTGATTTCTTCTTAGAGACACCAAATAATACAATTATTTCAGCAGGAGAAAATTCAATTAGTTTTGATTTGAAAAAGACTGGCGGATATCAGATGGATTTAAGAATCTTTGAAGAAGATATGACAATGTATAAGGGCGAATTTGCATATGGCCCCCCAGTTGACGAAGCACTGCAGCTGAATGGCTCTAAAAAATCCTATCTTCCGTATCTGCCCCCCTATAAGATCAAGGATAGCAACACTAATCTAGAAGAGGGGATAAGGTTTACTTTTAATCCCACTGCAGAATCTCATACTTTTGATTATATAATTAATAATCTAACTAAAAGTTATTTAATTACAGGATCCTCAAAAGCATTAGACAATCGCACAAAACTTGATGCTGCAATTGATATTGGAAAAGTTAAAGTCGGCGGCGGCCCCGACACCCCAGAATATGCACTAGCATTAACAACAAAGTTTGAAACTCCCATATTGGATGGAAGCACTACATCACCATCAGTAAGTTTTTCAAACTCACGGGCATCTGTTGTGATTACTGTAAACACATCGCCGGCTGATGGTAACACGTTGACGGTAACCGATGGATCCGCGGATGCTCCAATTACGTATACTTTCCGAAACTCACCCTCAGCTGATACCGATATACAACGCCACGCGACTACCAGTACTCAGGCAACAAATATAGCCAACAAGCTGATGTCGACCCCGACCGCGGGCTCACAGATACCATTTACGATCGTTAACAACTTTGAAACAACGGCGGCATCCAACCAGGCCGGCGCCCTCGCCCGTGCCTACGGTAAGATGCATAATATGAATTGGACCACCAACGCCGCCGACATGACAATCGTAGTGACTAGTGGCTCGGGCTTCTACGATGGCCGCCAGGTACCATATCACTATCCAGCTGGTTTCGGTCACAACTATTGTTTGATACCAACAGGATCTCAGGGAGTTAAATTACAAGTTAAAGATGTGCAAGCAGCCACAACGGCTACTGGTTCTCTAGCAGATGCCCTAGGACTCTCGAAAAATGCTGTTTCTTTGGGGACGTTAAAGACAGAAAAAGTTGTCAAAGAAGCCGTAATAGCAATTCCGTATATTAATGTTGAAAAACCAGATTGTACATACGGAAAGCAGTTTTTTGAGATAGATGAAAAAATGTTCGCCGCGGCCAGGGCATGGGCTTCAAGTTCGCGAACTCCGCAAACTGCTGCCCCTCGTCCGAATATTCCCATAGAATATAATAATCTAGCTATTAAAATGCGAGATTTTATGTTACCCCCGCAATTTGATTTCTATAATAGAAATAGCGTTCTCCCTTTTGCAATGTTTATTTTTGAATATAAACTTAAATTAAATACTCAAGACTTATCATTAATGTGGCAAAATGTTTTTCCAAGTAGTTTATCTAATTTTGTATTTGATGAAGATGACTTTTCAATTTCATTTGGTGAAAAGGATTCTTGGTTCCCACAAGGAATACCAGATAATATAAGATGGATGACATTCAAAGTTAAGCAACGCGGAGCACTGGATTATTTTGAACAACAACGAAATGCATCTTTGTTTGCTGGAAAACATGAAAGACTTGAGCCGAAAGGTGCATTTACGAACCCTCTTTATAGTTATAATTGGCCTTATGATTTCTTCTCTTTTGTCGAAATGGGGAAAATAGATGTTGATGTTCAGATTCTAAACGACAAAGATATAAATATCCCCGCAGCCGCCGCAAATCCATCATCGCGTCCGGAGACCTCGAAAGGTCCTACGGATCCTACGGCCGCAAACACAACTACTTCGACTCCGCAACCGACGAGCCAGCCTACACCAAATCTTAGTATTAACACAAACGTCCCATTCATACCAAATACACAAGATCAACCTTCCCCGTCGTATACCATAAGAACTAGCGTCCCTCGCGCCGACGAAGCACCAAGCCCGTCGTATACCATAAGAACTAGCGTCCCCCGAGCGGATGAATCCCCGGGTCCATCACTGAGTATTAATACTAATGTAAAAGTTGATGTCGCAAGCGGCCAGGAGTCAAGTACTGCCAACACAAACCCCAGAGTCTTACAACTCTTAAACAGTAACGAGGAATAAAGATGCCATTTTTTGACAGCAAACAGGAAGTACTAGATATTCAATTAACTTCATATGGCAAAAAACTTTTATCAAAAGGAAATTTTGATCCTTCTTTTTATTGTTTTTTTGATGATAATATAATTTATGATTCTGATTATTACGGTATCAGCACTGAAGCCAATGGTGACGCAGACGAGAGGATAAGAACTCAAACACCTAGATTGAAAAGTGATTATTCTCTAGTTGGGAGCGAGATAAAGTTTAGTGAGTCCGATACGAATAGCTTGATTACGAATGTAATATCGTATGAAACAGAGACGATTCTTAAATACAACTTAGGAAATGCTTCACTGACAGAACAGACGGCTTCTTACTACAACATTAATTTTTCTGGAAATGAAATAACCTCTGTAGAGATGACAGCTTCTTTGAATGCTCTAAAACCTAATGAATCATTTAGTTTAAAGAGGCCAAAAATATCATTAGAAAAATTAAAATTTACACCTGAAATCAGAGAATTGCCAAACCCCACATTAACATCCCCCCCTGAAACTTTCAATCCTGAGACTTTCGAAATTCCATCTGTTTCACCGGTCTTGAGCGACAGTAGGTATATTTACAACAAAACTGATTCTATATTCTTTTTTATTGATGAGAAAAATGTTGAAAATGACTTTAAAAATTTCGAAATAAATGTTTATAAGCGTATTTTAACAGAGGATGATGTAAAATATAAAAAATTATTTATAGAACCAAATCCTACTTATATAGATTCTGAAGGTTTTCTTTTAGATGGCATCTCAAATGAAAGTTTTGATGGCTTCAAAATACAGCCCAGAGCGCAAGAGAGATTGGATTCATATTTTAATTTATATACCGATGAAGAAATACCTATAAATCTAATTACTAGTAAGGTAGCTAGAGATAGTTTTAATCGTCCAATAATAAACGATGTACTAATAGAGGACGCCACTCTAGAAAGAATTAATCCAAATTTGGAGAGAAGTATTACAGATAACGAAGAGCCCTGCTAATGGAATATTCAGAAGAACAAAAAATTAGTCAAAATATACCTCTAATATCGTTAGAGAATATTTTATTGGATGGTGATAATATTACCCTGATGCCGATCCTTAAGCTCAGAGGTAATCCTGCAGGAAACATTTTAAATAATAGTCATAATAGAGTTAGATATTACCTAATTGCTACAAATGATAATTCTTATTTTAATAATAAAATAATTAATAATATAAAAAACTTAAAAACCAACATAGCCTTTAAAGAGCCTTTCAAAGATAGCGTCCGCGTCCTAACACATGATGCCAATATCAACGAGAAGGTCCTAGAAAAGAGACCGTATTATTCCCAGCGACCACTCGGTGCAAATTGCTTTTCTCTATATCGTGTTGGTTTTAAAAATATACAAAATTTACAAAGTTATCGAAATATTTTAGTTGGTGCTATGTTTCTTCCTCCGGAAATTCCAAGTAGGCCCCGTTTTAAGAAATTGTATTTAAATTCTACTTCAAATTATGCTATAGCCATTAAGCATAATGGGCGTATCTACCCTCAAGGAGCGAAGCAAGAAAATACTAATAAGAGGACATTAAATAAGCTTATAGATACTTCCAACTACCTAATTGGTAGAAATCAATCAGTAGAAAAAACCGACAATACGCTCCTTGAACAAACTAATTTTTCTAACTTATTCACAGCTGTTGAAGGAGATTCTTTAAAACTTGGTTTTTTTGTTAATAAAAATAGATTAATTGAAAATAAATTTCAAATATTTTCTCAACTATCAGAAACAGCACAACAAAATTTTATTGATAATTCTACAATAATAGATTTTACTTTAAATCAAAAAAGAGTTCAGAAATCAATAAACAATACAACTAGTTTATACGATCATGAAGCAGAAAGAATAGAGAACATTTCAGAAGAAAGTAGATCTATTGGGAACCTATCACTTGGCCTAGGCTTCTATTCGGCAGCTCACCCTATAAGAACCTTTTCTCCCGGGGTGTCGTATCAATATGAAGTTAATTTTAAGTTGAAAAACTCCACACAAACATATTTCAATAAATTAATTGATAATATCTCTATCTTAGATCAATTTGAAGCCTGTATGTCAGGAGTGTTTATGAATCCGATACTTTATAGTACATCGCATGAGCATTTTATTTTAGAAAAACAAAATTTATTAAAAAGAATTATTTTAAACGAGTTTGAAAATGTATCTTCTTCTAGGGATATTGGTGAATATTTTGTAAAATTATTTAGTGAGATTGTAGAATCATTTTCGTATTTTAATAAAAACTCGAAATTATCAAGCATACCAGCCAATGAGTTGCTTAAACTAATATCATTTAATTTTACAGAATTCAATACAAATAAGAGAACATTTGATATTTTCTTCAAAGCTTTTACTGAGGTCAAAACTATAGTTAATAAAATATTAGTAAAATATAGTATATTTTTCAATAATTCAAACTCAAGCAAAAAACCTAAAATTAGTTTTAATTTAGATAACAGCATAATTCAGATAAGACATCAATTCAATTACGTGTTCACACCCAGCAATTACTCTTTGATGTCTTCATATATACCAAGCGCCGTCTTTTCCAATCCTGAATCTAACTTTTCCGAATTACCCTTCAAAGCATTGAAAGAGAATCTGGATCAGAATATTAAAAAGTATTTTAGAGAAGATTCCTTTCCACCGGTTATTAATCCTAATTTAAATAATCAAGAAAAATCACAAGATAAATTAAATATTAATATTAATATTGATAATTATTTTTCAATTAATTCAATAAAAAATAGTACAAAAGTAATTGCTGACTTATCTAAAAATTATGAATGGGATCCAAAACAATTTTTAGATTTTGCTTTGATTATTAGTTATTTTAAAACTTTTAGTGCTTTTCCTACT
>Ga0098055_1001822_pt1 | contig 11315 bp, 15 predicted proteins | sample 17_taG_FD_75107 | JGI IMG/M metagenome (GOLD analysis project Ga0098055, IMG submission 75107) | Marine viral communities from the Subarctic Pacific Ocean - 17_ETSP_OMZ_AT15314 metaG | ecosystem: Environmental > Aquatic > Marine > Oceanic | place: Pacific Ocean | collected 2015-01-18 | reverse complement strand
AGTTGAGAGTTAAATTCATGGTACTTGCAGGTGTGTCAGTATTACTGGTTAGCACACTTGTAGTTTCGCTAAACGCTACTGTTGAGTCTGATGAGGCATCTACATCTAAAGATACTGATGCCCCTGCTGCAACCTCGCCTAAGCTTCCAGCAGACGTAGACCATGTAGGTGCATCTGAGACTGTAAGTATTGCTGATGAGCTACGAGCTGCTAAACCATCAGGGTTTTCAACTCTAATAAAATATGTGCCATCTGTGCCTAATGTTACATTAACTGTAAGCTGTGTAGCTGAATCCCTAACAATACTGTTTGGTAGGGTTATAACCCCAGATGAGTTAATAAATTCTACATGACACCCTACAACAAAATTTGTCCCCGCAATAACAAGGTTACCCGCAGTATTACCTGTAGCTGAAGGAGTTACTCCTGTAACGGTTGGGTATGTAGCTGTTGCTGCTGCTACAAAACTTAATACTCCAGAGCCATCAGTTTTTAATATTTGTCCAGCAGAACCATCTGATGTTGGCATTTTAAACAACACGCCATTGCTATTGTGCATATTAGAAATATGATGTATGTAATTACCCATATGAGCATGACTGCTACATTGATAGTACAATAGGTTTGGGGTGTACTCATCTACTTGTATTTGAGTGTACGCACCAGCACTACCAGGCGTACCATTCGTTGTTACATTAGTTGTATAAGCTGTGCTTTTTGCTGCGTTTAAATAAAATCTTAATGGATGACTAGCGTTACTAGAGTCAGCTTGGTCAAACCTATAGTAGTAAGTTTTACCTGTATCTGCACCATCAAAGTTTAATACAGCACCCTCAACTCCATCTATTGTGTATGCGTTGCTAGAGCCTACGCCTGTATAGGGGTGTGCTGATGTTTTGGTAATTACTTTAACTTCAAACGATATAGGAGAAGATGCACTTCCCCAATCTGATTTGTAGTCTTTACCTCTAGTTCTTTCTACTGTACCAGCTTGTCCTGATGTATTCTGTGTGCCTGTAGCATTAACACCAGGCAGATCAATATTTGCTGTACCATCAAAAGATACTCCACCGATGTTTCTTGCAGTTTCTAATGCTGTTGCAGTTGCTGCGTTTCCTGTGGTTGATCCTGATGTACCTGAAGTATTACCTGTTACATTTCCTGTCAAATTCCCTGAAAACGTACCTGACAATACATCTGTGCTTGAGTTAAAAGTTAATCCTGATGCTGTCTTTGGACCTAAATCCCCAGTCGCTGCCGTTGTAAACAAGGGAAAACAAGTAGTGTCTGAGGATTCATCTGCAACTGTAATTGCAGTAGGTACATAACTTGATGATGCTTTTGCATCTAATTGTGTTTGTATATTACTTGATACATTGTTTAAGTATCCAAATTCTGTATTTGATATTGTGCCATCGTGTATTTTAGTGGCATCTATTGCTGCACTTGTATTAACATCTGCATTGACTATAACCCCTGTGCCAATAGCCGATGTTCCTGTAACATTGCCTGAACCATCGAAAGATGCTGAAGTCCATGTAACATCTCCAGTCATGCCTATTGTACGACCTGTCGCTAAAGCTGTTGCTGTACTCGCATTTCCTGTTACAGCTCCTGTTACATTACCTGTTAGGTTTCCGATAAACCCACCACTACCTGTTATAGTTCCTGAAGTAGTTAAACTTGTTGCTGAAATAGCTGGTAAGTTAGCTGCTAAATCTGTAATCGTTAATTTAAAGTTAGATCCTGAATGAGCTATAGCAAATACAGATTCTGTATTAGGGGTTGTTGTTGCTGTTAAATCACTAAATTTTTGTGTTGCCATTTATTGTTCAGTCCATGTTGTAGTTGCTGTAGCTGGAACATCTTGCCAGTCATCAGGAGCTATGACAACTCCCCCTTCTTGTTGAAACAGTAATCCTGTTTCTGTTACTAATAAATCTAAGTTATCTTCTGTTTCAAAATACCCTTCTGATGTATTTTGTACTTGCGACCAACTGGTTGAAGATGTAGAAAGAACTGTCCAGGTGGTCATTAATATAGCCCATAATCTATTCTTGTCGTAGGCGCTACCCCTGAATGCCTGTCTCTTTCGTTTGTATCAATTAAATCTTTTTTAGCCCTATCGTAATAACCTGCCCATACCTGTATTCTTTTGTCGTTTTGAAGATAAGGTTCTGCTTCTACTAAAGCTCCGTATAAATACAGATCAGGGTGGTAAGTTAACATGTCATTGGTTGTGTTTGAATCTGATAAGGCGGTAAAATACTTGTAATAAAGCATCTCTATTTCATAAACGCCATCTGGAACTGGTCTTAATTGAAAGTCGTTGCCAATAATAGAATAGGCTTTAGGCTTTCCTTTTGTGCTTCCTGCTTTAACCCTGTCCATTTGCTCTGGCGTTAAATATTCTAAGCTAGTCAGAGGGTTAGTGTTTAGTTGTATGTTTCTCATAGCAACATAGCCATCTGGCAGAGTATAATACTCAGTATCCGCTATAGTGTTAGCGGTAACCCTAGTCTCCATTCTTCTAATCTTAAAATCTCTTCTGTGTCTAGTTTCTGTTAGAGCGATAAAATCAGGAATAACATCGGTTAAATCTTCTCTGTCTAGCCAACTAGCTATTGCTGTTTTTAATTCTGCATATGTTGATATTGCCATTATTTATCCTTATTATAAAATTTTTTTAATCTTTTTGGGTTGTGAGCTTCTTTTAGTTTTTTATTATGTTTTTGAAGAAAGTTTCCTATTTTATTAAGTGTAGACTCATCATCTATATCTTTTAAATATTTTGGTGGAGCGAGTCTATTATCGAGTATTTTACGATCTGCTATTTTAGGTGCTGCTGTTTGATTTTGAAAATTTCTAGGTGCTAAACCTTTATGTTCATATTCTACCTTTTTGTTTTTTACAGTTTTATTTTTTTTGTTGTTTCCTGCTACATGAGGAACTCCTCCTCCAAGTCTTTTTTTTAATCTTTCAGTCATTATATTACTCTACTTGTTGTTTTTAGATATCTATATTCTGGACTGTTAAGTAGCTTCTTAACAGCTTTTGCGTGATCCTTGTTTCTAAGATCAACTCCGTATTTGTTTTTCCATTCGTAATACACTACAACAGGAATTCTAGCGGATAATCGAAATTCATCTTTTATACTATGATCTTCCTGTTGTAATCTTTTATTCGAGTCTATAACTTTGGAAATATCTTGAACATGCTCAATAACTCCCTGACCTGTAGGGTTGTGGAAGTGAAAAATTTGACCATCTCCTAGTTTTCTTTTCATTACTCGCTAAGCTCCTCTACAAAAACATTAGCTGTACTACTTGCAATGATAGCTGCAAGTTTATCAGCATTGTCTACTTTGAAGGTCTTAGGTTCATTAGCTACTAAACGGATACCAGTAGAAACGGCTGCTGTTGGCGTTTTGCCAAATGCAACAAAAACACCAGTAGTGTCAGAAGTAACTCTTACATAAGTTATTCCATCACTAAAAGCGTCTGTTCTTTGTGTTCCTGTCTGATTAACTGTTCTAGTGTGATTGACTATGACTCTTTGTCCAAAACTCCAGCTACTCATTATTATCTCCTAATTACGAATGTTACCAATAGTTTTTTAGCACCTGTAGAACCACCATCTGTAATCATTTCGATAGTTCCATCTTCTTCGACTCTGCTAAGTGCTGTTGGTTCTGCTGAATCAACATCACCTGCTGCTGAGCCTGAGTGTGCAACTGTAATGCCACCGCCTGTTACAGCAGTACCACCAATTTCAAAACTAATTGCAGCGTTTCCACCACTTATAGCTCCTTGTAGTGCAGTAATAATTTTTACAATATTACCGCCATCAGGCACAGCTACAAAAGTGCTTGATGCAGTAGAAATATCTTCTATTTCTGCTGTTATAAAATAATCATTTAATGTTCTCATTAAATTTCTCCAATATTAATAACCCTCGTTCCGAAGCGATACCTTCTTCAAGGTCATTATTAAATGTATCTGGGTGGGGTAGGAAACCACGCCTACCCCTATGAATAACCTTACGGGGTTATAAAGTGTTTAAGTTATGAAGTAGTTATATCGGCTACTTTTCCACTTGCTGCTTCGTTTCTAGAAACTAGTGTCCATTCAGTTAAGAGTAATCTCTTCTCTGCGTCACCAGTTTTAGCTAGTTCAGATACAGCAAAAGGTCTTAAGAAACCTGTTGCCCACATATCTGTTTGAAGCAATAGTGCTGTTCTACCGCTACTTCTTAGTAGTCTATTAGATTCTACTCTGACTTCACCAAAGTCTGAAACATAAACATCGATAGTAGCGACTAAGCTTCTATCTTCTGCCATATCCATTCTTGTTGAATTACCAGTAAAACCTGATATTTTTTGTTTGTTGAACGAACCAACAAGTAACAAGTCAGGCTCACCACCTGCATCATAACATGACTTCATTGTTGCTTTTAGGAGAGATTCTGTTAGCACTCTTTGAGTACCATCAGTAACTGCACCAGTTGAGCTGTTTGTAGAACCACCACTGCCATGAGAGTCGTTAGTTGTTAGAAATGATTCACATCCACGAGCAACTCTTGCCGCAGCTCCATCTCCAGTACCTGCAACGGCTGCTGTTTTACCAGTCATTGCTAACTCCATGTCGCGTTTTAGTTCTTTACCAGCTTTAGCCACTTGGTAAGCTAGTTCGTCTGTCATACCTGCTTTTTTAGTAACTTCTTGTGTGCCAGTTACGATCACAGGTTTATAAGAAATCTGTGTGTAGTTGAAAACACGAGAAGTAGCTGATAAAGCAGCATTGGGAGCGTCATCTCCCTCTATTTGTGCGTTTGCTGCTGCTGCCGCTAATGCATCAGTTTGCCACTCGTGCTTAGTAAAAGTACAAGTTGCAGTACCGATAGATGACATCATTGGAGTGTCAGTTGGAGAAATGTTATAGATAACATTAGCCAAATCTTCTCTGTTGTCATTAGCGTCAAAAGTTTCATACGCATTTGTTGTAAATGCCATTTTTGATTACCTCTGTATAAAGTTTAATTAGACTATAGAAGATTTTTAATCAGGTCTTGTGCGTCTTTAACACTTCCTGTTCTTCTAAGCCTTGCTTTTTGTTGCGCTCTTTTTTCAGTATTTACTTCGTCAGATGTTTGTTTCGTACCAGGTCTAGTCACTTTAGGAACATTGTTAACTTTTTTGTTCTTTATCTTTGCATTGACCAAGTCATCATATTTCATAGCTTTGTGTAAAATTTCAACGCTACGAGCATCTATTAGTTGAGATATGTCGTTTTCTGTAAACCCAGATTTAATAGCAAAGTTTTTAATTCTGCTCTTAACTTTAGGTCCTTCTACAGGATCAGACCAATTAGGAATTTTATCTGCAACAATTCTTGCTTGTTCGACTCTAACTTCCTCAATTTTCTTCTCAGCTTCTAGTTGTGCTGCGTATTGCTGACTTTTTCTCTCTTCAGCTATTTGTTTTCTGCTCTCTTGTAATTGCCTTTCTTCATCTCTTTTTATAGAGTATTGAACAGGGTCTTCTACCTTGAGTTTTGCCCAATCTGTAGACTCGAATGCTTTTAAATCATTATCTACTATTTGATCAATGTCCTCTAGGCGTGACAAGTAACGCTGCCTTTCTTGTTGAGTAGTCTCAAGTTGTTGAGAGAGCATTCTTTTCTCTTCTTCTAACTTTTGTCTGTCCTCGCCAAGCATGGCATTTTTTCTACTGTAATCAGCTCCAAATTGAAAACCTTTTTTCAGCTCATCAAGGGTCACAGAATGCTCTTTTCCTGCCGCTTTGACAGTATATCGCTCCTGTTCCTCAACTTCTTCTTCAGTATTTTCTTCTTTTATATCTTCTGCTGTTAACCCATCTGGGTTAGCTGCTTCTGTTTCAACTGATTCGGACTCCATGTCCTGTGCAGAAACTTCTTCCGTTGTTTCTGTTTTTTCTTCGTCTTCTTGGGATGGCTCATTTTGAGCGCCCAGAATACTAGATTCTTTTATTGCTCTCTGTGCAGACAGTACATCTGTAACAGGAGTTCCGCCAAAAGCGGATTGTTTTATAGGGATATCTTCTTTTGCCATGATTATTTACCCCCTTTTAATTCGTCTTCAATTAGTTTTCCGTTTTCTACAGTATTCACGAGAACCTGTTGTGATTTAAGTGTACCAACAACGGAATGGTATATTGCTTCTCTTTTGTCGGTTTCAGTCAAACCTGTTCTGAGCCAGTCTTGAAAAGCTTGGTTTTGTATAACTTCGTATGATCTTATTAAGATGGGGTTTTCGAGCAACGCTCTAGCTTCCCTTCCTTCTTTTATTTGTGCTTCTTTATCTGTCATTTTCTTCTCCAATTTGACAAACTCTGTCCACTACATGAGTGGGTATAGGTCGTTTGCCTGTTAAATATCCTCGAATATCGTTGTGTGATATTGATGTCTTCAAGGATAATTCGTTTACAGAAATGCGATATTTTAACATTAACTGTTGTAATTCTGTTCTGGTAAATTTTGATTTATCTATCAAGCCTTCTTTTTACTCTTTCTTTTGTCTTTTTTTGTACTTTTTTTAGGGAAACCAGCTTTCATATTTGCATATGCTTTATCTGATATCGTAGATTTCTTTTTACTTCTACTTGTTCCTGCTTTTTTTCTTTTATTAATATTTTCGTATAAACTCATTTTCCTACCTTTTTCATTGCTAATTTATGTGCCTGTGTAAAAGTCTTTCCCTTGTTCATTTCCTTGCGCATAAAAGCCATATGTTTTGCAGTATGATGCACTTTATGCTTTGCAAGAGTATCCTTTTGTCTTTTAGTTAACATTTGCCTTTGCCTTTCTTTTTGTTTTTTTTTGTTTTTTTGCCGTACATTATAATAACCTCAATAGTTCTGTAAATTTATCTGTCATTAATATAAATATAACTAAAGCTCCCCAGATAACATATTTAAATCTAAAAACCTCAATCTTTACATCTCTCATATCTCTTTCAATATGCTGTAAGTGATTGTTTTTTATATCATTAATATCTTTCTTGATTAACTCTATTTCTATATTTAATTCGTTTAAATCTCTCATGCTAGTGGCAACTTAGTTCTTTTAGGGTACATGTTCAACGCCATTGCTACGCATTTTTTATGCTTTGTGCCTTTGTTAGTACAATATTTTATTTCTCTAGAAACTAATTTTTTTCTTTCTGCTTTTCCGTAGCCTTTTGTTTTCATTATTTTGGTCCTATTCCAACTGGTCTACCTTGTATAGCTTCAAGTTTAAGCTCAGCTTCGTTTAAAATTAATTGTTGTTTTTTAAGTTCTAAATCTTGTTGTTTAATGGCAAAGTCTATAGAAGCTGTTTTTTTCTTCATATCCAACTCTTGTTCTTTCAAATTAGCATCAACCTGTGCTGTTTGCGCTTGTACTTGTAGTTTTTGCACTTCAAGTTTAGCTTTTTGCATAGCTAGTTGATCATCCATAGATGGCCCTTGTTGTTTCGGAGGAACAGTTGAAGGATCAGTAATGAATGTATCTGCGTTTTTATAGCCAGATTGCGCTATATACTCGCTGACAGCGTTATAGATGTTTTGTGGGTTTACCAAAGTACCCATGCCACCTTGTTGGACTAAAGTTTGTAATATATTCATGATGCTAGACATGGTTTGCATTTTAGAAGTCTGACTACCTGATCCAACACCTACATTTACAATACAATTTAGCTTTTCTTTCCAACGAGAAACATCAATTGGCACGAATTTACCATTTAAATATGCCATTTTATCTCTGTTTTCGTATCTCTGGACTAGTTGATAGATGCATCTAAACACATCTTTTATGCCTGTTTCGGCAAATATACGAGCAATTAGCTCAATTCTTTGCATAGAAGACTCAGTTGCTGCTGATATTGCCCCTGAAGTTACATGAGAAGTAAGCACATCTGGGTTTAATCCTTGTGTCATTTTAGATACCCCTGATCTTTCTTCTCTTATGCCATCTAAATACTGTACCATTTGGAACGCATAAGGTTGTATTTGTGGGGTAGGTAAAGCTGTAACCGCTCCTGGCGCTCTCATTCTTACAATTCCACCTGGTCTTGATGTTAATAAGTCGTCTAACTCTACTTGTCCTGCTAATACTGCGTATCTTGCGTTATTAGTTAGATACATATTGTCTAAAAGATTACGCATAATCGTTGATTTGATCAATTGTATGTCTTTGACTGTGTCGGCAATACTCATGCCGTAAAACTTATGTGGGATCGGTAATGGGCAGATCGTTGAAAACGGCAAATAATCGATAGGCTCGTTATCTAGAATGTAATCACCGCCTTTGGTAATTTTTCTTAGTTCCGCTATCCCATCGTTGTCGTAATCTACTCTCATGTAGCATTCTTCAATCCAAACCTGTCTACTAGCGCCTTCTCCTTCGTCTGGCGGTATAGAATCATCGTCATAACTAAACCTAGCGAGTCTTTCTTCGTTGTATTCAGCGTTGTTTTGTGAATAACTAGGTATGTTTTCCACATCTTTTTTAGAATATCCTTCTAAAATCAGATCGGATACTGATTTTTTCACTCTATGACAGATAAAACTAGCAGATTCTATGTCTGTTGCTCTTCTTGAGATTAAAAATTCTTCTGGAGGTACTGAAATGACCTTAACTTGACCATTTTTTTTAGTTCTTTTAACTTTAACATCGTGTTCTGCCATTCTAGGCGACACTATTTGTCCGTTTTGTACTACAGATTCTTGTTTAACAACCTCTGTATGCTCTAAAACCTCTAATTCATCGTTTGCCAGTATAGATTGAAACTCAATATCCGTTAAATTAGCATAATTTTCCGTGCTAACCTCTTCTGATTCTTCCCAATAATGCTTTATAATGCCTGTTTTTGATATTAAAGCGTCTTTAAAGGCATCATATAGCACCTTAAAGCCGTTATTTTGCTTGTTAAAGACATAATTAACATAATCAGTAGCTTGTTGTGCCATTTGTACATCTTCAGGACCTTCTGGCTCAAATTCTGCAACATTGTTATGCGTAGTAAAGATACGCATTAAACTTGGCATTATGTATTCGACTGTGTCTCGTACATCGGTAGTAACAATCTCTGATCGACCATCTATTTCGTTACCGAAAGGCTCACCTAGATAATATTTCATTGAATCTTCTCTTTGGTGAGATAATTCGCTGTTCATATGTCCGCTAGATGCTTGAATTTCTGATGATAACCTGGATACAAGGTCTTCTTTTGTCATTTTTTTAGTTTTTGCCATTTATTTCCTCAAACAATGGCTACATCAGGACCTAATCTGCCCTTACTGTTCCATTTTGATGTTTCTACTGTTGAATGTCTTAGACTTAACGCTGCATATCGTGTTGCAGACATTAAATCATCTTTAAGTTTGACTAATTTGCCATCTTTACGATGATACATCCTGTATTCTTCAAACCAATCATACATTGTGTTAAATACTTTAAATTTCCCATGTTCCATGCGTGTTAACATGTCCATTAACCCTGCTTCTACAGAGTTTCCGCCTTTTTTTTCTCCTAAAGCTGGAGGATTTTCAAAATGAAAAGGAGTCATATTGACATGAGCCGTTCTGTATTGTTCTGCTAGGGTTATACCAGAGCCTTTATCGTGTTGATATCCATCGTGTGGCCATATAACAGGGATATAGTTGCTACCTTCTCTTTGATTGATGTGTGATGCGTGATAATCAGGTGTTTGTTTGCTCATTCTATAGCAGTCATACACATAGACTATGTCCTCATCAACATCCCAAGCCAACCATACTACGGCAGTAGGGTGGTCATATCCAAAGTCTAGCCCAGCAATTCTAGGGAAATGCTGTGGTATACTAAAAGGTTCACAAGCTAGACTCTCCTCTGAGATAGGGAAAACAAGTCCACTACCTATCATAGGAATTCCTTTTGACCTCATGTCACGCTCATGGGGCGGCAAAGCTTCTAATATCTGAGTTTTCATATCCTCAGTCAAATGCTCCGCATCCTCCCAATCTGCTGTTATAAGCGATTGTCCTGGTCTCAAATCCGATGTAAAGTTCTGTACTACCTCAGTCATGCCTGATTCAGGGGTAAAAGTCAGGTAAACCTGTCCTCTCCTGTCCAAAGTACGAGTAATACATTGTGAATATATCTCTCTGGGTGGCTCTTCATCTAGCCATACTAGATCAATACTCTCCCCCATAAATTTTTCTGCCCGTTGTTCGTAGGCTTTAAAGGCAACCCTAGACCATCCTCCAGAGTTATGTTTAACAAGCACCGATGAATGAGCGTTAGGAACACCAGGTTTTCTTGTTGTTTCGCCAATGAGATGTCTGGGAATACTTCCCTTCCCTTTATCTCTAGGATTGTCAGGTTGCCCAAATAGTTCTTTTTGACAGATATCTCGTGTGGTCTCGTTAGAAGCCCCACAGACCCAAGCCCTTATAGGCTCTTCAAATCTTCTCCCTTTCCACCATTTTGGGTACAGTCCAGTCAAATGCGCTGCCATCTCCATAGCGCCCACATAAGACTTGCCGACCCTGTTAGCCGCCATTAGAAGCCTTTGGTTAGTATCTAACCCAGCTTCATGAAATCTCTTCTGGAAAGGATAAGGCTCGTAGTAATTGAGTTTATACTCTTGTTGCCTTTTCTTTAGGGTATTGAGGATTTCCTCAACTCTTTTGTTATCTTGCATAATGGGAAGTGTTGAAATTTATTACATAATCTTGGAGGACTAATGGTGGTAAATCCCAACACTATAATTCATTTTATTTTAAAGGCTATTATCCACCTCTAATTTTATATTATTTTTTTTACAATTGTCAACAAAAACTCGCAACCAGATTCAGATTGTATCTAATGGTTTTTTTTATGACTTGGCTTTGCTAGGTATATTAGTGGGGGCTAATAGACTTAATATTTCCCTCCATAGTATGAATGGGTATACACCTATATACATGCGTGGGCTTTGGGGGTCATGATATCTTGGCATGATGTATCTATTTTTTATGATATTTTAAGAGCCTTACGCCTTCATGATAAAGGTTTTATTAATTATATGATCTTCACTAGCCAGAATAATTAATAATGTTTATATGATAGTCATTATAGATTCATATAGCCCCTTAGATAATAATATAATAAATAATTATATAAGCATGTTAGAAGGCATGGTATATCTTCTTTTAACATTACTTAATCATTAGATACAATATATATAATTATGCTATAAGCTTTATATCCATAGGTTCTTATTGTCTCCCCTAGTGTATAAGCTATTTAATGGTTAATTCTTAGGCGGTTTTTT
>Ga0098055_1001820_pt1 | contig 11322 bp, 16 predicted proteins | sample 17_taG_FD_75107 | JGI IMG/M metagenome (GOLD analysis project Ga0098055, IMG submission 75107) | Marine viral communities from the Subarctic Pacific Ocean - 17_ETSP_OMZ_AT15314 metaG | ecosystem: Environmental > Aquatic > Marine > Oceanic | place: Pacific Ocean | collected 2015-01-18 | reverse complement strand
TGCCTGCAAACAATCAACGTATCACCAAAAAGCAACGTAGAATACTTAGACAACAGGGGATCCTAGACGAAACAAATCAACTAACATCAAATTTTCACATCAGTCCAACAATAAACCCAATGACTGATAACCAGAGAGTAGCATTTGAATCTTGGGATGAAGGATTCAATCTGATGATGCACGGAATAGCAGGAACAGGTAAGACATTTCTTGCTTTATATTTCGCACTAAAAGATATTAGCAAACAATCTAATCATAGAGAAAAAGTCTTTATCATTAGATCAACGGTACCATCTAGAAACCAAGGCTTCTTGCCAGGAAGCCAAAAACAGAAGGAGGCTGTATACGAAGAACCTTATTATGATATCGCAAGCAAGATATTTGGCAGAGGCGATGCTTATCAAATACTAAAACAGAAGTCAATGGTCCAATTTGCTTCTACCTCTTATCTTAGAGGATGCACTTTTGAGAACTGTACCATAGTCGTAGACGAAGTACAGAACATGAGTGATGGAGAACTACACACAGTTATGACACGTATTGGCGAGAACTCCAGAATTATTTTCTGTGGTGACATCAAGCAGGACGATCTTACTTCCGAAAGGATGAAAGAAGAGTCTGGTCTACGTGACTTCATGAAGGTGATTGGACGTATGCAAGAGTTTGATTTTATTGAGTTTGAGATTGACGATATTGTCAGAAGTCGCTTAGTGAAATCTTATATAATACAACGTGATAAATTAGGACTATAAATATGAGTACAGGAACATATATGGGGACGGCAAAAGTGGTAGAAGTAGATGGCGATTTATGCCTAGAGTTCCCTGTCGATACTCTCAATCAAATGGGTTGGGATGAGGAGACAATGCTAGAGTGGATGATAGATGACGAAGAAGTTTCACTTAGAGAGGTAAAGAAAGATGAAGACAAGACTGAGAGTATTCCAAAAAGCTAACGGAGGACGTTTCGTAAAGCAGTTCACTCAAGAAGAGTGTGATGCTTACATGGCGGCTCATCCTGAACTTACCCTGGTACGATAATGCCAGGTAAAGGAATCACAAGAGCGGGCGATTCGCATATTGGACATGCTTCGCCTACTCCTAATCCATTTCACAAAACTGCTTATGTGGCTAGCACCGCTAAAGTAATGGCAGATGGCAAATTTGTGATACGTCTTGGTGATTCCACTGGGTGTGGAGATCCAGTCTCAGGTACTGCACTGAAGGTTTACGCTGAAGGTCAGCCTGTTCATAGAATTGGTGATGCCACAGGTGGACATGGATCTTGGGTGCCTAACGCTTCATCAGCTGGCTCTGTAAAAGTCTTTGCGACATAAGGTGATAGAATGCCAACATCAAGATATGCACAAGTCGTGGAGCTACTGAAAGCAGACGTACCCACAAGATCACTAAGTAACACTGCTAAGTTGAACTTTGTTACAGAACTAAAGAATGAACTAAACGCAGAGATTGCGAGACAGGAAGCTAATAATGAATTCGTTACAGCAAAGCCTGATTACGCAAACCTACTGCCTCTTGTAGCCACTGAGCCAGATGAGACCGTGAAGTCTAAGATACAAGAGCAAGCGTATAGGTTCACAGCTCCACTTTCGACAACTGAAGAAGACCTGTTCAACTACGTACCCAGAGAATATGTTGAAAATAATCCTGGATACGATGACGCTAATAATTGGGTAAGTTACCTCGGTTCGTATCCTAATCCCGATACTGGAGAGTATTCCTAATGACCGCAAATACAGCAAATAACGTACTTGTAGAAGACCTTGTAATACAAAGGGCGAACAAGGGAACAGCACTCACGTTTGATGAGATGGACTTCAACGTCCGTACGATTGCTAAGTATCTAGATTTAGTAAGTGGCGCTACTATTGGTAATCTTCAGATACTATTAGATGACCTTGCAGTAGAAGTAGAACTATCGTCTAATAACTTCACGGCATTTACTGACGCAGTTGCAGCCCAACAAGAATCCGTGAATACTCAAATTCAGGCGGTGAACTTACTTATTGCAAATACGATTGCCGATTTGAATGCCACAGAAACGGCTATTCTGGATCAGGTAAACACTGAGGTCATAGCTTTACGGTCCTTTGTAAACACTGAAGTAACAGATGCCCGAGGCGATCTAGCGGTAGCAATCAACAATGCTATTCAAACACTATCAACTGGTGTTGATACTAACATTACCACATCCATTACGGCTGCCACTAATACAATCAACCAAAGTATTCAGAGTTCAAGAGACTATGCAAACACTCTTGTAGTAGACTCCATCACAACACTGAATGACGCAATTGCTGAATCTGCTAATACGTTACAGCAAGCAATAGGCGAAGCTAAAGCAAATGTTATGTCTCAAACTGCGTCGAGTTACGTAACGCAGACTGAACTTGAGACTACTGTAACCACTATCGGCACTGCTAGATCACAAGCATTATCTCAGGTAGAAAGTAGTATCAATAATAACATAACGTCTTCTATTACCACACTAGAGACAACTTTCTCAAATACTACTTTGGGTCTTGCACAAAGCATCACTAACCTAGATACTTCTTTGCGTGATGATGTAAACACCCAGATACAAGCAGTAATCTCTTCTACAGATACAGCGTTACGAAGTGTAAACACTGCATTGGTACAGCGAGTAACGGACCTTGCTACAAATGTAAACAACACTATCAACTCACGTATTGGTGAAATTCTTGTTACTGTCGCAAGTTCAAATACGACCCTTGCATCATCGATCAGTGCTATCGAAGCAAACTTAGCAAATAACTATGCTACAATTACAGGCTTAGAGTCTGCACAGTCAGGCTTAGAGTCTGCATTATCCGAGGCAGTTACTGCATTAGAGGCTCAGGTAAATACAGCAAACCAGTCATTGACTTCTTCTGTAACCACGTTGACTAATGCCATTGCTAATGCCGAGACCGCATCTGCACAAGCAGTCACAGACCTACAAGCATCTATAAGCAATGATATCAACACAGAGGTCACAAGCCTAGAGACCGCAATCGCAACTACGAACAGCGCATTGTCTCAACAGATCAGTGCATTGAGTTCTACAGTAAGTAATACCATAACCGCATCGATCAACACACTAGAGTCTGCACTAGCTACTACGAACAGTGCCCTTGTGGGTCGCATTACTACACTTGAAGTATCAGTAGCGAATACAATCACCGCTCAGATTACAGAGTTAGCGAATACTGTTGCAACACAGAATACTTCATTGGCAACTCAGATTAGCCAGCTAAATACAGAGTTGACTAACACCATTTCAAGTTCAGTTACTTCTCTTGAATCTGCTATCAGTACTACCAATAACGCACTATCACAGAGACTAACGACTCTTGATACGGTAACTAACACTATTTCAGGTTCGGTTTCTACTCTTGAGACTTCGCTATCAGATGCCCAGACAGCACTGTCACAGCGGATAACAAATCTTGATACATCAATAAGCAATACTATATCCTCTAGTGTAACGACACTATCAAATGCAATTGCAAACGAATCAACTTCTAGAGCATCAGCACTATCTACAGTTGCTTCTGAGGTAGCAAACAATACGGCTGATATTAGTTCACTTGAGACTACACTATCAGATGCCCAGACAGCACTGAGCGAACGGATCACTACGGTCGATACTGCATTAGGTAATAGTATCTCAAGTGAGATCAGTGATATACAAACCAGTTTGTCAAATGCCCAAACAGCACTTGCGAACTCAATCACTGATCTAAACACCTCGCTAACAAATAGTATTTCATCTTCAGTTTCTACTCTTGAAGGTGCTATCTCTACGGTAAACAGTGCTATAGGAACTAAGGCAAGTGACATTCTAACCACTGTAGCCAATACGTATGCTACGGTCACGTCCCTGCAAACCGCTGAGTCAACAGCAAACACTGCACTAGTTACACAAATCAATACTTTGAACTCAACTTTATCAAATACTATTAGTAGCAATCTCACGACCGTACAGAATTTAGTTGCTAATCTAGAGAGTTCTGTAGCCGAAGACTTCACAACACTATCTACAGAACTAGCAAACACATATGCTACTATAACCAATTTAAATACTTCTATCAGTACCGAGAGTCAGGCTAGGGCAACCTCGGAACAACTAATCACGACTCAACTAGGTAGTAGCACACGTGGTCTAAACTTGAACGCACACTTTGATTTTGGCTACGAACACTATTCTGAGAGTGCTAACACGCAGGCGTATAACCCACCGAACGAGACTAGTATATTCACCCTTGAAGGCGATACGTCAAGTCCCGATGTTGTAACTGGAGGTAACGCACTAAGGGTTACTGGACCAGCTAATCTTTATTATAGATATTTACTGCCTATCGATACCACTAGACAATATAAAGTCAGAGTTCGTGTGAAAGCTGTAGGAGCTAATAATGCTAAACTATATTGTGGTCTTGCTACTTACAGTCAAGACGGTTCTTTAGAGACTACCAGTCCCGGTACTCACAGATATGGTGTAGCCTCTAACGTCAGCGTACCAGCAAACAATACCTGGTATACGTATGAAGCTATATTCACAGGCGCTGGTAATAGTAGCCACACACAGTTTAGATCGACTACAAAGTTCGCTGTGCCTATGATGCTTCTGAATTATAATCAAAATGCGTCTTTTGTAATGCTTGTCGATGAATTGACGTTAGAAGATGTTACTGACGCTGAAGATAACAAAGCAACAATTTTAGCAGTTTCAAGTGCGGTGTCTAATCTTAGTACCACTACAACATCGGCTTTGAGTTCACTATCGGCTAGTTTTGCTAATACATATGCAACAAAGACTGAATTGACAACGGCTTCTGCGACGGCAAATTCCGCTTCTGCAACTGTACTAAGCACAATGAGGAGTGAGTTATCCAGTACGAACACTGCGGTCAGGGCTGCCGCTGCCGCTGCCGCTGACGCAGCCCAAACGGCCGCTACTGTAGCGGGATCTGAGGCCGGTCAAGCTGCCGCTGATGCTGTAAACACTGCGTTACGAAGTGCGATATCTACAGCCCAAACAGCCGCTACAGATGCGGGTTCAGCCGCTGGTCAAGCTGCCGCTGATGCTGTAAACACTGCATTACGAGGTGTGATATCTGGTGAAATATCTACACTGAATACTCTGATCCTCAACACAAACACTGCACTAGCTTCGCAATTCAATACTTTGTCTTCTGAATTTGACGGAATGAATACATCAGTAAGTACTCTATCAAGTTCTATAGACGGAGTGAAAGGTAGCTATGGTGTTTCCGTAGATAATAATGGACACATCTCTGGCTTCTCATTGGTGTCTACACTCGCAGAAGACTCATCAAACGCTACTTCAGAATTTACTATTGCGGCTGATAAATTCAATATTGTCGACCCCGCAGATACCCAGCCCGAGATTACTCCGTTTGCTGTCGTTACGAGTGGGGCAGATGCAGGAGTATATGTCAACGGGGCTGTCATCAAGCCGGGGTCTATTGCAGTTGAGTCTCTAAATGCAATCAACTTATCAAGTTTATACGCAGACTTAGGAACGATCACAGCAGGTACATTATCAAACGCATCGAACACATTTTTCATTGATCTAAATAATGGTACGATAACAATTTCAGTATGAGGTAAAAATTATGGCTATAGAATTCGAATTAGGACAAAAGTGGTCCGTAGTATACGGCGAGTGGATACAAGATGATGTCAATGGCGACTTTGAGGTTGTCGATAAGGCAGGCATTGAGGATACTATCAATAAAAACTCCGGTTTACTATGTACTAAAAGGTGGGTAGGTAAAGGTTGGCAATTTAGAAAATTAGATTGCGTCAGCTTAGCCGCAGAATACATTGATCTAGGTCTCGGTACTAATTACTGGGAATACTATATGAACGAAGTGAAGGGTGAGTTCTATCGAAATCACTTACACAGTGGTATTGCAGGATACTTTGATGAGCATATGCCTGACTTTCAAATTGTCGAAGATAATAATGATATTAGAAAATATGACGTCCTTGTATATCAGCTATGGGATATTGACGATCTACAGAGCCCGCATATTGGCGTATATATAGGAGATGAGAAGTTACTTACAATCGACCCAGGTAAAATGTCTTCAGAAGATCCATTAGATAGAAACAAAGTAATCAGAGTATACAGGTGCATACATGCCTAATCACACATTTTTTACTTCTGCCAAAGACGGCGCTATATTGATCAAGAAGTATAATTCTTCAGATACGCCTACGTCACTGCAAACTCTATTGTCTAGTCCAACGACAACTGACCCAGACCTTATTTTTCACAGTGACTTCAACTTTCTAACTATTGTTGGAAGTGTTACTTCATCTATGATCACTTTACCCGCTTACACCAGAAACACGCATAGCTGGAGTAGTGGAGGCAAATGCTTCATTTCTACTGCGGCTTGTGAGATAATGGGCCTAGATGATTATGGTCCAGTACTTCAAACATTGAGAGACTATCGTGATGGTTGGATGTCTGAGACTGAAGAAGGCAGAAAGTTGGTAGAAGAGTATTACGAAATGGCGCCAAAGGTTGTAGAGGCATTGAACAATATGGAAAATCCCATACCACTTTATGCAAACCTATATGACAACTATATAATAAAGGCAAAACTTGAAATAGACGATAAGAAGTATTCTGAGGCGCTAATTACATATAAGGAAATGTGTGATGTTGCTAAAGGTTATATAGGAGAGTAACGTGCCATCTGCTCAAATACCCACTCTAAAAGTACAGCAAGTTCTTATTGGTTCTAGCCCCATAGCAAACCCAACTTCACTTCTTTTGAAAATTGGTGGTGTTATTTATGGTGATGCATACGACTACGTGAACGTAAACTTCACTAGGAGAATATTTCCAACTTATAATGCATCGAATAATAATATCTATATCACATCTATAGATATGGCTCATGGCTCAAATATGCCAAATATCTATCTGAATAATGTTGAAGTCTTAGTTATAGGAGTGGCATAATGCCTCAACTTCACACACATCTAGGAGTCGATCTAACTAACCTAATTAGAGGAGCTATAGAATCTGATTTTAGCAATTATGGCGAAAGATATAACACTGGCAGATTGGCCACACCCGGCTGGCCTAGCAGAAAAGTCTGTAGAATTAGTAACAACGACAACACTGCACCTGTTTTTGCAGATGCAATGTCTATCGCAGGTGTTCAGAATGGATCCGTAAGTTCTGGCCCAGTCTACGATAGGGTGATAAAATCTTGTGAATACGTTAGTTCGTTGATGGATTGGTGGGGATTTGTAGGTCCATTACCGTCAGGTGCACCCTCGGCCACAATGATCACTGAAGCATTCAGTATGGCAACTCCGTTACACGTTGAGTTGATAGCAGATGCTATTGAGAATGAGATGCTTCCTTCGGCTAGTCAAGATCCATTTCTCAGTGATATGTTTGACATCATGAACAATATTAATGTTGAGTCAACGGGTTATGGCAAGTTCTGGCAATTTGGTGGGTCTAACGGCACAGCATCGCCGAGTGTAGCACTAGCTGATATATGGAGGTCAATTGTATCACGAAGCTTGACTGTAACTAGTAGCCAGTATGCATATTACGAGAGTAGAAAAAGATATGCTCACACGAATAACGTGTGTAGACCTCTAATATTGAATACAGTGACAATGCGTCCTAGCGGTATTCAAACGTATGCCAAATCCGTAGCAACTCATACTAGTTACTATGAGTATAACGAATGGTCTTATGCAACAACTAGGTTTACCACCTCTGAAATTTTTCTAAAAAAAGATCCCGCTGGTCAGTTTCAGACTGGAGGCCTTCAAAGATGTCCAGTGTTCAATGGTCAAAGCGGCAGTGGATATATACCAGATAATACCATATTAGGACACGGTTCTATTCCTTCAGCGACAGTGGTGACTGCTGATCAAAATGCATATAGAAACGATCACACTACTTCATCAACAATATGGCTAGAATGCAAAGTGCATGAGGATGTAGAAGTAGCGGTCAACTCAAATGGTGTGCCGACAGGGGCATTCGGAATGAATTTCCTTTATCCTTTGTGGTGGTCAATTACACCGACAGCGCCCACTTTCAGATATAAGGCATTTGACGAAGACGGAAACGCCTTGGAATTGGCAAACTTCACTGCACCAGGAGGTAGTGCTGTCTACGAAGGCACAGATAATCAAGCTCAGGCAGTGGGCGTGAGAGTTCAGCAACTTGATACATCTGCTAGATGGACGTCCACCTCTCCTCTCTGGAGGCTAGAGTTCAAAACAAATCTTAGAAAGTTTGACAGTTGGAAAAATGGTAAGAGAAGTCTACGTAAGGGAACTATACAGCTTGGTATACCCGGCAACATATTGTTTTGGGGAGGTCTATATACTCAGTTCTTGTTCGGCGGATACCAATGGTATGACGATCTAAATGCCTATTTGACTTCTGGAGGTTCAACTTATACTGGACTAGGTATGTTAGATAGTGATTCTATCGAATGGCGCTTTGCTTCTGGTTTAGAATGCCGACGAGAATGAAGATAATTTATCTTCAAACTGGGCAAATAGGTTTGATCCTTCCACCACACTCGTATACCCCGACGGCGCTGAATTATTTAACTATACATACGGCGAGATAGAACCTTTAATTTTTGACTTTGCGGTGACACCATGACGCTAAAAGTGACATCAAATAATATAGAGATACTAAACTCCAATGGCGTTACTAAATTTAGTGCCTCTCAACCTCTTTTGTATGTAGCTGGCTACGAGTATGGATCTATAGACATGGGAGGTGGTACAGATGGTAATGGCCTGGCAACCTTCAGGGCCCACAATTATATACAACTAGCAACTCCGATAGCAGATAATGAAGTTGATATTTTATACGTTACTATCACAGGGGTATCTGGCTTTGGAGATCCAGCTCAAACTTTGTTGAATGTTAGACAGCCAGCCAACGCAGTTCTACCTATTTACATTAGAGGATATGCAAACAGCAATACTCCCGCTTCTGATCAGACTAATCTATCGATTGCTCCTCATGGTAACATGGGATACTACCTTCATCTTCAAAACTATGGAACAAATAACAACTTGGTCATGACCTGTGTTTCTACGAGCCAAGGCATGTCACAACCTACATTATCATTTGATTGGGAATTATATAAATATCGTTATCTAGACGTATAGGAGAATATTATGAATATAGACAATTATGACATAAGTGTTTTGCGATTTGCCGCAAACAATGTGGAGAGGTCATCTATAGCACAGGTTGCCTTGACCGAGACTATCGCTGAAGGTATTGTCCGACAAGTGGGTATATACGATCTTTCACTTAGTAGAGCGTTTACCTCTGTTACCGATCCACAACTACTGCTTGCTATTCAAGAGAGACTGGAAAGTATTCCTGAGTAAAAGTGTAAAATAAAGCTTGACAGGCGCAGAAAAGTGTGTTACCATGACATTATTATGTACAATAAAGTGAGAGTTTATGTTTACACACGTAGAATTAGATAAACAAAAGGTTCCAGAGTTAGAGTGTGAAACTCTACCTACTGGTCGGACCTATAAAACACCAGATGGTAACAAGTATCCCTCTATTACGACTGTATTGAGTCTTAGGGGTAAAGAAGGCATTCTTGCTTGGAGAAAGAGAGTTGGTGAAGAGGTCGCTAATAAGATCAGCACACAAGCCGCTACACGTGGCACCGCTGTTCATACCTTAGCAGAAGATTATCTAAACAATAAAGAAGATTGGTCAAAGGGCGCTATGCCTGCGAATGTCTTCTCATTTAGTCAGATCAAGCCAATCTTAGATAAGCGAGTGAACAATATATGGGCACAAGAGGTGCCTCTGTATTCAGATAAGTTCAAGATTGCTGGTCGAGTAGACTGTATTGCTGAGTTTGATGACGAACTCACAATCATTGATTTCAAGACATCACGTAGGCCAAAGAAGGAAGAGTGGATTCAAGGTTACTTCACTCAAGCGGCATTCTATGCGGCTGCCTTTTATGAGCGTACTGGTATACCCATCAAGAAGTTTGCTATTATTATTGCAGTAGATGACAATGAGCCTCAGGTATTCACGGGTAACACCTTTGACTACCTAAAAGAGTTGCTTGAAATTCGAATGGAATACGCAGAGGTGAAGGGAATATGATAGAAGATATAATCGGTATCATTTGCGGAGTAATACTCTGCATGTTTATGTTCAAGGCTCTATGGATATCAACGATCATCAATGATGAACGAAAGCAAAGATATAGGGATGGCACACACGATTACTACGGGAATAAACTAGAGGAAGAAGACTAGTGACAACAAAGAATGATATCACAGGTGACTCAATCCGGTCTAAGGGTCTATCCCAGCAAGGTCGAGACAATTGGGACACCATCTTTGGTGATAAGAACCAGAAGCATAAACAGCAAGACCTGACCGAACTCAATGGTGATGGCAACCGTGACCGTGGTCGATATGGCGAAGATTTAGAAAAAAAGTGAAAATAATTGCTAAAAAGGGTTGACAAATATATATTTCCCTGTACAATGTAATAGTAATTGAGAGGAAATATATGACTATGACTATCTATGACGCCCTAAAGTTTGCGACTTTCGCACATGAGGGTCAATACCGTAAGTATACTGGCGAAGAGTACATCACTCATCCTATCGCTGTCGCTGATCTAGTTGAAGAATACTTAGACTATAAAGGGTATTCTGAAGAAGAAGTTGACACTGCGATTCAAATCGCCCTACTCCATGATACTGTAGAAGATACTGATGTGACCATCGAAGAGATACAACGTCTCTTTGGATTCAAGGTCGCTCAAGGTGTGTGGTTCCTGACCAAGACTCCTTCTTTTGTTGGTAATCGTGCCGAGCGTAAAGCCCTGTGTGAAGAACGTCTCGCTAAGGCTCCTGAGGTCATCAAGATCATCAAGACTTGCGATATGCATCACAACAGCAAAAGCATTGAGGAACATGATCCCAACTTCTACGAACTTTTCAAAACTGAAACCAAGTCTTTGCTGAAGGCAATGGGCACTGAAAACGTGCTAAACAATCTTATAGAGATGGAGATATAATATGTGGGTAGCTAAACCTAACCTAAATAACAATAATGGCATCAAAGAATTCGAAGATGTCAAAGTCGCTGTTGCATACCTTGAAGAATACACGGGTGTCGAAATGGCATATGATCGTTGTCGTAAGACTAAAAAGATCACCTACGATTGACAACTGCTTGATAAACTTTGGGAAAAATAATTCAAAAAAGT
>Ga0098055_1001819_pt1 | contig 11333 bp, 5 predicted proteins | sample 17_taG_FD_75107 | JGI IMG/M metagenome (GOLD analysis project Ga0098055, IMG submission 75107) | Marine viral communities from the Subarctic Pacific Ocean - 17_ETSP_OMZ_AT15314 metaG | ecosystem: Environmental > Aquatic > Marine > Oceanic | place: Pacific Ocean | collected 2015-01-18 | reverse complement strand
TCTGTTACTAACTCTTCGTATAGTTTTCTAAAGCTTTCTAAGTCCATAAAGTTTATACCTTGACTTATTTGATGTAGCCTATAAATGTTATAAGCTGTTTCAAGTTGTATCTCTGTGTAAAGTATCATTTTAATTTGGATAAGGGTCTTGCCATTTACCTGAAGCAAGTTCTAATTCTTTACTTCTTCTATTAACTAATCCTTCATCTACTCTTTGTATTTTATCTGCACCTGTTATTTTTGTAAATCCTAAATCTCTATCAAAACCTTCTCTATAAAAACCTTCAAGGTCTCCAGAATTGTAATGTTTTAAAGCGTTAGAACTTCCTACAGCACCAGTACCTGCGTTATACATTAAACTTAACATAGCTTTTTGATTTCCAAGAGGCATAGAATCTCTTACACTCTCAGGTACTAATCTAATGTATTCATCTTCAAAACCTTTTAAACTATTTCTAACCATGTTTACAGTTTCTGATATAGTAGCCTCAGTAATACCGCTTCCTGTTACTCCTCCTATAGTAGAAACATCTTTCTTACCGTGTTGTTTTTGAAACCTTTCACTTCCTTCATGTGCTTTTATAGTTTTATTTAATTGTCCTTTTTTATATGCTTCATATAATTCAATGTCTTCTGTTGCGAGTATAAAGTTTAAAAGTTCTTCATCATTTGATAATACATATTTGTTAGCACTACCGCCTTTTACAAAACCTAGTCTATCCATATCTGTTTTAGGCGTTGTTTGCTCTTCTAACTCATCCATAATTTTTTCTACATCAGTTAAATCTTTAGCTACTTGATTATAAGTACCTTGAACATTAAGCATCTTTCTATCTTTAGGGTCTTCTTTAGCATTTGCAACTACTGGTCCTCCTAAAACTTTTTCATCTCTTACTTTTTTAAAAACTTTAGAAGTTTTTTCTTGTTCTATTTTTAAATTATTATATATTTCTTGTATTTGTTTTTCAGCTTCTTCTTTAGTTATTTTATTTTCAACTACTCTTAAAGATAATCTGTTTATTTGTCTTTGAGCATCAGAATATTGTCTTCTAAATCGTACAGATTTAATACCTAATAGTTTTTCTATTTGAATAGGCTGTAATTTAAAACCAAAAGAATTTACTATAGCTTCAAAAGGTGTATAGTCTGTACCATATCTTGATTTAGAATCTTCTGTTGCTTGTCTAAATGCAGTACTAATTTTTTTAGAACCAAAAGAACTAGCAAACGGATTGTATTTATCAAATCTATTATCTGGTCCAAATATAGGAGCAGTAAATGCAGTTGATGGTACGTTAGGTGTTAATCTACTTAATATATGTTGAACTTTTATTTTATCATCGTTTCCTAATCCTAGTCCTTCTAATTTTTGTAATGTAAAAGGGTCTACTCCAGTCATTAAAGGTATAAATATTTCTCCTAACCCACCAAAAGAAGGAGATAAAGTTGATGGAAGTTTTAAAGATTTATCTGTAAAAGGTACAGGAATACCAATACCCTTTTCTGGGTCTAAAGAAAAAACATCGCCTCCCGGAATAAATCTTTTAACATCTAAATACAAAGGAGTATCTTTATCTTTACCAGATGCAAACGGAGTTTTAATAGTTGTTGAAGGTAAAAAAGGCATACCAAACATTTTCTGTTTTAAGTCATCTCTCATTACTGCTCTTTCTTTTTCTTCATCTCCTACACCGTAATGTTTACCAGCTTCATTAAGTGTGTAAGCTCCTAACGACCATTTTGCAAACTTATGTGGTCTCTTTATAGCTGATTCTGCTAACAAAGGTACAACACGGTAAGTGTAAGATAAAAAAGGAGTAGGATATCTTCTCATTAAATTAATTAAAGGTGCATTAATATCATAATTAATAAACCATTTCTTAGCATCAGCAGCAGCTTCTGCAGGACTTAATCCTTTAGAAAGTCTATCTATAAACAAACTCATTCTAAATGCTTGGTCTTCTAATTGATAAAGATTATCAAGTTTACCAAGAGTCATTTCATATCCTTTTTCACGTAACTTTTTAAAAGTATCTGAAGCATATTTTTGAGAGTTAACAATTTCAGAACTTGCATCGTTTGCTAAATGTTTTAAAGTATCTCCTAATACATCTTTAGTTTCGTCTGTTAATTCTTTACTAATAATATCAACATCAAAAACTCCGAGAGATTTAGCCAAGTCATATACTTTAGATTTTCCAGTTCCTTCTAAACCTGTTGTTAGTTCTTTAAATCCTTGAGGAATAAATTTATAACTGCCATCAGCAAAGTCATATAACAATACGTTAGAAGCTGTGTTGTTTACATGTACAGTCGGATTCCACGCTGTTTTAGATTTTTTCCAAACTCTATTTAAAGCTAAATAGTTTTTTTCTATAGAGTTACCTTCTGTTTTAATCTTATTTAAACGTGTTAAATCATTATAAACTTCTACAGGTACGTATTTATCTGAAAGTTTTCCAAACTTTTTAACTTTTTCTCCATCTACTTTACCAGCTCCTGATATCGCAGAGTCAGGCATCAATATCCAATCATCTTTATTTATTTGATTATTAATTACTTTGTTTTCAAAATCAACTTTAGATAAAGATAAAGAATTGTCTTTAGCTATATTACTATAAAGTTTAAAAATTGCTAAATCATTTGTCATTAATCTAGCAGTTTCAGATACTGCAAAAGCTGCATCCTCTATTTCACCCATTTGTTGTCTTTCTTTTTTAGTGTAGTCTCTTCTAAGCTCTACTCTTTTTTTACTTTTAAGTTTGTAAAACTCTGCACCTTCTTCAAATATTTCCCATTCTGTAACATCTTGAATATCTTTATTAAGTCTAAAATCTTTTTCTTTTAAAGATTCTTTTGTTCTAACCTTATCTATTTTTTTATCAAACTGTGTTTTAGAAACTGTCCTATATACTGGAGAAACTTCATAACCTTCATATCTTCCAAAAGATTTACTTGTAGGTAGTAAACTATTTTTGTAAGTTTCAATGTTTATCTCTTTGTCAAGTTTTTGTCCTCTTGGTTTTAACTCGTCTCCAATAATTTTAAATTGCCTAGCTGCGTTATATGAAGACTTATCTACTTCACCATTAACATATTTTAAATATGTTCTATGTACATAAGTTTCAACATTTTTCCTATATATTTTTTCAGATAATAATCCAGCATCAACCATTTCTTGACCTATTGTTTTTATTAAGTCTCTAGATTCTTTTTTAAATCCTACTAAATTTGGAGCAGTTTCTAAATTACCATCTATCATTCTATATAAAACTGTTCGTTCATTCATTGGTAATGTAGACATTTTTTTAACTACATCTATAGCTTGTTGTGATAAATTATTTACATCTCCAAAAGTTTCTTGTTGTATTTGAACATATCTTTTAGGTAGTGCGTAATTATCTACAATTCCTTGGGACATTAATTCACTTAAATTTTTATCGCCAACAGGTATTCTACCAAGAGCTTTTGTACCACCTACACCTGCAAGAGTAGCTACTAATCCATAAAATACTTTTTGAGCTTGTGTTGAATCTTCATCAGTAAAAGCATTAACTCCTGCCAAACCAGTAGCTGTTCCTACTAGTCCTGAACCCCAATTTTTTACAGCAACGTCCCATACTTTATTACCCACATGTTGAGTGTAGAAATCTTGTACATTTTGTGTAAGTTTTTTAGGTTCTTTGGTTTTTAAATCTGTTATAATATCATTAACAGCTAACTCTAACTCTTGTGGAGTTTGAACATCTCCTTCTTTAGTCTTCTGGACTTTTTCTTTTAAAAACTTTTCTTGTCTATCTTTTAGCGTTGCACCAAAATTAGGGTCTTTATTATATCTTTTAGATATTGCTCTACCAATAAGACCACCGCCTAAACCTAATGTACCACCTAATGTAGTACCAGCAACAGCGTTAAATGCTCTACTACCTCCTTCTTCTTCGTCTACATATCCTAATGCACTATAAGCTCCTCCATAAGCTGCACCATATTTTGTAGCTTGTGAAAGTGTTTTAGCTTTTTTAGCCCACCCTAAAAAAGGTATGTAACCTACTGGGTCAAGAGCAATTGCAGAACCAAAGTATGCAGCAGTAATATCATCCCCATATTCAGGATGCTCCATAAGGTCTTTTAACTTTTTATTTTTCTTTTTAAGTTCTTCTAATAAATCTTCATTACCGGTTAAATTACCATAGATTTGTTTTATACCACGAACAGAATCCATAGCTCCAGACTTCATAGCGTACTTTAAAGCTTCTTCACGATTTAATCTAGGAGTTACTCCAGCAAGTCCTTTTTTAAAAATATCGTTTATACTAGTAGATTCACTATAATTAGTTTTAGGCAAAGAAGTTTTAAAAATATTTTGTACTGAATTAGACATTTATTTTATAAATTTACTCAGGTTTAAAATTAATTATAAGGTCTGTAATTTCATTAGCTAATTGAGGATTATTTTCTGCAAACATTCTACCTCTTAATCCTAATAAATCTTGTCTGTTTAAATTATAGTTTTGTTTTAAAATTCCCCATAAAGGTTTTTTTTCTTCTCTTAATTCTTTTTCATTTTGATTTAATCCAAAATAACTAATAACATTATCAGCTATGGTATCAGACTTAATTAAATTTATAGCGTTTTGAAAGTCTTTTATATTTTTTTCTTTAGAAACTTTTACATCTTTTATTTTATCTCTTCTTTTAATTCCTTCATCTCTATCTATTTCAAAAGATGTTTTAAATTTATCTGTCGAGCTTTTAAATTCATCAAGCTCTGTAAATACTAATTTCATAGTTTTTAAATTAACACCTACTATTTGTGGTTTTTTAAAACCAAACTGCTCTAAAGTTTCTGGGTCATCTAATATTTGTTCTTCTGCTCCGTAGTATATACCGCTTGGAGTTAAGTTACTATCAAAATCTTTATCTGTATATTGTTTAATAATTTTATCTTCGTCTGAAGTAGGTAAAATTACTTCTTTAACATCTATTAAAATTTTATTTCCTTCTTCTGTTTGTAAATAATTTTTAGTACTTTCGTTTAAGTTATTATCAATTTCAAATGTATTTGTGTTTATTTTATTAGTAGGATTAATATCTATTTCAGAAATATTTAATATCTCAGCAGCATACTCTCTTAAAGTTGGAACTTTTTCTAATGGATTTATTTGCATAACTGTTCCAGCAATGTCTGTAGTATAATAAGTATCATTTATTGATTCTTGTAATTTTAAAGCATTGTCTTCAACATACTTTTGTATTCTTAAAGAATCCATAGTAATTCTTTGTCCTTCTGGTATTTGTTCATTAGCAGCATCAGGATTAAAACCTTCTTCCATTAATCCTCTATAAGTTGCTTTACCTTCTTCTGTATATAAAGTTAAGTTAAGCATATGCTTATTTATGTTTCCTTTTTCTGGAACTACAGTTCCATCAGTTTCTATTCTTTCAACTTCAGTTTGTCTTTTACCATCTTTATCTTTATAACTTTTTATTAGTTCAAAATAAGTATACTCTTCTTTTTCACCTTTTTTATTATATCTTGTTGCTGTTTTTTCTGCAGTTTCTTTAAAAACTATTTCACTTCTAACATCTGCATTTTTAACTATTCTTTTATAATCATCGGCAAGACTAGGTGATAAAGAATATAAAGCTTTAAATTCTGTATTAACTTTTTCAATTAAGGATATGTTGCTTTTATTTATGTTTTCTTTAAATTGAGATTTTAAAGATTCAGCATCTGTATAGTTAAAACCTTGACCCTTAAAAAGACTTCCGACTCCTTTAAGAACATTAAAAGAATTATTTTTAGTTAAACCATCATAAACATTTTGATATTCTTTATCAATAAAGGTTTGACCTTTTTCTAAATCTTGATAAGGTATACCAGCACTGTCTAAGTTATTCACAATATTATTCCATCTATTTTCTATGTTAGCTGCTCTTGTTTTTAAAACATCTCCATAAGCTTCATCCGGTTGTAATTCTAATTTGTTACCAGTAATATCATCCATAGAAAATTTAGAAAATACAGTATTCTCATAATCATTTTTAGCGTAATCCATAGCCCACATAGATACATTACCACCGTATTGTGAATTAATAGTTTCTTGTATTTTAGAAACTTGATTAAGATTTTTAAGTTGATTCTTTTTTTGTTGGATTTCAAAAGTATTAGAATCTTGTAAATCTTTTATATTGTCAGCAACTTTACTATCTCCAAGTGTTTTTAATTCTTGTAAGCCGCTAATAAATTGGTCTATAGGTTTTTCATCTTGACCTGTAAGTTTTTTATAAACTTTTGATTTTGTAATATCTTGTGTGTATGGTGATGCCATTATTATGCCTCTAATAAACTTTTATTATTTGTTTGTGGTTCTTCTTTAGCTAATAAACTTTTAGCTTCTTGTATTGTTTCTTCAGGTATTTCTTCTATTTTTTTAATAAGTTCTCTACTAGTTCCTTTAATAGTGTCTAAAGGTTTATCAGCAATTTTTTTTATTCCTTGTTTAACAATATCTATAGATTGTTCCATTTTCTTTTTTTGTTCTTCTGTTTCTACTTCAGCTTCTTCTTCATTTTCTCCAGCATATAATTCAAAATCTAACCCTACTTTTTCTGCTAGTGCCATAAGTATATATGCAACTGATTCAATAAGAAGCATCATCATATCAACATCCCAAAGACCTTTAGAATATCCAGCCATAAGATATGTTCTTGTAAGAGTATCTAAAGGCATACCGTCTGAAATTAAATCTGTAATGATAATAAACTTTTCTTTTTCTGTAAGTTCTTCAAGTATATAAAGCTCTGCTTCTCTTTTATTAACAAACTGTGGGGGCAATTCCCAAGCTTGTTTAGAATCAGGACTATTAGTTAAACTTTGTCCGGGAACAGGACCTGTATAGTTTATAAAGCTTTGAGCATTTTGTTCATTAATTGTTGACATAATTTATCCTATTATATAGTAACTGTAGGCTGTGGACCTATTATAGGTCTAGAGTTTAAGTATTGTCCGAAAGAGAAAGGGTCTCCTCCATAATAACCAGCACTTGCAAAACCTTCCATAGTCATTGGACCTTTATAACCTTGTGCAGTATATGATTGACCGTAAGCTTTAGCATAATCATTTGTAGTTGTTACATCTGTTTGTAACTCTAATTGACTATAAGGAACACCATATCCTCTTTGTTGCATTTGTTCATCTTGAGGTTCACCCGCTAGTATACTTTGAACTCCTAATGCTTTCTGACCAAAATCTGCTAAATCTTTTACATTTGAAGTAAGTAAATCTCCCTGACTAAAATCAGGATTAGTAATATAATTAGTCTTACCTGCTGCGTCTACTACAGGAACTCTAGCAGCTTCTTGAACTTTACTAGCATAATTAGTTAGAGAATCATTATAAGTTTGTAATCGTTGATTTGCTTTGATTTGTTCAGTTGTTAAAGTATCAGTAACGACTTCTTTATATGTAGGTGTTAAAGTTTCAATTTCAACTTGACCTATTTTTACTGGAGTATTTTCAAAACCTGTTATTACTTTAGTTGTTTGGTCTGAAGGTAACTGAGCAAAAGAAGAATCTACATCTCTTAAAATTGAAGTAGGTTTAGCTATTTCCATGTCAAAAGTAGGAGAAGGTATGTCTTGTCCCAATAAAACATCTCCTTCTGATGAAAGTAAAGAAGGTTCTTTCATAGTAACATTTATCATATCACCTGTGTCTCCTATACTAGGACCTTGATAACTTGCAGCTTTAACATCAGGAATATTAGCTACTTCTTCTCCAAGTTTAGCAGCGTCTTCTACAGCAGTTGTAGGAGTAATATTTTTTGTAGGAAGACCAACTTTCATTCTTAAATCATCCATAGTATTACCTACCCAAGTTGTAAATCCTTGATAAACATCTGTTAAGTTTTTACCTCCTCCAACAGGAATTTTACCTATAGTATTACCAGCTATTTTACCAACAGTATCACTTATCATCCCAGTAACAGAACTATAAACACTTCCTATGGTATTACCAGCAGCAGATATTCCTTTCATAATAGCTCCTAAAGGACCACTTAATGTTGAAGCCCATCCACCAAATGAAGTCCATAAAGCTCCCAAACCGGGTAACATCAACGACATAGCTAATGTACCTAACGGACCTAACTTTCCAAAAGCTTTACCTATTTTACCTAAACCTTTTTTTAAAGCTTTACCAATAGGTTTAACTACTTTTTTAATTCTTTTAAAAACACTTTTAAAAGCACTTTTAAGACTTTTACCAATTTTACTTAACAATCCCATTATATATCTCCTAACCTACTAAGTTTATTAAACTTTTTAATCTATCTAAATATGTTGTTTCTTTTAATGCACTTGCATCTCCTTGTAATCCTGCAATAGCCATGTTAGCATCTCTATCAGCAGCGTTCTCACCAGACTTCCAAATGTAATCAAACTCATCTTTCATTTCTTGCCAAAGCTGTGATTGTGCAGCTTGAGTCATACCAAAAGAATTTTGTGCGTTCATCATGTTTACTTGTTGTTGCATAGCTGTATCTGCTTTAGTAATATCTCTTCTCCACTGAACATTACTTTGTTCAATAATTAAAGCATTTTGAGAATTAAACTGGTCTCTTGCAAAGTCTTGTTGTTTACTAAACTGGTCAACACTAGCAGCTAATTGATTATTAAATTTAGTAACATCCACATCTCTTTGAACCCTACGTGCTTCAGCTTGATTCTGTTGTACAGCATTAAACTGATTTGATGCGTCTAGTCTTTGAGCATTATTTAATTCAATTTGTGTAGCCATGCTTGTCATAAACTGATTTGTTTGATTTTCTGATGTAGCATTAAATTGTTGAGCAGCGTTAAAAGCAGACTGGTCTGATAATAATCTTTGTTGCTCTTGTTGAGCTTTCATCATGTTAGCTTGTTGTTCATTATTAAGATTAGCCATATCCATAGTTAAAAAGTTTTTAGCATTTTGAGCAGCTAATCTTTCTCTTGTTCCTAAGTTTGCTAAATCCATTGAAGCCATAGCTGTAGCATTTTGCATAATAGATTGTTGCTCTGCATTCATATCTGTAATAGCTACAGTTTGCATAAACTTACTATTAGCTAACTCTTTTTGTTGAGCTGCTGAAAACTTAGCCATATCCATGTTAGCTATAGTAGAAGCATTTTTAATTGCTGTTTGTTGGTCTACATTAAGCTGTGCAATTCCTAAATCTTTAGCAATATTAGCTTGTAAAAGATTTGTTTGCATGTTTTTATTAAGATTAGCTAATTCTGTTTTTTCAGCATTGCTTAATCTTTCAGACTCTGCTTGATTTCTTGATGATAAATTAGCAAGTCTCATTTGCTGTTCATTACTTAAATTAGCAAGTTCCATTTGCTGTTTAAACCCAGCATTCTTAGCAAGAAAATCTCCAGCAATTTGCATTTCTGCTAATCTTTCTTGATTAACTGCAGATTGATTAGCCCCTTCTCTTTGTGCTTCTAATTGCAACTCTGCTAAATTTATTTGTTGCTCATTTCCTAACTCTTGAGCATTTATAGCTTGTTGGTTCTGTGAACGTACAACAGCAGCCTGTTGCTCATTTGCAAGGCTTTGCATTCTTGTTTGTTGCTGTTGTTCAGCAGTAGTCATAACAGCTTGTTGAGTAAACTGACTTTGCAAAGTTGACATCTGTTGTGCCATCTGTGCAGTCTGACTTTCAGCATCTTGACGATTTGCCAAGTTTTGCATTCTTAATTGTTGTTGTTGAGTAGCTTGTTGTAAATTTGCTTGTTGTTCGTTACTTAAGTTTTGAGCTGCTCTAGTTTGAAGTGCTTGTGCATTACTTTGAGCCATTGGCATAGCACTTTGTATAATAGCATTAAATAAAGAGTCTCTACCAACAGTAGACACACTAAGACCTCTTTGTGCCATTCCAGCATTAACAGCATCTACAGCAGGTTTAGCCCATAAAGGAATCTTACCGTCTTCCATACCACCTAATAGACTTTCCATCTGTGAAGATACTAAAGCTTCTGTAGGTAGTGCAGCAATAGCAGCATTAACTTCTACAGGATTTGTATCTACTTGAGCTTCTACAGTTGCAGGGTCTTCTACAATAGCTGCAGTTATTTCTGGTGGTAAGTCACCAACTTCTGCAATCATATTAGCAGCAGCACCTTTTGCAGCTTTACCAGTTACTTTTCTTTGTTGAGCAGCAGTATAACCAACAGTATCTAATATTTGTGCAGCATTTACATCGTCTGCAGCTTCTCCTATAATATCTCTTCTTTCTTGTTTTTCTGCTTCAGGAGTAGGAGCAACTGTTACATCGTCTCCAGTAACTCTGTCTGCTAAATAACCGTCTGTAATTGCAAAATTTACATCTTTAGCTAATCCTGCTTTTTTCTTAATTTCATCAACAGTTGCAAATCTAACATCTCCTGTTATTTCACCCGGAGCTACGTCTTCTATACGTCTTGCTTCTTTTTCTCTAGCAGCTTCTACTGCAACTTCTTCATCCCTTACCTGCATTACACCTGCTTTAGCTGCTGTAATATCGTCTGGCATACGAGCTGTTGTTGCTGTTGGTGCAGTTATTACGTCTTCTCTTGTACTTACTTGAGTTTTATAATCTTCTCCTCTTAAAGCAGCTTCATCTTTTTCTATAGCTACTCCTTTACCTGTAATAGTTTCAGCAGCTTCATCTCTAAACTGACCTGTTCTTACAGCTTCAGCTTTAGCTCCTAACTCTTCTAAACCTATTTTTCCAGTAGCTATATCTTCCATACGTTGACCAGCAGCACCAGCTCTAGCAGCCCTTTCTGTTTGAGCAGCAGGAGTTCCTATAGGAGAAGCAGGAGGTCTTTTAGCATCTTCTTTTTTTTCTTTAGCAGCTTCTTCTTCTCTTCTTTTTCTTTCCTCTTCTTCTCTTCTTTTTCTTTCCTCTTCTTCTCTTCTTTTTCTTTCCTCTTCTTCTCTAGCTTTTCTTTGTGATTCGCTTTCACCTGCTCCCGGACCGCCTTGACCACCACCTACGCCACCTATAGATATAGGCTTATCGTTTATGTCAAAGTCTTGTTCTCTTTGAAAACCACCACGTTGAGCCTTAACTCTACCACCTTTAGACATATCTAACCTATCAGCAGTAACGTACTTACCTTTATACTTTTTATTTCTTTTCTTTTGTTGTTTATTTTTTTTCATTTAAATACCTATAAGTATATTTTACTTGACTTCAAAGAGTTTGTCAAGCTTTTCTCCGATTTTATCTATCCTATCCATGAGGATTCCCATGTCATCTTTTAATTCGTTTTTGGTTACATAGTCTTTTGCTATCTCTTCAC
>Ga0098055_1001818_pt1 | contig 11333 bp, 21 predicted proteins | sample 17_taG_FD_75107 | JGI IMG/M metagenome (GOLD analysis project Ga0098055, IMG submission 75107) | Marine viral communities from the Subarctic Pacific Ocean - 17_ETSP_OMZ_AT15314 metaG | ecosystem: Environmental > Aquatic > Marine > Oceanic | place: Pacific Ocean | collected 2015-01-18 | reverse complement strand
TTGATGACAGGATTAGATAGAAAATTTACCTACAAAGGTTGGATGAAAAGCGAAGAAGTTTATCAAGATCATAACATGACAGACCTTGGTTATGGTCCAACGTATGCAATAAAACAACAGGAGTTACATGGAAACAACTATAGAGGATAAAGATCAAACAATAAAAGATTTGGTTAATGAGAACAGAAAGTTACGTAAAGAAAATAAAGAACTCATTACCCATAATACTTTTTTAACGGAACGATTAGATAGTTGGGCCGATAAAAATTTTACCCTGAGAACAGAGAACGAAAAACTTAAACAAGACCAGCCAGAGTTTGCAAAGAAATGAACAGTTTAGCTAGAAGATTATCCTATAAAAAATATAGAGAAGAAAATTATACTAAGTTATTAACTCCAAGTAAGAAAAATAAAGTAGTAAAAAAATGTACTTTATGTCCGTCTAATTATTATTCAGACTCAAAGTTTGATAGATTTTGTGACCCATGTCGAAGAAGGGCAACGGGTATAATTGGTTGAGCGATCAAGAATTAATATTGTATCAAAGGTATTTGAATATCTGTTTGGAGTTAGGTTACACATGGAAAACAATGAAATACGACATAGAGGAAATGGTAAAAAGTGAACGACCCAGTAAATCATCCTGACCATTACACTGCTGGGAAAAAAGAATTCCTAGATATTGCAAAAGATTTTCTATCTAATGAGCAATTTAAAGGTGCTTTAATATTTAATATTTTTAAATATTTATTTAGATATGAAAGAAAGAACGGCATTGAGGACCTACTTAAAGCCGAGTTTTATCTAAAAAGATTGATAAAACTAAAGAAAAACAGGGGGTAATCCCAGTAGATAACTAAGTCCTAATCTAACTATCCCCTGCTTTTTTTCCCGATATTTCACAAATCCTATTGAAATGGTAACATTGTTATATGGTTTGACAAACATAGAACATTTTTATATTGTATGTAATACCAAGAAAAATGGTGCCCAAGGGTGGAATCGAACCACCGACACGAGGATTTTCAGTCTCATGGCGAGGGGCAAGAGTCCTGCTTAGACATCTTTTTTCTTGGTAATAACACAAAAGGAAAAAAAATGAAATACACGAAAGAATATATTAAGAAGGATGGCACTAAGGTTTTCCATGTTTGTATTAGGATGCAAGGCGTAGAAATCTCTGAAAAATTTTTTGATAAAACTATAGCGGAAAAGTTTATTCATCATACTATTACAGACATAGATCGTAAGAAGCTGGATACTTACTCAGAAAATAAATGCTTTAATGAGTTAGCTACTTTATATGAAAATGAAAAACTACCTGATCTTGCCGATGAAATGGCACAGATACGTATGGTAAGGAAGCTGGTAAGTGATTTTAAATTGTTATTAAATATAAAAGAAGGTCCTTTATATTTAACAAAAAAAATTGTTAAACAATATGTTACCAGTAAAAAACATTTAGCACCTACCAGTATTCATAAGCGTGTTAATCGTATTAAACAAATTTATGATCATGCTATTGAAGAACATGAAATGCGAATAATTAATCCTGCTGTGGAGGTGAAGAAGCCAGTTACAGGTGATGATGCGCGCGATCGTCGTCCATCGTTTTACGAATTAAAGATGTTGTGTAAGCACGGGTCATCTGAGTTATGGTCCAGCGTTAAGATTGCCATACTAACATGTATGCGTAAGGCGGAATGGATTAACCGTGAATATAAAATTGAGAAAACCAAGAATGGTTATTTGTTAATTTTAGATGCACATAAGACAGTGAAACATATTGGTAAAAGAAAAATACCAATACCGACAAAGGCTTATAACTTAATGATGCGTAATGACTTACCTAGTTATGATGCATTAAAGAGTCAGTGGCAACGATTGATGGCTAAGTTACAGTTTGATGATCTGCGTTTTAATGACATGAGACATGAAGGTATAAGTCGTTTGTTTGAAAAAGGTTTTCAAATTCCTGAGGTTGCTTTAGTTAGCGGTCACAAAGATTGGAAGATGCTTAAACGTTATACTAATTTACGACCTGAGAACCTTCTAAAAAAATTAAATTAATTAATTGTTTGTCTCGTAAATAATTTTGTTGTGCCTTCTCTTTTGTCATGTTGTCTCGACGTGACAAATGAGTAGGTATAGTTTCATCACATTGACCACACCTATCCATAGCATGAACATGACCCCAAGGACCAACGCCATCAGGTGATACATTTAATTGTGATTTTAAATGTGTCGACTTACAACTAGGACAAATAAATTTTTTATGCATATTTACTTAATAAACCATCATCTATCATATTTGTTGGTGCTTTACTAAGATTAATTATATTTTTTATATTACTATCGTTTATCATTTGTCTTAAAAACTTAACAAATTCTGGTGCCATTTGTTTTGCTTTAGCAGGATTGATTAAATACATTTTAATACTGTCTGCCATTAGTTCCTCTGGTTTATTTAAGTAATCTAATTGATTTTTATTTTGCCAACTTTTAGGACGTAAATCTTTTGACATTAAAATCATTTCATTAGTTATATTAGATTTAGGATTATCTTTTAAATAATTAGCATAAACACTTTTATAACTTGTCATATTACCTATCAAATGACCAGTCTCATGTTGTAACACATCCATAATTTCATCTTTAGGCAACATTTTTACATTAGGTTTGCCATCTTTATATTTTACAATTTGATTATTAATACCTAATCGTTGACTAATACCTAACATGTTTCCTTTTGCATCTTCCTGAATTAAAGCGTCAACAAATCCTCTATGAGTTGGATTGGATTGAAAATATTTATAACCTGAACCATATTCATCTGATAGTATCATGGCTAATCTTTTTATTTCATAATCAGTTAATCCTATGTCATCTAATTCATTTATTTTAGCAGAAGAATAAACATCATTTGCTAATGGGTCTTTTTTTCCTGAAACAAATCGTGCATTAATAACTCTACCCTCTGGGTCTAATGTTACAATGTTAGGTTTATAGTCTGGGTCAATGGCTCTTATATCTTGTAGATCATATTCCATTCTTTTATCTAATTTTTCATAGATACCTCTTGTTTGCATTAATTCGTTTTTTCTATTACTTTCTAATAAACTAAAAGGTTCAGACTGTTCACTAATAGCTTTGTACTCATTACCTACTGCAACTTTTTTATCTATGCCTGTAACATTATCTGCATAAATCATTGCATCAGAAGTAACAGTTTCAAAGTTAGGGTCTTTATTAAGTAATGACTCATCAAATAAAATTACTTTTTGATCGGCAAAAGGTCTTTCGTTCTGGGGAATAAAGTCAGGGTCATTTACTTTTGGTACTGTACCATCTTCACGTCGCATTGATTTATTATAGTTTACCCATGCGTTTTGAAATAATGTTTCATTAGCTAATGCTGGAATAGATGCATCACTATACATATTAGCATGTGATCTAAATGCATTGTACTCACCTTTAGGACCAAACTGAAAACCATTTGGTGTGTGACCATAAAAATCATGTACAATACGAAAGACATCATTCATTATTAATTCTTGTCCGTCTAATATAATTCCTGATGGTTGTGCTAATGGGTGATCGGGAGGAAGATCATCTAAATTAGTTTTTAAAAATTTTAAACTTTTATTATTAGCAACATCATTCATCATGTGACCTGATGATACGTAAGGTTCTGGTTTACCTTTACTAGCATTATAAACAACAGGAACAATACCATTATCAATCATGTGTTGATATTGTGCTAATGTTTCATTTATTAATGTTTCGTAAGATGCTTGTATTTTAGGATGATTAGGTTGATGCTTGGCCCCTTCATAAAAATCAGCTATCTCTTTTAAATAACTTTCTGGTGCATCAACTTTATTTGTAACTAATTGTTTAGGGTTATTAATATTCTTATTGTACGATAAATATAATTGTTGGCTAAATTGATTTGGTTGTGTTCCAATCTTTTCAACAATTGCTTCGACAATTTCTTTTGGTGGCTTCTTACCTTGATTGGCTCTGAACCACGGTTGAAATTCTGATAGTGTAGGAAAAGCAAAAACACCTTCAACTAAATGACCATAGAATTGATCACCAAACTCGTCGGGGTCCATACTCCCACCTGAATTATACATAAGCTGTGATGTCTTAGCTTGCCAATCTTCAGGAAGCATTTCGTACACCCCTTCTGCTGTATCACCAGCAAAAGCAAAAGGTAAATTTACTGCACCCATTAAATAATTAAAACCTTGTTCACCTGTTTTTAATGTGCTTCCTAATAGTCCTTTATTAAATTTTTGCATGCCACCAATAACAGGATTATCAGAAAATTCTTGGCCAGTAATAGTCTTGCCTGTATTTACTCCTAATAAATTATTAGTAAAAGGTGTTTCGCTTGCGCCTTGAAATCCTTTTATTGTTCTTAAATCAAGAAGATTGTCGGCCATGAATATTGTCTTGCAAAAATTTTAGGAACCAAGGATTATCTTTAAAGACAGTCATCAGTCCATTGGTTACTGAGTTAACAACTATTTCCTCGTTGCTATCTACACATAATACATTTCCATCTACGGTGAGAGAATGTTCATACACCACTGCATGTAACACTTCATGGAGTAGTGTATTCGAAAAATCGTTTGGCGTTAAGTCTTGTTGTATTTCTATCTTGTTTGCTCGGTGTTGGTATTCCCCATAACAATCAGTTTGTTTTGTGAAATCAGAACGAACAAGGTCAATGGCGATGTCCTTGTATCCAACTTTTATTTTTGGAGGACACTTCATTTATAGTAATCCTACAAAATACATTACGATTATAATACCTAAAATAATAATACCTATTTGATATTGTTTTTTTAAATCTTTAAACCAATTCCAATATTTCATTTTATCTCCTATTTTTTAAAAAATTTAAGTGCCGACTTTGTGCCATAGCTAGCCGATACAATAGCGCCCCAAGTATAAAAATACCATTGAGGTACTGAGTCTTTTAAAGCTAGAAATCCAGCTTCAACGTAAACTTGTAATGGTGGTATCCAAATCATTACCATTGGAATAGACCATAAAATTAAAATCCATTCATCTTTAAAACTATCTTTGGCACCTTTGATAGCTTCAACATCATATTGAATTTCACCTGAGATTTGTTTTTTTAAAATGTCTGTTTCCGCATTTATCTTTGTAACCTTCTGTTCTAGTTTGGCTTTTTTAGTTTGAACATATCCGCCAACTGCATCTTTAACAATTGAACTAACAGGTCCTAATAACAAGTTTAACATAAATAATTTTTCCTTTTTGTAAAAAAAATATCCACAGGATAAAAAAAAATATTTTTTTAAGCTATGCTTTAAATAATTTTTTTGTGTTTAACGGTAACTCCTCATTTATTAGGTATAACATTGTTACATGTATAACAGCGTTTTTGACTTTAAACAAAAAACATGATATGATGTTTTTAAATAAAAAGGAGTAAGACCGATGTATAAATTAATTGATTGCGGAACTTATGTTTGGTTCGTCAAAACTGATCGTAAGTACCATCATTGTATTTACAGTGTAACTGGTGAATACAAAAAAGTTAGGCGTGGCAATCCTGCTACACCTGTATCTCAGAAAATGAGATTAGCATATCTTATGGGTTGGCCATTAGAAACTGCTGGATGTACTTTAAATAAAAAGAACGCAAAATTTTATTTAAAATTATTTAAAGCAATTACTAAGACTGCACGCATAAAAGAAATCATAAAACAACTAAAGGAGGTAATATGAAAAAAGATAAAAAAGAAATACAATACGTAGGTCTTATTTTTATTGGTGGTGGTTCAACTTGGTTTCAAGGTTCTGACATAGGTCATGTTTCAGTCAAATGTGCAAGATTGTGCAAAAGAGATTGGCAACATTTATTTAAGTTTAAAAGAAATCATGTATTCCCAGTAAACATTTATGATATTTCAGAAATCAAAGATGAATGGTGTTTTGATTATATCAATGGTTTGCATTGTGTCGAAACTAATAAACAAATTAAATTATTAAAAACTGTCTATGCTTGTTAAGGAGGTAATATGAAAAAACAATTAAAATATAATTATGTATCTGAACATCTTAGAAAAGATGCTATGAAACAAAAGTTTAAACATTCTGATATTACAGAAATGAATTATACCATTGAGATAGATGACATTACTGGCATACAAAAAAAGATAATTAGTGTATCTGCCGATGGTCCTAAAAGTTTAAGTAAACTATTAAGGATAGGTTAATCTATATCCTCGTAAAAATGATGAACCCCTATCTTTGTGATGGGGGTTTTCCCTTCTGCCCACTTAGGTTCACTAATATAATCTGCATAGTAATGAGTAGCTTTACCGACATTACTATCGTGCAATCCATCTAAAACATTATTCGCTATATCAACAAAGTCTTTTATATCTCCGTGAGTAAGCTGTTCCATTTTTTCTTTGTTCGGGTCATTCTCATTCCAACAAGAGAACTGCCATTTCTTTTTGCATACACCTTCTAAAGTATCTGCACTAAACCATTTCTTAGAGTCTAATCTATTTTTAATGACATGAGCAATTGCGTATTGCCCTTCTTTGGTTTCACCTCTTGACTCACCCCATATTGTTTGAGCCATTACTAATCTATCAGACTTGTCCATTCCATTCCCCTTGTTCATTGAGATACATTGGTTGTATCATTGGTGTTTCGTTTATCAACATACCTACTGATAAAATTGGTCGCTTAATAAATAACTTTTGGTATTTCATTGCTGGTGCTTTTGGATTAATTAAACAGCCAGTTGACATGGCAAAGTTTAAACTTGTCGGTGAGGACCACCAACTTATATTTGACTGGGTGTGAAAATGTCCCGTGATTAATGAGCAAGATAATTCTTTTGAACTACTTAATACATTAGACTTAAAGTTATGTGTTAAAAATACTTTGTGTTTGCTTGGGAGAGTTAAGATGTATTTGTCGTGCCATCGCCAGTTTGCTTTTATGTCAAAGATGTCGTTTAAATCTTTGAGCATGCTTCGAGGAATACCAAAGCGTTCGGCCTTACGTTCAATGCGTAGATCGTGATTACCTTTAAGTATATCCATATCAGGAAATAACTTTTCCAGCTTTCGTATTTCTTTTGTTGCTTTACTAACTTCAAAAATAGGTGACTCCACCTCTGGGTCACTTGGTCTTTCTACTTGCACAGATGCTAAATCAAAAATATCTCCGATAGAAAACACTCTAGTAAATTTCCATTTCTTATGTAACTTTGCTAGAAAGTTTATCGCTTGCGGATGTTGATAAGGCATGTGTAAATCTGAAATTATTAACACGCGATTATTTAGTTTCATGGTCCCCCTGAAACAGTCCTAGTTATTGACTACTAATTAACTTTAAAAATACCCAAATCCCACTGAGTACACTACCAATAAAGAGAGTAGTCCTTATAGCCGATTTTCCTGTGGCCATTTCTTCTTTTAGTTTAATTACTTCTTGTCGGTTTTCTTTAACCTCAACTTTAATTTCGTTTAATGTATGTTGTAAATTTTTAACTTGTTGTTGCCAATCAGACATCTGTACTCTCCACTTGTATTTTTTCTATACAATATAAAAACATAGAAACGTTTCTTTTTTTTAAATCATTATCTATTTCATCTACTAAAATATTTCTTTTTAATAAACATTCATTTTTAGTTTCAAAATCTATTGGTATGTAAGCATTAGCTAAACACACTGGTGGTAAAGTAGATAACTCTAAAAAACAAATTGTTGCTATTATATTAAACATTAACCTAAAGGATTAGAGTTTTGTGTTTTTATTTCGTCAATTAATATGTTCTGCAATTCATTTTCTTTTTGAACAATAGAAATCAATTTACTTAATTCATTTATTAAATCTCTTAACTTACCAAACTCTTTAAATGTATCACCACGTAAATCTGATATGTTTGATTGTAATTGTTGATCTGCAATTTTTATTTCTTTTTGTAATTCTTTTATGTCTGAATTAATTCCTGCAATATCATTTAGTATATCATCATTGGTATCATTATCTCTAGCCATCCATTCATCTTCTAATGCAGACATGCGGTCTAATATTTCTACCTCTAAATTAGAAATCTTTTCATTAATAGGAGTTAAGTCTACAGTTTCATTAACAACAAATTCTTTACTTTCTATACCATCAAGGCGTGTATTAAATTCACCCCATGCATAAAAGCCACCACCAATAGCGCCTATTACTCCTATTATAGATGCGTAATTAGTTAATTTATCAATCATAATAATCCTTTAAGTTTTTTTAAATCAATTAAGATTTGTAATTTTTGTACTTTTAAATCGTAAAGTTTTTTGTTGTGCTGGCTAATTGGGTCAGCATTAATGTAATTACCTAGTGTAATTCCTGTATAAATATTTTTGTAATACAAACCTAAATCTGCTTGAATAAACAAACCGTCATTTGGTTCTGTATAAATTTGTTGTGGTTTATAAAATTCGTTTTTTGTGTAAACCTCCAAGGCGTTACTGTTAGAAAATAAAGTAATCTCTTTTATATCTACAGTGATATTATCATTTATATCTATTTTAATATCTTTGTTAGCTACTTCTATTTCATCACTTTCTATTTCTTCTATTTCAGTAACGTCCTCGACGGTTTCAATTTCTTCTTCTAGTAACCCTTGCCCTTCCGTGGCTTCTTCTTCAACGGTATCATCTATAACCTCCTCAGTTTTTTCTTCTGCAATTTCAATCTTATCTTCTTCTTCGATGTCGATTGTTTCTTCTTCTACCTCCATTTCTAAAGGCTGTTCTTCTATAGCTTCCTCTAATTCTTCAAAATCAATATCTTCGAATTCTTCAAAATCTATTTCGTCTAAATCTATTTCTTCAAAATCTATTTCTTCAAATTCCGTAAGATCAAATTCTTCAAAACTAGCTATAGCATCGAGAATTATAACTTCATCAAAGTTTAAATCCTCAATCTCTATAATTGTATCTTCAAAAGTTATTTCTTCAAAATCCCAGATTATCTCATCAAGAATAATGTCATTGATAAAATCATCATTGATAACAATTTCATTTAATTCTTCTTGTATGTCATCTGGTATAGGGGGTATATCCCTATAATTTATATTTAATGTAACATTATCTACATCTGGTCCACGATGTAAGTTATCATAAGTTGTGCCTGCGGTCTCATTAAACATTTCTGCTCTGATTGTAAAATCTGTTTGTGCATTTGAGCCGTGAATATAAACATTTGTATAGTTTGTAAATTGACCACCATTGCTTTGCCTATTAGGGTCATGGTCATTTATATTTCTAATTTGTGTTGATACTGTACCATCCGAACCTGTAATAGTTTGTTTAAGAGTAAATGTGTTTTCAATATTATTCCAAAACCATACATCTGCCCCCATCGTTGAGGTAAAGCCTTGATTGATTTGTGATTGCGTTAAATGACCATCACCAACTAAATCTACATCTTGATAAACATTATCTTCTATATGTCCCTCAAATGCTAATACACCGCCACCATCATCCATGCCTGTTTGATATGGAAACCCCCATTCGCCATGTGTGTGAATACCATGTTCGCTGTCTGTAGACCACCCAGTAGTAGATGTAGTTTCACCCGTTCCAAACGTAGAGTTTGTAAGTATGTTGCCAGTGTTTAATGTTTCTGCATAAGCAAAGCTAGTTATGAACGTTAATAATAGGATTTTTAATAGGTTCATTTTTAGCTTTCTCTTTTATTAATTGTAAATCTATTTGTTCCATGTATTCTAATCTAGCCATGTACTCCTCGTAGTCAGGTCTAAGTTTAGGATACTTCTCCCATAATGCTCGTGCTTCAGGACCTATGACTCCTTGAAATGGACAAGGTGTATTGGCTTCCATAAAACTTATAAAAATTTCTTTTTTTTGACAGAGCAACGTAATCGCAGGGACATTCATTTTTAGGTCCATTAATAATTTGCTATATTTTAAGCGAATACATTCCTTATCGTACACATGTTTACCCCCTGAGATACCGACAAAAGTAGATGACACAGAACCGCCTACTCCCATAGAACAAACATCTTGACTCATACTAGAATAAGATGGTGAGTTAGCACTGTTCACTGGTATTTCACTTCCTGTGGAGGTGTTAGTTGATGTTGAGTTTGTTGTGTTGGTTTGTCCACCTGAATAGGTGTTGTTTGTTGTCATGTTGCCGTCGATTAACGTATTGGACCCACTTTCATTTGTCTGTGAGTTGTTACCTAAAACTGGGTTCGCAAGAGAAAATAAAAATAATAATATGATTAAAACAAAAAGGTTAAAAAATATTATGCGGAACAAGTATCGCACTCCTCTGGGCAAACACATTGATCTTTTGTTTTAGCACCACAATCAGGACAAGGATTATTTACCACAAGTACACTTTCCATCTTCGCAACAAGGATTAATCATAACTATCCATGAGTTCTTTTACTGCTGTCCATGTGATTTCTGAATGAGGACAAGTGTTAGTTGTAATAGTATTTCCATTTTTATCTATTCCTGTACTCCAATTTACTTTTTTAAAATTTTCTTCTGTTTCTATTTCTTCAACAAAAGACATATAAGTTTCTGGTCTAATATTTTGTACTGCTGTTAAAAATTTTATACTCATGCTCCAATCTCCATTAAAGTAAACTGTGAAGGAAAAGTAGCATTTTGAAATATAATAGCTTGACTACCACTTTGTCCTTTTGCAAAAACTGTGTAAGTAATTGCAGATGTAGTGTTATGACTTGTATCTAAAAACTGAAATGAACTGTGCTGTGCTAAGTTTACTGTATCTGCATTTTGATAAAAATAAGTTGAATAGGCTTGACCAGTACCTCCTTTTTCTTCAAAAGCTGTACCTGATGCTCCACCACTTCTATCAACTTTACAACCATAACCCCATTCATGCGAACTTGTAACAGTATGACCTCTAGCTTGTAATTTAAACATTCCAAATATTTTTGAATTAGTTGCACTAGGAGTAATTGCACAAGTTACACCTGTTGTATTATAACCTTGGTCTTGAATAGTAACAGATGTATTGTAATGAGTATGTTGCACTTGCAAAAGTTTACCCCCACTAAAGTTGGCATTAGGCAAAGTACCTGTAACTCCTTGTGCTAAATTTAAAAATGTCTGTGCCATTATGCATTCTCCAATGTTTGTACTCTAGCTTCTAAAGTTTCTATTTTTGTTATTAATTGATTTATTACAGAAATATACATAGCATCTTTCTTGCCAAGTTTTGATGTTAATGATTTATGTGCACCATCTTCATCTTCTGGAATTAAATTATA
>Ga0098055_1001816_pt1 | contig 11341 bp, 15 predicted proteins | sample 17_taG_FD_75107 | JGI IMG/M metagenome (GOLD analysis project Ga0098055, IMG submission 75107) | Marine viral communities from the Subarctic Pacific Ocean - 17_ETSP_OMZ_AT15314 metaG | ecosystem: Environmental > Aquatic > Marine > Oceanic | place: Pacific Ocean | collected 2015-01-18 | reverse complement strand
TTGGGTACATGGTGATAGGTCCACGTCAAGTTGATGATTATGCAGTTTTAAAACAGAAACAAGAGCTGACAGATACTTTGGACTACATGTTTCGTCAAATGATTTACACAGAAAGCAATAAGCCTATTTTCAATTACTACGACAAACACTTTTCGTATAAGCAAGTTATTGTTGAGGACTTGTATTCTTCAGAAGGTAAAGAAGCATATCAATCTTTTCTACAAAATGTAGCAAATGAAATGATGGAAGATAAACAGAACTTCTGGAGCATTTTTGGAACACGTCTAGAAGAATGGTCTAACCGTATTAAGACAGAGCGGATGCCTATATACAATCCAGAGAACCCAGCAGAAATAATTGATACTGTGTTGTACACAAAGATAAATGTAGACGTACGAAAGATTACAGATGTAACAGCAGAACAAGCAGCAAGACAAGTAGAGAGATTGGGTGCTGGTTCATACTTCTATGCAGAAATGAGAAGAATCCATGATGAGTTGTATGTAGACTTTATCAACAAAGACTTGAAGCCAACAGACACAGAATCGTTGTTTCGTGGTCAAGACGTTAAGCAAGAAACGTTTGATAGTTTACTGAAGATGACCATCTACGAATTGGCTGATAAGCGCATCACTGAAGAAGTGATGGAAAAGGTAAGAGAAACAGCAGACATGGAGCTACGATATCAGAATGTACGTACAGAGTTGGGTGACGATGCTTTTGATACCTTAACAACGAATATAAAAGACAAGGTAAAAGAGATTCGTGGCGACATTAACTTTGATTTACGGTTTGAAAAGAAGTACGAGAAGTCACAAGTCAAGTTAGATTCTGACCCAGAGTTGTCTGATACAATAGAAACATTAAAGGTCCAACATAACTTAGATAAAGAAGCATTGCGCAATACAAAAGAACGCAAGATAGAAAGAGAGTTTGCACCTATACGAGAGGACTACAACGATCGTATAACAAAAGCCAGAGAGAAGAAAACTGAATCTGAGAATAGCAAGATAACTCGTGAAGAAGATGCAAAGGCAGTGGCTGAGAAAAAGCCTATTGAAGCTAAACGTATAGCAGATAACAAAGTGCCAAATAAAAAATATAGGGTACAAGAAGCTAAAATTAAAGCAGATGCCGAAGCAGAAATCAAAGCACTTGCCGGCACTGGATTAAACAGAAAGCAGTACAATGCAAAACAGAAAGACATTAAAGAAAAGTATGACAAGATACTTAAACGTGCTCAAAAGGAACGTGTTGAAGCTGTAGGTAAAATAGATGCCGAAGCCGCAGCAAAGAAAACAGCGATTGATGAAAAGTACAAAGAGATTAAGACAAAACGAAAAGACGAGTACAAGGCTATACCCAAAAAGGATAAGCCAGATAGCGAGGTTGCAAAACTGCGTAAAGAGTTAGACAAGAAAGAATCAGAGATACGCAACCGATATGAGCAAGAAAGAGCAGACAAGGCATCTGATTTATTAGAGTTGCGTAAAGAGTTAGAAAAGATAGAAAAGACTGCTGTGTCCCAGCAAAACAAATTACGTCGGGAACAAATCTCAGAAAAGTACAACATGCTTCTAGATGATTTAACAGAAGAATACAACAACGTACGTCAATTGGGTGTGATTGCACAGTTGGAATGGTTGAGTACTAGAATAGATCTAGAGGGCACAGAGTTTGGTAGGGCATACGAGATTCTAACTAAGCCGGCAGACGAAGCATTGGTACGTGACATGGCATATAAAGCCAATGAATACTCTACTTTGATTCTACGGAACAACGATGTACTTGATAGACCATTGTTTACACTAGATGATACTCATGCTTTGTTGGATGACATGTTTAGAAAAGACCCAGAGTATGGCAAAATGCTATTTGGTTTAGAAGATTTCAAAGCCTTTGAAGCAGACTTTAAACGGTATGGTGTATCTCGTACAGAAGCTACGATACGTCAGTTCTTGAATGATTCAAAAGTAGCCAAAGGTGTAAAAACTATAACTAAAACTCCAATGAATTTTGTAAAGAAACTTTTAGGGTATTCACAACAGTTGTTTTACGTAGGTGTATTGGCAAGTGCAACTAGAAGTCATGGTGTAAATATTTCAACAGGGAATATAATTACGTATCAAACAACAGGTAGGGCTATTAAGAGTTGGGATACCATGAAAGCTGCTGGAAGTACAGTACTTCGTGGTAGCAGTAAACAAGACCCAAGAGGTTTTGAAATTGCAGTTACTACTCCAACTGGACAACAATACACATATCGGGACATCTATCAAGCAATCACAAAAAGTGGTGTAAGAAGTACAGCAAACTTTGTTGATAATGTATTGGCAGAAGGTAAGTTGATTACGTTTTTAGAAGCCAACAATAAGGCTAATAAAGGTTTTAGTAAACGATTTATGAATACATTAGAAAATACAGTTATTCAACTTGCAGATACAGCATCTGGATTACTTGTAAAAGAGGATATGATTTTTCGTTCGGGTGCAATGATTGAAGCCCTTAAAGAAGGTATGGCTTTTAATGAAGCAGTTGATTTAGCACGTAGATCGTTGTTTGATTACAATGATTTAACTGCTGTTGAAAAAGCCATCAGCACATATGCCTTTGTGTTTTACAACTTCTCACGTCAATCGTTTGTCGATATGGCGATTGGTATGCAGAATCCAAATACCTTGATGCGTTATTTAAACATAATAAAACTCAGTAGAAATACAGAACAGCTGGGGCGAGCATTGAATGATGGTAAGGCATTTCCACATAAGGTTTTCTTTCCTAGTTATACATCAGTAAGAAGCATTGTGGATTATGAAAAGACACCCGAAGAAAAAGAATACGACTTCTTTACTATGACACCTGGGCTACCACCAGTTGAAACAATGGCATTGTTGCTGGATGTTTTTAATATGTATGGTTCGTATCAAGAAGAAAGTCCTGTAATGAGAGTTGCAGAACGCTTTCTTGATCCAAAGATTAAGTTTGCTTTGAAGTTGGATACCAAGTATAAACGTAAACAATTTCCATCAGAATATGTAAACATACTCAAGTTTATGTCAAATGACCAAGCAGATTTAATTGGTTACATGGAATTTATTGTAGGTGGCAAGATACAACCACGTTTGGCTAAAGAAGAAGATTACGCAACTCAAGGTGTTGGTGTAGATGATTATTTTATTTATGACTTAGACAAAAAACAATTTGAAAGAATGAGAAAGTTTGAGTTTATGATGAGTCAGATTGGAGCTATACGCCCAGCAAAAGATTACTCTAAGTTGTTTATGCCGGAAGGAACGACGTTACAATCAGCAGGTACACTTGGTCGAATAGGGTATGGTCTTGGTTTAACAACACCAGGTCGAATGAAAAAGCCTGAGATTCAACAAGCGGAACGGTTAGAAAAGGTGTTAAGAGAGTACAAGGCAAGAGCCAGTAAGGCTGAAAACCTTGAAGAACAAAAGTATGACCCATATGTAGGAGAAGACGGTTATGGCAAAAACAGGTAATTTTAATCATCCCAGCACCAACACTACAACAGTAACAGGAGTTACATCTACGTTTGCTGTTGCTCGTGTACACAAGCACACTCTATTGCCAACAGACCCACTATCAAGTGCACAGTTTGTAAACGCAATAAATGGTATTTATGTACGAGTCAACACTATTGGTGGTGGTGGTACTTCTTTAACATGTAAAGGTACATTTGATGCTGCTGGTGATGACATTTGGTTTCCAGATACAGAAGGAACTTTGGCAATAGGAGTAACAACTGCTACCAAGGGTGCTGCTGTATTTGAATTTAAACTTCCAGTACATATTGAAGTAGGCAGTGACGTGTACTTGTTCTTCAAGATGGGAACAGGTAGTTGCGTAGTGGACAAGACCACGATTACGTGGAGTGAATAATGCCAGTCGCATCCCCATTTGAATCGGGTGGGGGTGGAACTGTCAATCTTGAGTATGAGGATATATCCACACAGACAGATGGTTCTACCCAAAGTTTCACAGTAAGTAAGGCCTACCAAACCGGAACATTACAGGTATATTGGAATGGACTACTACAGTTGTTTACGGACATTGTAGAAACGTCATCGAGAACTTTTACAACCTCATTTACACCCGAAGATAACGACAACTTAGTCGTCATTTATATTATTTAGGAGCCTATCATGGCAGTACAAATTGGCAAAGAGAAGATTAAAAACAATGCAGTAGATTCAACCAAACTGGATGGTTCAGCGAACTATTCCTTTTCTGGACAAATGCGATACACCGGTTCAGATGCTAACACACAAGCACTTGCAACACGTGGATACGTAGATTCAGTTGCTGCTGGACTTGACCCAAAGGACAGTTGTAAAGTAACGACAACTGGAAACATCACATTGAGTGGAACTCAAACTATTGATGGTGTATCGGTTAGTGCAGGAGATAGAGTATTGGTCAAGGACCAAACAACTGCTTCACAAAACGGTATTTACATCTGTAGTGCTGATGCCTGGACTCGTTCAACAGACATGGCTGTTGGTAGTGCTGCTGCTGGTGCTTCGATGTTCATTGAGCAAGGTACTCTTAATGGCGACATGGGTTTTGTTTGTACATCAAACAAAGGCGCAGACGTTGTTGGTACTAATGACTTGACCTTTAGCCAGTACACAGGTGCTTCTAACATTACAGCTGGTGCTGCTCTGAGCAAGACTGGTGACACATTAAATGTTGAAGTCGATGATTCTACAATTGAAGTATCATCAGATGCACTTCGATTGAAAGATGCTGGTGTTACCAATGATAAGATTGCTGATGGTACAATCTCCAATGGTAAGTTGGCGAACAGTTCAATCAGTGGAGTACAACTTGGTGGAAACTTGGCTGCTTTGTCTGCTGGTTCTACTGGTGGTATCGTAATGACCAGTTACAACGGTTCTAGTGCTGTTGCTGACATCTCTATCAATCTTGATGGTGGTTCACTTGCTACTTCAGCCAATGGATTAAAAGTAGACACAAATGGTATCGCAACCTTGATGATTCAAGACGATGCTATTACTTCAGCAAAACTTGCTGATGGTTCAGTATTGACAGCGACTCTTGCTGACTTAGCAGTAACTGATGCCAAACTTGCAGCAAATGCTGTTGTAACAACAAAGATCAATGATGGTGCTGTAACTACAGCAAAGATAGCAGCCGATGCTATTGATGCCAGTAAGATTGCTGATGCTGCAGTACAACGTGAGCACTTGAACTCTAATGTTGTTAATGCTGCTGGTGCTGTTGTATTAGATGGAACTAACAACGACTTGAAAGTTGCTGTTGATGGTTCATCTATTGAGATCAACTCTAATGCTCTACGTGTTAAGGCTGGTGGTATTGCTACTGCAATGGTAGCTGATGATGCTATCACTCAAGCTAAGATTGCCGATGCTGCTGTTGGTGGATCACAACTTGAAGATGGTTCAGTTTCTGGACAGAAGGTGCTTGATTCTACTTTGGCATCTGCTAAGTTGAACTTCGTTGCTTCTTACGAAACATTGTCTGCTGGTGATGGAACTTCTACCACATTCGATACAAGTGCTGCTGCTGATGGAAACATGCTTGGTGGTGCTATTGTATTCCGTAATGGTTTGGCAATGGGCTTAGTGTCTTCTTCTCCATCTGGACAAGACCAGTACACATTGTCTGCTACAGGTGGAAGTGGTGGAAATTGTAGAGTGACATTCGGGACTGCTCCGAACAGTGGCGATCAAATTACCATCATGTACTTCTCTTTGTAATGTTGTTGATTGGGGGATGTCTGTAATGGGCATCCCCTTTTTTCTAGGAGGTCGCAATGGAAGCAGAACTTATGCAACTACTGATGAGTGGTGGTGCTAATGTTGCTTTTGGTATATTTCTGTATTCTCAAAATAAAGACTTGCAGAAGCGAGCCGATGAACGTGAGCGTAAAGCAGAAGAAAAAGAAACTGCATTGAGAGCACGATACGATAAAGTGATTGATGACATGCAAGTGCGTGAAGCGGACATTCGAGAAACTATTGTACAGGAAATGACAGACCTGGACAAAAGAATGTCGTTGCTTGAACAAAGCATGGGAGCTTTGAGTACAATGATTAGTGAACTGAAAGGATCCTTAATGAGAGTAGACAATGCCAGCTAAACGCTCCCCATCTAAAGGCAAACGTTTTGTTAAAGTGGTTAAGAATAAAAAGACTGGTCGCACAAAAAAGGTGTCCTATGGGCAAGCCGGCAAGTCAAAGAGTGGAAAGGATCGTATACAACCTGGTTCCAAAAAAGGTGACTCGTACTGTGCCAGGTCAGCCGGGATTAAGAAGCGAGTGTCAGCCAAAAAACGAAACAACCCGAACACCCCAAACAATCTGTCACGAAAGAAATGGCGATGTCGGGGTAAGAAAAGCATGCGTTGAAGTTGTGCTTGGGATATACTTATATTGACAGGAGAATACTATGAATAATGAATTACTAAAACTCACTCCAGAACTGGTTCTGTTTGTTAAGAAGTTGATTCAGCACTCACGTGGTGGATTGACTAAAGATGAACGACAGGAACTTGCAGCCGACTTGATCAACTTGTTGTACAAGGTATTGAAAGAGCTGGTTGATACTGAAACTGAATCAGAATAGAGAACACCATTCTAACTCTTGACCCTAGAGCCGGCTAGCACTAGGGTCTTTTTCTTTTTTTGTGCCAGCGTTCTTCAATCATAATCATTTCGGGCAACGTGACAACAGCTTCAAACATTATTTGAGTTGGGCTTCTGTCCTCAATCATTGAAATGACAGCGACTATGGCTATTAGATTGCTCATGCGTGGTTCGTGGTCAGCACGTAGATACGCTTCAATACTTCCAACACTTAGACCACTGCGCTCTGCCAGGATCTCCTTGTGCAGTGCATTCCGGTTCATTACTTTATTAAGCCACTTGCTGAATCCTAACACCAGCACCTCCACTAATAGAAAAGGGTAGGGAACCACCCCTACCCAAACCTACCATGTATACGAAGTACAGGTAGGTTATTATAACATGTTTTTATTTACTGTCGAGTTTGTCTTGATGCTGGGCATACACAAGCTCTGACCACATGACGTATGCCTGTTCCCAGTTGTCGGGGTACAGGTATTTGCAGAATGGCAACAGCTGTACGATTGTAGGTAATTGCTTACCTTGTTGCCAACGACAGATTGTATCTCTGTGGCATCCAACACTTCGTGCCAACTCAGATTTATTGACAGTAGATAGGGTTTCTTTTAATTCAGTTGCGAACATTGTTGTCCTCCTCTTGTTTAAATTCTTTGTCCCAGTCACTCTTAATCTTTGATGCCAATGCACCCAGATGTTTACACATAGAGCCACGATACTGATGGTCGGGACATGAGCATGTATACCCATTGTCGTCGATTACACAGGTCCATCGTGGTGTGTGTCCAACCATGCTACCATCCGATAGCATGTTGGTCTTGAGTTCTTTCTGCACATTGTCTACTCGGTCATCATCGAAGAAGCCCTTGAGTTTCCAATGCTCTGTGATGTGCTCAATGGTTTCACTGATTTTCATGGTCCACTCCCCAGTTCTTATCAATCCACAGCATGATTGCATCTAGGTTGACGTGCTCATAGAACTTGATTTCGGGATGATAGATGGTCACATGGAAGTAGCAGTTGTTCTGAAGGTCAGATTCTACGTACAACAGGTGATGGTGTTCAGTTGACTGTCGTGCATAGTATGGGTGCATCCATCCACGTTCCCCTGTGAAGTTTGGTGGTGTGGTGTCGGGACAGTATACCCATCCATAGTCACGTAGAATCTGGCTGATCTCGTCAATCTTAACACGTAGGTTTGCCCAGCTGTGTATGTTGGATTCCCCAAATGGTTTGAGCTGTAGACTGTGCCAGTGCTCTAACAGTTTGTCGATGTTGCGTGTTTCGTTCTGAGCCACGAGCATAGCAAACGTTTTCTCTAGAGTCGCTCTAGTAGAGTTGTTGCTGGTTTGAGATATGATGTAGTTGAAGTCGTCTAAGAAAGACATGGTTTACTCCGTTGTGGTTGGTAGGTTTACCAGATACAATCATCTGGGTCAGTGTTATTATTGTAGTGTGTTGTCGTAGGTTGTGCAACTGGTTGTACAGGTTTTGTTGGAAATGTCATTACACGTTTAGCATCTGGTGGTACATGAATTCCTTGAACGATGAGATCCTTGTACTTCTCAAATGGGTTTGGAATACCCAGTGCTTTCTTCTCTGCTGTGTGCTGAAGCATCTTGGTGTGGTTGTGTGGTTCACGTTGCTTCATGGTTAGAAACGGTTGTGAGCCATTGCTCTGATGCCATGCCACAATAGTCATGCTACCATCCAAATGTTTGCTGTTAGACAGTTCTTCTACACATTGCATCACAGGATACTTCGACTTCGCTCCAGTACAGGTGCATCGGGCTATGCCTTTGTATGCCTTGAGTTTACCCGTTTCTCGAACCAGGTATTGATAGGCTACCTCGATGATACCCTCTCTCTCAATGCAGTTCTCACAGAACTTGTAGTCGTTGAGCACTAGCCCACTGCCACCCATTTCTTTTATGACAGCTTCTATTTCCTCGATGACATGACCGAGTGTTGGTGGGTACTTCCACTTCCTAGTGCAGACACGCATCATCGAATCCCAAAGGACTTTGTCTTTGACCTTGTCTAGAGAGTGAGTCCATACTGGTGCAATGCTGTCCTTCCACTCCGGTTTCTTATTGAATGTAGCCATGAACATATCCATCGCCATGTCTATTCCTCTCTGTGTAGCCATTACTCACCTCCAACTAGGTTGCCATTCTCATCGAATGTAGGGATCGTAGAGCGTCGTCTGACGCTCTTTGGTAGTGCTGGCAGTGTCTTGACCTGTGTAAGAGCATAGTTGGCATCCAGCTTCTTACTAGACACGATTACTGCTGGATTCACCATACCATTGTCACGTAGGTATTTGGCTCGATAGTGGTCTGCCTTGAATACCCAGTCCATTACTGCTCTTGCCTTGTCAATCGCTCCAGTTCTAACCACACGAGCTAGAGTGCCTAAGTCGTATGCTGATACCAGATTGTATTCACCACCGTTGTCCTCCAACAGGTCTACCCAGTATGAGAATAAAGTCAGTAGTGGTTCATTGGTTTTGCAGTAGTCGTACAGCTGTGGTTTAACGGATGTGTCTACTGGTATTGGCATATTATTTAGAAGCAGAACTTTACCTTCCCCAACAGCACCAACACTATTATTACTATTATTACTATTAGTGTTGGTGTTGATAAAGTTAGAATTTTTCTCGGCTACTATATTAGTACTAATATTAGTAATATTAGTGCAAGAATCGTGCCAAAGTTTGTAGACCTCCTCCACACTCTCTAGAACATCGAATGTACCGTTGGATGTGATGACTTGGCATCCTTTCATATTTGGTTTAGCACCCTCTATAGAGTTTGTACTACATATAGTGAGTTGTCTATTGGGACTGGTTAATCTGAGAATCATTGCTCACCTCCAACATCTGGTGTACGTACATGTCCATAGAGATAGTCTACTGCCAATACCAAATCGTAGCATCCTAGATTGCGTTCCTTTCTACAGTACCGTATGGTTTCATTGACTGCATCTATTTGATGAAGCATCCCTAGTTCATAGGCATGCTCCATACCGGCATTGACCTTACCGAGCCGAGCCATAGCATTGACGATGATGGTAATGGTGTGGTGAACCGCATCGTTGTCAGCACGAATGACGTCACCTATAAATGGGACACGTGCAACAGAACAGATGGGTGCATCGTCAATCAGCACCTCATGTGGACTGACAATGTATCGGTTGTTTATGATGGTCAGCTTCGTACCATGTACTGGTACTGCACTGATTATTTGAGTGACGTTGGGTGGTATGCACATTAGACGTGGCATCACTCACCTCCTAAATATACAGTGCGATGGTACTCTAATCCTTCAGAGCTCCATAACTCCACCAACAAAAATACTTGGTTCGTTCCATCGCAAGGCACTTCAAAAATACCATTATTGCTGTAAAACTCATTGATTGGATTAGGCACAGCCTCAATCACTCTGGGGCAGTTGTCGCAGTGTGCATGTACACTGTCATTGTGTATCTCATGTCGCTCCATATCAACATCCTCTACACAGTCTAACGCACATTCGGGACACAATAGCCAGTGTTCTCCTTTTGTCGTTTCTGTGTAGTAGTAGGACGCTCCAGATTCTATAGAATACTTGAGTGCTAGTGGTTTGCTATTGATTGGTTGCATCGTACTGATGCCCTTATAAGTTTGAAATAAACTCATTGGTTTAACTCCGTTGGTAGGTTGATGGTATAGGTAACTGTGTAGTTTGCATAAGTAGAATATGTATTGAAAAATCCAGCATGATTCGCTTGGTGTTTTGTCAGTTGAATAGATTGAATCTCGATTGAGTAAAATGGCACAAATGGTCCATTCTCCTCATAGTGAGTTTGACAGTTCCATTGCATGTTTCGGACTGTAGAACGGTCTGTGGTTAGGAACTCAATTAACTTCTCTTTACTGCTGAAATTAAAGTCACCCATTATTGATGACTTGTATGTGAATGTCTGTTGTGACATGGTTGCTCCGTATGTTGGTTGGTAGGTTTGTACAGTTGTTGTGTACCTACCTATAGTATCCTGTCTACATACGTATGTCAAGTAAATAAGTAAAGTTTTTCTTCCTATACAACAACACCACCACTACTACCGATACTATAAAAAATCGCTCCCTTAATAAAAACGCTCCCTTAATACAGAATCTCCCAAACTTTTGGCGAGTCCTGGATGGCCAGCTGGTGTCCCACCGACCTACCCCCTCCCCCCCCCTAACCCCATACGTACACGTGTATAGTCTGTTGGTGTATTTTCACAGCTGCAATTTATTTTTCAAAAAAGATATCTATACAACTTGACGGTGTAGTAAGGACACTATATATTGATAGTATGAATTACAATTCTGTGATTTATAACCTACCTTAACCAAAAAATATGGAGTACAAAATGTACAATAAATATATCAAAACCCAAAACATTCCTGCTTTTCGGCGTTACATGTCAACCCGTGGAACTGTACCATTCCATACATTTAAAGAATGCATGTTTACAAAAGGAGGACAACACCGATCAATTTTTACCAAGTCAAGCAAGTTTGAAAAGACACACAATGCAGTACAAGCCTATGGTTTATATCTTGCACCTTCAACGATGGTCAAGGGTGTAAACACTTGTCGAGGGTCCGGCGCTTGTACTGAGGGGTGTCTTGCTTATAGTGGTCGACTGTCTACTATTCA
>Ga0098055_1001807_pt1 | contig 11386 bp, 10 predicted proteins | sample 17_taG_FD_75107 | JGI IMG/M metagenome (GOLD analysis project Ga0098055, IMG submission 75107) | Marine viral communities from the Subarctic Pacific Ocean - 17_ETSP_OMZ_AT15314 metaG | ecosystem: Environmental > Aquatic > Marine > Oceanic | place: Pacific Ocean | collected 2015-01-18 | reverse complement strand
TGAACAACTAAAAAAAGTGCAAGAAGAACTAAACCGCTACATGCTCCCAGAAAACTATGGCAAGAAAGAAAGCAAAAGCTAATTACTTTACTTCAGAAACAGAAGAATATATAAAAAAATACAACGTATCAGAAGATACAGAATATAGAGCAGATATATTTACAAAACACATCTACCTCCCTTTTTATAAGCTCGCAGAGAATATAATACATACTTTTAAATTTTACTATACGGATGTAGAACGTATCGAAGACCTTAAACATGAAGTAGTATCTATGCTTCTAGAGGAAAAAATTATGAAGTTTGATCCTGATCATGGAGCTAAAGCTTACTCTTATTTTGGTACTATTGTTAAGCGTTGGTTAATTAATTATAATAATAAAAACTACAAAAAACTAAAACAGATAGGTTCTTTCGATGATATGGAAGAATCTTTTGAAGGTAGTATGAATGTTAAACTCCCTGGAGGTATTACATTGAGTCAGTTTTTAGACATGTGGGTAGAGAAAGCTTACGATAAGATGGATGAATTATTTAATAAAGATAGCGAGAAGAGAATAGCAGATGCTGTATTGACTATATTTAAAACAAGAAACGACTTAGATATATTTAAGAAAAAAGCTCTGTACATTTATATAAGAGAAATGACTGATTGTGAGACTCCTCACTTAACTAAGGTAATTTCCATATTGAAAGATGATTTCTACAGTATATACTACAAATACAACGAAAAGGGTAGGATCGTAATAAAAGATATGTAATCTATTTATTATAAAAGATATGGATTCAGATAAAGAAATATTTAACGGAAAGAAACTATCTGACCTCTTTGAAGAGATTTATACTAACTCAAGAGAAACTAAATCTCAAGTAAAAGGGTTGATCGGTGAACTTAAACCTTTAATAGAGAACATAGGAGATGCAACCCTCCTTGTTCCTATGATTAAGGAATATATGGAGATTGGCGTTAAAAATGATGAACACTTAATTAAACTAGCAACAGTAATACAAAGATTAGAAGCTATTCAATCTAAAGGAGGAGATGGAGATATGTTCGACTTCTCAGAGTTGCAAGGACTATTAGATGAACAGGAAGATGTAAAACAGGAGTTAGAGGTAAAACCGGAAGAGAATAAAGAAGAGTAATGGGATTTAAAAATTCACTTAATAACTTAGTATCAAATAATGGAGGAATTTCCTCCCCCAGTACCTCTACAGTTTTCGGAAGAGTAGTTGATATTATATTAGATGAAAATCACTCAGAATATAAAAATAAAGGAGGAGGAGTATCAATCAATGGAGTTTTCTTTAGACCTTTAGGAGGGTATAAGAAAGAAGGTATTCCATCCGCTCTGCCATTTGCACTACAAGGAAGCGCTCATATTAAAACAGTTCCTATAGTAGGTGAGATAGTGGAAATAGTTAATATGCCTAACCTTGCAGCAACAACAACAGAACGAACTTCAGCTAGGTATTATACAAGAATAGTAAATACCTGGAATAATGCAAACTCAGGAGTATACCCAGACCTGACTAGTAATGAAGAACTAGACATATCATCAAGAGGTACTTTCAAAGAGTTGAGCAAGGTTAATCCAATTCGTTCCACACCAGGAGATGTACAAATAGAAGGAAGACAAGGACAATCTATAAGATTTACAGGAGGCAAAGGTTCCGGTAATCCATGGGTTGATGATGAGAATATAGGTTCTCCTGTAACCATCATAAGCAACGGACAATCAGATACTAAAGAAGGTTTTTCTACTTTAGGAGAAAGCGTAGATAATGATAACTGTTCAATATACCTAGTATCTAATCACCAAATCCCCCTTACTCCTGCTAGTGAGAAGAGAGATGCTTGCGATGAGGATCCTGAAAAATCAAATCAATTTAAAGGTAGTCAAATACTTGTTAATGCTGGAAGAATATACCTTAATGCAAAGCAAGATGATATTCAACTATCAAGCATAAAGTCTATAGGATTGAACACAGAGGGATCTGTAAATATAGACGGATCATCCTACCTTTGCTTAGATGCTCCAGTAATGTACCTAGGGTCAAAAGCTAGAACTTCACCTGAAGGAAATAGAGAACCTGTTTTATTAGGGAACCAAACAGAAGCATTTTTACAGAACGTACTCAATCTTCTAGAAGGAATGGCTAAAGATATGGCAGTAGCTAAGACTATTAAAGGACATCCAATTCCTAATCTTAATAAAAGAGGAATGCAAGCACAGCCGGTAATAAACCAGTTAAAAAATTTAATAAACCCATCTGGGAGATCTCAGTTGAAATCTAAAAAAGTATTTACAGAATAATGGCAGTTGGATCTCAAATATCAGCTATAGTAGCAGGACAGATAGGAAAAATAGAAGGTAATATAGAAGCAAGAATCCAATTAGAAGCTAATAGGATGTTGAGTGAGTTTTCAAATCAATGTCCAAAAAGTAAAGCTTTAGTAGGTATAATAAATACAAAAAATGCTCTACTAACCGGTGTTAATAGTTTTCAAAAGAGAGCTGATAAGTTTCTAAAATTAGCAGATAACTTAAAAAAAGCCATAAGATCAGCAAAGATTATACTTAAACTTCTTAAAATCAACCCAACCCCAGTTGCTACCGGTATACCTCCTAGTAGGTACGGAGGACTTATATCTGCAAAATCAACAGGAAGTATAACAGCACAAGCTGATAGGTTATATAATATCCGTAAATTACTAGAAGACTTAGACGGAGATGTATCTTCCATACAATCTTTAGTAGCAGGAGTAAGTCCAAGCTTAGATAGAATAAAAGATCTGCTTTCAAACGTAAACATTAAATCAGAGAATTGCTTAGATGCTTTAACATCTGGAGATATATCTGATGAAGAAAAAAAGGAATTAAGAGACCTCTTAAATAAGGTACAACCCCTGGAAAATACAGGTTCAGAAGGAACCCCTGATGATAGTTATAGATTTAAATCAGATTCAGGAAAGGTATATGAAATAGCGGTTATTGAAGATAACCAAGGTGACGGACCTATTCCAAGAAGGTTAGCAGTTGCTAAAGACAACATAGGAGTAATAATATTAAGAGGTCAGCCATCATTTAGTGCTGATACATCTATACTAATAGAAGAATTAAAATTTAGAATAAACAAACAACTTCCATAAACTAACTATTTATAATTATGAAACTCGATCAATTAAGAAATATAATACGAGAAGAAGTCAGATCAGCTGTTAAGGAGGAGTTACAAGAAGTAATGAACGAAGCAGTAAAAGCAGCGAGTACACCATCAAACAGCGTCAGTACTCCAACTAAGACTATTCAAGTTGAAAAACAAGTACCTACATCAACCAATCCAATAATGGAGATGTTAGAACAAACCAAAGCAAGTATGACTCCTGAAGAGTACAAAAACGTATATACAGGAACATCAGATATGGTACAAAAACCTAATTTTGCAACATCAATGGCTAATCAGATGGGTATGACACGTCCTACCGGAAATACCCCAGGCTTAGACATTTCTCAATTTGATTTTGTTAAAAAAGCAGGATCAGTATATAATAAGTCAATAGAAAAAGATAAACAAAAACACGGAGTAGCATAAGTATGGCATTTAATAGCAGAAGAATAAATCCATTAGATTTACAGCCAAGGAAAGCGATCGGGGTATCATTACCTCTATCTGGAGCAGCTGTATTTAATTCTACGTATATGACTAAAGATGCTATTAGAACTAATATAATTAACTACTTTTTAACCGGGCAAGGAGAGAGGTATATGAATCCAAGCTTCGGCACTATTATTAGAAACCTAATGTTTGAAAATATAAACCAGAATATGGTGGATAGGGTAAAAAGTACAGTAAGAGCAGGATTATCAGAATATTTTCCCACTGTAGTACCTAGTGATTTTAAAGTTATTGGGACACCTGATTCAAATACAGTTACATTATCCCTAAAGTATTCTATCAAAAACACAAACATACAAGACGAGGTAGTAATAAATTTTGAACAATAATGGCAGAAATAAGAGATATAAAATACGTTTCAAGAGAATTTTCAGACTATAAACAAGAGTTAGTAGAGTTTGCAAAAAACTACTTCCCTGATTCTTACAACGACTTTTCTCCTACATCACCAGGAATGATGTTTATAGAGATGGCTGCTTACGTAGGAGATATTTTATCATTCTACCAAGACACTCAACTACAAGAGACTTTTCTACAATACGCTAAAGAACCAGGTAATTTATACTCCATGGCGTACATGATGGGGTACAGACCTAAAGTAACAAATGCTTCTGAAGTTGAACTAACAGTATCTCAAAACATAGGCGCTGATCCCACAACAAATGGACCTAACTGGAACCAAGCACTTGTAGTAAATGAAAATACTACTGTAACCTCTACATCGAAAGGTAGAGCAAACTTTTTTATTGAAAATAAAATAGATTTTAGTTACTCTAGTTCATATGATCCTACCGATATAGTAATCAGCCAATTAACAGAAGGGATACCATCAGAGTTTACTTTAAGTAAAAAAATAAAAGCCTTCTCCGGCACTGTAAAATCTATATCAGAAACATTTACTACTGCTAACAAATTTACAACTATCACAGTAGAGGATACTAATATAATTGGTATTCTAGAAATAGAAGATAACTCTAGCTCAGGTAATAATAAATGGTACGAAGTTCCCTTTCTTGGACAAGATACCGTTTTTGTAGACCAGGCAAATATAAGCTCAGATGTAGATAAAGTCCCAAATACCCTGTTATTACAGAAGGTTCCTAAAAGGTTTGTTACAAGGTTTAATTCTAAAGGTCAACTACTAGTCCAATTCGGAGCAGGTACAGTTGGAGCAAGTGATGAAACATTTACCCCAAATCCTACAAACGTAGGAATGGGAACACAGCAAGGTATTAGTAATTTAGATAAGGCATTTGACCCTTCTAATTTCCTATATACAGGTACTTATGGATTAGCTCCATCTAATACTACATTGACTATAAAGTACTTAGTTGGAGGCGGAATTGAAGCTAACGTTCCTGCAAACACGCTAACAGGGTACAGTGCAACTACCACTGCAGTAGACGACCAATACGCAGGAACATTGAGTTTTAATAATGAACAAGCAGCAACAGGAGGTAAAGATGGAGATTCTATAGAAGAAATAAGACAAAATACATTAAGAGCATTCTCAGAACAAAAAAGAACAGTTACTCTTCAAGATTACACAGTAAGAGCTCTTTCCTTAGACCCAAAATTTGGAACAATTGGAAAAGTATTCGTTACTCACGATGAGTTGAATAGTACAAGATCTACTACAGATTCTATAATAGATACTAATCCGCTAGCTCTATCTATGTACGTTTTAGCTTTTAATAATGATAAACACTTAATTACCGCTTCTAAAACCTTAAAGGATAATTTAAAGACATATATGGCGTATTATATGCCATTAACAGATGCACTTAATATAAAAGATGCGTTTGTAGTTAATATTGGAGTAAATTTTGATATTTTAGTAAGACCTAATTTTAATAGTAGAGACGTATTACTTAAATGCAATAATGCACTTCAAGATTTTTTCAAGATAACTAAGTGGAACATAAATCAACCGGTAAATATATCTACAATCTATAGTCTATTAGATAAAGTGACAGGAGTACAGACAGTAAGCAAAGTAGAGATAGTAAATAAACAAGGAGGTAACTACTCGGAATATGCATACGACATCAAAGGAGCTACTAGAAATAACGTAATTTACCCTTCTTACGATACAATGATATTTGAATTAAAGTTTCCTAATCAAGATATAAAAGGAAGAACAACAGTACTATAATATGGCAATTTACAGAATATTTCCAGAGAAAGACACATTCATATATACAGAGCAACTAACTAGTAATGCCGGTAAAGATGAGATTATAGAGATAGCAGGGTACCCTGGCACTTTAGACGGTACAGGGCAAACTAACCGTATATTAACTAAGTTTTCTGATGAAGAGATACAAGATGTGATACTAAACAAAGTAACTCCATCCGCACTTAACTCGATGAGTTCAAGTATAAAAATGTATCTTGCAAGTGCAACTGAACTACCAACAGAATATACACTATACGCTTACCCTATACATACCAACGGCTCTTCTAATTGGGACAACGGTATAGGTAAGTTTGGAGATATCCCGATAAATACATCAGGAACAAGTTGGACATATAGAGAATCAAATCTACAGTCAAGTTGGAACTTATCTAATTTTACTCAATATACTACTGCTTCTTTTATAGATGGTAAACAAGGAGGAGGAAACTGGTATACTGCATCAAACGCCGAGTCAATGGAATTTATACAGACTCATAACATGTCATCAACTCATGATATGGATATAAATGTAACTCCTGCTATAAAACAGATGTACGGAGGTACATTAAGTAATAAGGGGTTTATAATAAAATTGCATAAAGACTTAGAACACAACACTACATCAACAATTAAATTAAAATACTTCGGTAAAGATACAAACACAATATATCCACCAGTCTTAGAATTCGGTTGGGATGATAGGGTATATGATCAAGGGACTTTATCTGTACTTGATACGGATATGTCTGTAATAGATATTAAAAATAATAAAGGTGAATACGCAGATGAAGGTAAGCAGAGATTTAGAATTACAGCAAAACCTCAATACCCTACAAGACGATTTACAACATCATCAGTATACTTAGACAACTACGTACTACCATCTGCATCCTATTGGGGATTGAGAGATGAAAATACAGAAGAAATGGTAGTTGACTTTAGTACAGACTTCACCAAAATTAGTTGTGATCCAGAAGGTTCATTCTTTGATATTTACATGGATGGGTTGCAACCTGAAAGATTTTATCGTATATTGGTAAAAACAGAAGTAGGAGGAAGTAACGTTGTAAGCGATAATCGTAATATATTTAAAATTGTTCGTAATGGCTAAAGAAAGAGTAAGGATAGAGAGACAGTCATATAAAAGAGCACAGATTCGTACATCTTTAGATGTAGAATTTAATACGTTCAAAGAAGAGGAGGAAGACCTAGAATTAGATACAGTAGAAGAACTATTCAGATTATACGATAAGTTATTTTATTCCATACCTATAGAAGGCGTTGATAAATCTCATAGTTATATATTGGAAAAAAGCTCTGAGATTGCAGATTTTGATAAAAATACAGATGACATACAACCTCTATTGGATGAGATTACTCAACTTAGGGAACAACTTTTAAATGCTAATGAACAAATTTTCGATCTACAAAATCAACTATAACTTATGGTAGAAATAAAGTATGACATATTTGAAATAGACCCAGACACTCTATTAGAATTAGATGTCATTTCAGATGAAAATTTAAAAAACTACTTAGAAGAAGTAACAATCCCAAGTACTTTTATTCCTAATGAGGATTTTATTGAATTATCCTATTATACGTTAGATAATACAAAACTACTTTCCCTCAGTAACTATACAAACTATTCTGTATTATCTGGAGATTCAAAAACATCAGTCAAAGGTAACTCAGAAATATCAATAGATCCACTAGAAGATTATAAAGCATATTATAATGATAGTTCAGAAGTAAAAGCTCTATACCACTTCTTAAGGAATCCCTTTAAAATACAGGGTACTAATTCAACTTTTTCATTAGAGAGTATATCTCCTGATAGGAGAGAATTGAGATTAATCCCCGTTAGTCTAGGAGCGATAGATGTAGGTGTACTAGCTAATCGATTAGAAAACAGATTAGAAAACTCTACCTATAACCTAGATATACATTTATACAGTAGTGTTAATGAATTTTACCCTATAGTCAATATAGGAACTAGGGAATTTAGAGGTACAACTGCATTAGTAGTCAAGTTAGCAGAACCTCTACAATCTTCTACTAAAGTGTATAGCACGTTCTCAGTAGTAGAGAAGATATCTAATTCTTTAGCATATGAAATAAATACTTCTGTAATAGAAGAAGAACCTCCTATACCAACTTTAAGAGGAGCAAATTTCAACATAGGAGTAGAAGAACAGACAGCTGAGCCATCAGAATACTTTAACTATAACGAATTATTCAGTTTTCCTAACGGAAATAGTAATAGAGAATTAAATTCACTATTCAACGAAAAAGGAGCAGAACTTGGAATAGATTACTCAGAGTTTAGTAACTTTATTAACTTTTCCTCAATAGAAGAGAGGTTACGTAATTTTAAATATAAAGTAGATTTATTAGAATCTTATCAGTCAAATTTAGATATAATAAATAACACAGGAGCAACATATAACTCTTCGGGTGTATCAGGTAGTAGGGATTATTACGAGAATTTGCTAAACGGAGTAGTAAATAACTTTGACCACTATGAAAGGAGTCTATACTATGAAAGTGGATCTAATTCATGGCCTAAGTCAAATGATGAAAAACCGTATATAAATCAAACATCTGACTCCACAGAAGCAACATTATGGTATACAACTAAGTTACAAGACGCAGTATTATATGATGCTCAAAATGCTAATATACTTACTAACACTATTCCTTCGTACCTTAAAGAGGATGAAAGTAACGACCCGTATAACTTATTCATCAGTATGATAGGTCAACATTTTGATAATTTATGGACATATACGGATGCTGTATCAAAAAAGTATGATGCAGATAACAGAATAAACAGAGGAGTCTCCAAAGACTTAGTAGAAGAATTACTTAAAAACTTTGGCTTAAAGTTATACACCAGTAATAAATCAGCAGAAGACTTATTTAAATACTTTATCGCGAATTCTTACGACGTCACGGACGAAGTTTTAACATCCGGAATAACTACCTCCGGTGAACAAGCCTTATCACAGAACGACTACCAAAAAGAAATATATAAAAGAATCTACCACAACTTACCGATACTGTTAAAAAGTAAAGGTACAGAAAGAGGATTAAGAGCGTTGATAAACTGCTTTGGAATCCCTTCTGATATTCTTAAAATAAAAATATACGGAGGACAGTCGGTAGAAGAGCTACCGTATTTTGCAGGAGAACAGGCTTGGACAGGTTCTATAGATAAGGTAAGATTAGATAATACCGGCAGCATAGTAGAAGGTAGTACATTATCATACTATACTGAAATTGCCAGAGGAGATAACAAATACACACAGGATTTACATAGAATAGAAGTAGGATTTTCCCCTTCAGATAATATGAACTCCTACTTAGTTTCTCAATCAGCAGTTCTTTTCCCTAACGATACATTTAATATAGACGATTACATAGGAGATCCAAGAGGATACAAAAGCAACATATACCCAGATCTATATAAGTATTCTAAGATCATATTTGAAAACGTTGATGCATATAACTTAAAGGATTTTGTTCGTTTAATAAAATTCTTTGACAATGTAGTTTTTAGAATGGTTAAAGACTTTGTCCCTGCTAGAACAGTAACAGATTCCGGTATAATAATAAAACCACATTTATTAGAACGTTACCATACTAAATCTCCAGTAATGACCTGGACCATGCCAGAATACAGCGGTTCTATAGATACAGCATTTATATCAGGCTCTAATACCGGAACATATGCAAACATAGGAGCTAACTCCATACCAGGCCAATCAGGAAAAGAATCCTCTACTAGTTCCCTACTATTTCATCGATCCATACAAACACCTCAAGGGAAAAAATTTAAGAACGTTAACCAACAACAGGAACCAAAATTCAATGGAGAATTATACAACTCTAAAATTAAAGTAACTGATGGAGAGTTAAATCGAGATAATCCATTTAAAAACTTAAAGTACGATAAAATAGAATACAATGTTATACTATTTAGAGACCCACCTCCTAACGTTTGTGCACTACCGGATGAGAATTTAGGGGTTTTTATACTAGATCCACAAGATCCAAACCTTCAGTCTTATAACTTAAGTCTACTATTTGGTGTACCTAATCTGAACTTTACAGTGGAGCAAGACGGAGTAACAACAACTGTTGATCATCCCGAATTTTTATTCGATTTTTCTAGTAACGGAACTAACCAACAGTATGATGAATTCACAGTTACTGCTAATCACTTAACACTCCCCGACTGTACAAGTGTTAGAGTAGTTAAGCTGGTAGGGTGTGATTTAGAACTTAATTCAAACGCACCTTCAGTACTATCGGTCGGTACTCACGACCTAACCGACTTCATATCACAAGGATCAAATACGGATTTAATATATACTATAGAAACTTCACAAGGAATAGTAACGGTAGATAATCCTACACAGTATACTATTCAAGAAAATGACTTTGAAAATGGAGATACTCTTGTTCTAAAAGTTCAAGATGAGAATAACCCGGAATGCTTTAGAACGAAAAACATAGAATTCAATAACTGTACTCTACAGCAACAAGGAAATTCCTACCCTATAGTAGGACAAGGAGAAAGTAGCTACTATCAATCACCGTATTCTTTTACAAATGAGACAGATAGTACACAGTATTACTTTCAACTTCAGTGGGATAGTGCAGGCTGGCCTTATAATGAACCACGACCTACTTTTGAAGCTGATAGGTTTAGCATTTGGCAACCAATAGGACCCAATTCAGTAAGTGCACACTCTGTTGCAATCTTAACTACTGTATTCCCAACAGCTAATGCTGTAGACACCCATACTGGAACACCTCCTAGTAATGATCTTAATGAATTTACTGAAATAGAATACCTTGTAGCAAATCCTCCTCCTCTTACAGAACACCATAAGGTTAGAATCAAATTTAAAGCAGAAAATTCTTTTTCATGTATAGAAGTAGGAAACAAATACGGTTTTTTTGAAGGAGCAGAAACAGAAGATATTTATTCTGGTCCTGTAAATGTACTATATAGTTTTAATGAGTGGATGAGTTGTTGTCAAAGCCCTAGTACTTCACCAAGGACTGTTATTATTCCTAATTACACTAGCTTAACACATTTATACGAAAACGGCAACGGTAGTATACCTTTTGAACCTCTATACAAAGTAGCATACGACCAAAATGGAAATGAGATTCCCGGTAGCCTTGCAGATACAGGATACTACTCAGACGGGATGTCTATAGCATACTTTCAAAATTCTGGCGGCGGACAACATTTCTGGGGACCAATATATATGTGTGGTAATATGCCTGGTCCACAACAAGATCAATGTTTTTAACATAAAATACTGATAAATAAAATTATGACAGAAGCAGCATTCATACAAATACACACTACTACTAACGGTACAAATATAAACAGGCGAGGACATATGCACCTGAATGTAAATCAAGACGTAGATGGTAACGCAGTAGTAAGTGGTGTTATCTTACACGTTGATGCATATAAAAACCGCGATGAAGGAAGCACAGATG
>Ga0098055_1001805_pt1 | contig 11390 bp, 23 predicted proteins | sample 17_taG_FD_75107 | JGI IMG/M metagenome (GOLD analysis project Ga0098055, IMG submission 75107) | Marine viral communities from the Subarctic Pacific Ocean - 17_ETSP_OMZ_AT15314 metaG | ecosystem: Environmental > Aquatic > Marine > Oceanic | place: Pacific Ocean | collected 2015-01-18 | reverse complement strand
TTCTAATGCCATACCTGTTATTAGTAGGCTAAATATGAATAGTATTAATAGGTTTTCTTTTTTCATTTTCTAATAATTGTAATATTTGGAAATTTTGTCCAATTATGCTTTTTTAAAAAGTGTTCATACTCTTTACTAGTATTCACTTCTATAATAATTTTTAAGGGTGTAAAAGGTTTTATCTCTCTTTTCATTACTTGTTAATTAATATCATTACTATAGTTAAACAAACTCCAGCTATCATTCCTAAGTAGAATACTTTAAGCTTCATTATTCTCTCTGCTCTCTGTTCTTCTTGTTTCTCTTCGTGGGTTTTCATTGTTTTATTTTAATAAATTTAACTCCATCAATTTCTTTTGAATCAATTTTCTTATCCTTTATCAGTCTATAAACATATTGAACTGAATAGCCTTTTTGGTTGGCGTAATTTCTAACTGTGATTAGTTTCATGGTGTAAACTTACAACTTTAAATTTAATTAATCCTAATTATTTCCAATCTTTTTTTTAATCCCTAGCTTTTATAGTAGTTGTAGGACTTAAAAAGAAACGATAACTTTCAGTAAAATAGCATTGAAAAGCTTTTTACTTTAGGGTTAGCGAGAATAGGAAATCCATTTCACTATAAATGCTAACTGTTCTTTTGTAAAGTAATAGCTCCCACTATCCATTAATTCAATGCTAAATTCGCCATCATCATATTTATCAAATTCTATCGTGTCGCCAAAGTCACCTTTTCTAAAAACTAAACTACTCTCGCTAACACAAGCTATATGTAATGCCTCTTTTTCTTTATCAGATATTTGCTCAAAGTCCATCTTTAATACTTTTAAGTTAGTGTAGTAATTTATCAAGGTCGGCACTACGCATAGCCAAACCGTTATCGTTTATATCAATTTGTTTATCTATGTTCTTAAGTCTATTTCTTCAAAAGCCATTAATCTTTTCATCCATTAAGTTATCAATCTTCAACTCTTGTTGTTCTGATAGTCTTTTAAGCTTTTGTAATTCTATTTCTAAGCCGCTAATCTTTGACTTCAATAATCTTTCGTTGGCTTCCATCTTAATTAGTTTAGCCGTCTTATCATTAATCAAGTGCTTTGCATCTTCGTTTTGCTTCTCAATCTTCATCATGTGACTATGAATCTTTAAAAAGTTTTGAAAGTGTTTAGAGTTTCCTTGCTTATCTCCTGTCTTTATTACGTAGTCTAGTAGCTCCATTAATCTATAAATTTAGTAGGCTTATAATCAATTCCAAGTTGTTCAATCTCTTTGTCTAAATCTTGGAAGTGCTTGTTAGGGGTTAAGGGTTTTGGTTCTCTTTGCTCTATTTTCTCTTGTGTTATTGGATTAATACAACTTTCTGGCTCTGCAAAGTTTTCTTCTTTTACGTAAACTTCAAACCCTACTAAATTCGGTAATGCCCTAAGTACAACCGGATTTTCTTTAAATGTTGGTCTACCTCCCGTTTTTGTATTCTTCACTTTTAAAATATGCCATTCTGTTTTGCTCCATTCTGAATGGTGGCTAGTATACCTATGGATTACGACAAAGTCATCACAACGATTAACAAACTTTCCACCTCCCTCAATATCTGCCGAAAGCAAGGGAATTGTATAGCCTGCAAAATCATGCTCTTTGCTATGTGTCTTTCTTAATGCCTCTGTAACTCCATGCGCTAAGATATAACAAGCTTTATTATTCTTTTTGCAATATATCCTTAACTCTGCCATTACTGTATAATCGTATAAGTGCTGATTCTTTGGTAAGTCCTCATGCTTACCGAGTGAGTTGTAAGGGTCTAATACAAAAGCATTAGGTTTAAAGTTATGTGTTTCTGGTAGTGCGTCCACAATATCTAAAACGTCTCTATGATTCATAAGCCTTTTATTCTCTTCAAAGAACCCCTCAAAGTTTACAAATTTAAAGTGCTCATTTAACCAGTAGTGGGCGTATTCAAAATCTGATACTGATAAATCAACTATCTGTTTACCCGTGTACATGGTTATAATATCATCTTTTATACTTCCTATTTCATTCTCTGAACTTAAAACCGCAAACTTTAAACCGTGCTTTTTGGATAAAGCGGTAAAGTAAAAAAGTATACTAAGTGTTTTTCCTACGTTGGCATGACCAGCCATAACAACAAGGTTTGATTTTTTGTATCTTAAATGGTTATCTAAATCACAATCTAATCCTAAACCTAGTTTAAAGGTTCCATCTCTTAAGCTTGTTAGATGGTTCAAGCCGTCTGTTTCGCTATGTATCATCTGTCAGTATAAATTGATGTTAATGGTGGCCTCATATCGTTTATCTCTCTCCTAGAAAGCTTAAATTCTGTTAAGTCTTTAAACCAATTATTTCTAATTGTCATTAAAACGTTCTTAACCTCTTTACCGTTTTTATTCTTCCATCCTAATTCTTCATAGTAAAACCATGCTTTATCAAATTGAGAATAAACCTTGTCTTTATTTAACTTCTCTTTTTCAATCCAAGTTTGAAGGTCAGCCCAATATTCTTCTTTTTCTTTCTTTACATTATTGTTTGTACCCCCTTCGTGTGGGTCGTTGCGTTTCCCTTGCGTAGGCTCTTTTGTATGCTCTTGCGTTTCATTATTACTTTGATAAGTGTCGTAATTGATAATGTTTACTAGGGTTGTGCTTTGTTTCCCTTTTCCTATTGTTTTTCTAATTATCATTTCATCTTTTTCAAGTAAATCAAAAAACTTTACGACTTGCTTTACATCAGAATTAAATAATTTAGCCCATGTTCTAAGAGATTTAGCGGATTCACCTCTCTTGATTTCATGTAGATTATAACCTAAAGTTATTTTGTTGCTTGAGTGGTTTACTTCGATAAGAATTAAAACCCACCATTTAAAGAATTTATCATTTTGGAATAACCAATGAGATTTAATAGAACGGTGTATTCTTATCCATCCGCCCCCATAGTTTTCTTTGTAATCATTTACAATCATAGACGTAATTTAAAATAAAAACCCTACCAAGCTAGCCACGTCTAAAGGCAATCACAAGGTAAGGTTTTATAATAATGTTCTTCGTAATTAGACGTTACTTCGAAGTGCTAAGTTAATAATTAATTTCTAATCTGCAAGGGTTATTTAAGTGTTTTTTCAGCCAAATCTGAAACCCTAATAACTAACTCAAGATTTTGCTCTGATAACTGCTGTATAAACTTTTTATTTTCTATTACCTTTTTGTCTAATTCTTTGAACTTATTTTTTAGCTTCTTATTAAACATAATCTTTAAAATTTAGCGTTTGTTTTAAACTTTGGTTTTAACTCTCTTTTTTGAATCTTTGATTTCTTCCAATCCTTCCATAATAATTTATGAGCTAGTTCTATCTGAAGTTTATTTCTCATTCGTTCTCGTTTTTTAAATTAAATACTTTGATTAGTTTTCTTACTTTTCAATCTTGTAAAAAGTCTGGTAAACCGTCATCTTCTCCCTTACCCGGGAAACCATCAACCCCAGGTTCTAATCCTACTTTCTCACATCTCCAGCAAGACGTTTTATAAAACGCTCCTTGTGTGCCATCCTTTTTAGTGTAGGTATTCTTTTTTAAGTGAAATTCTACATTTACTTCTGTTCCTATTGGGTAAGTTTCCTCAAATCCGGTAGCGTATTTAATATTGTCACCGTTCTTAAACATATCGAATAAGCCGATTTGCGGGTACTCTGGGTTTTCTGGGTTGCTTTCTGTTACCTCAAACTCAACACTAGCCCAATCGCCTTTAGTTGATGTTCCTTTTTTAAGATTTACACTTGTAATCGTTCCTTTAAATTTATTCATTTTGTTTTGTATTTATTATTATTATCGTTAATATACTTACTTACTAGTTTATTATGTTTCTTTTGTTCTTTTACCATTGATTGAAAAACCTCGTCCTCATCCCACATCTTTTGAGTATCCGGTAGTATCTTAAAGTCTAATACTTCAACGTGCTCCTCTATGAACTGCTGAAACCTTACTACTTGGTGTTCATGTAGTTTTACCGTTATGTTAATTGTTTCCATCTTCTAAAGCTTTTAAATATGCCTTCATTACTTCCTCAGTCATAAAATAGTACTCTTTCATCTTCTCATAACTAGCCTTTTTTTCAATACCGTTAAAGAACTCTTTTGAATTGACTATTAAAGTGGTTTTCTTTTTAGGTTCTTTAAACTCTTCTTTAATTTCAGATAAATATCTACCGTCTTCAAATTTACCTAAAAATATATCTGCATTAAAACCTAGCTTAGATAAGCACTTAGTTAAGGAATCTGTTTCAACTTTCTTTGCGAATTGGTCATCTGGTTTAGTTCTAGCCCCATCTCTCCATACACTTATAGAGTTTGTGGCTGGCATTTCTCCATTAGGGAAAAAGAATATAGCAGACCAATATATTAAACCAGTTAATTCTACCAAAGTATAATCTATTTCTATGTTTTTAAAACCCCAAGTAGTTCCATAAACACCAAATTGTTCAGTAGCATTTAGTATTTGATACTGTGGTGCAATAGATGTTATTTGATTGCCTTTTACATTAGCATTTTTAGTATAGTTTGGATTAGTTTTTTCTACCTTATTCCAAAGTTCTAAATTGTCTTTTTTCTCGTTCATAATCATTTTTTTATTGTGTTAATATACTAATTTTTAAGCTCTTAACTCTATATTATCTACAAAATGTTTCTCTAAAAAATGCCTTGCTTCTTCGCAATATTTCATCTTTTGTTTTACAAATTCTAAGGCTTTCACCGTTTCTTTGTTTTTTAGAGAAGAACCCATTTTCATACCGTCATTATCAGTACTAACTATTCTCTGAAATTCTTGCATCAAATACTGTTCATGTAAATGTAAGGCTAATATAGATTCATGACTAACCTCAACTGGCTTAACTTCTATTATCATTTTCTTATCTGTTTTTTTAGTTGTTCAATTTGTTCTAGTAACTCGTTTTCCCTCTCTTCAAATCCTTGGATTAATTGTGATTGTGTCTCTAAGCTTCTTTCTACATTAAAATAATTTTGTGATTTTAAGCCCATGTAAGACTCTATAAAATTACCTTTGAATGTTTCCTCTTTGTTCTTCATTACCTTTAAGCTAATCGATTTAAAAGCCTCTTCAGCTTCATTCTTAAATCTATCTTTAACTATAGGAGGTAATTCGATATACATATTTGTTTTCATAATCTTAGTTTATATCTGTTATTGATGGTAATAAGTCCATAATTTCGTCAGATTGCTTATCACTTAAATCTAATGTTGCTATTCTCTCGCCGTCAAAGTTGTATTTATAAGCATAATTAACGGAATCAAAAACAGTATTATATCCGTTATAATCTTCGTCTTCTATTCCAGACCAACAGCTCTGTTCTTTTGTTTGAATCTCTAATACAAAGTAATGACTGTCTTTAGTTACTAAAACTTCTAAGAAAAAGGCATCAACTTCTTCTAATCCTAAATCAACACTTTCGCATAAATTACTTGGTAACTGCTTTTCTTGGTAAGTTAGATTAGATAAAAACTTTGTTATCTCGTTTACTGTTCTCATTACTTTGATTTAATTGATTCCTTAATTAATTTTTCTAGCTGTTTTGTGTCTGCTCCATAAATAGTAAACGTTTTACTTTTACCGGTTACTGGGTCGAGTAGCTGTACTCTAGTTTTTTTGTCTTCTTTTAAAATCATATCTTTTTTGTTTCTGGTACAAGTATAGATATAAATATTTAATATATGACAATAAAAATATAATTTATTTAATAAAAAAAATAGCCCTACGCTTTGAAACGTAGAGCCAGACTAGGATAGAACGAGATAAAACCTAGTTAATTATTTTTCTGAATCTTTAGAACTCCCCCAATAATAACCAACTAAAACACCTAAAACAGCAAATACTTCTATTAAAAGAAACTTCTTAATCTCAGGGTCGCCGTTTATTACTATGTCAATTGATATACCAAATAAGACTAAACAAATAGTAAAGCCTATCACCCATTTAATATTGTTATACTGCTTAAAAAAGTCTTTCATTAGTAGTTGTTAGTTACGTAGTCATCTATTTCTGCTTGAATCTCTGCTTTTTTTACCGTATCAAATATGCCAGAGGTTGGTAAATCGCTGCAAGTTGTTTGAGCTGTGTACCAATCGCCTTTAAATATCTGGTCAGCTAATTGTGATGTGTAGCTCTCAAAATCAAAAACCTCTACACTGGTATAAGTACCATCCAATATAGAGTTGTATAAATCAACCTGAGTTTCAGTGTAATACGTTTGACCATCCTCTCTTCTTTCTTCATATTTGGCAAACCAAAGTAGTTCCTTTTCAACTCCTGTAGCTAATGTGTACCCTACTGGGGCTGTTTCTTCAAATGCTATTGCTCCGTCTGGGTCTGTATAAAATTGTCTCATATTATGCTATTCTTGTTATGTACCATTTATTAATGACATGATTGTAAATTGCAAAAGCTTGCTGAAATTGCAATAAATTTCTTGTCCCTGATTGGCCTCTTAAAACTATTCTATTATTGGCTGAACTACTGCCGCTCTGGTGTACAAACTTTATTCTAAAATTACTATTTGTATTAAAAAAACAGATTACCCTATTTACTCCAGAAGATGGCGCAACGATTCCTGTTATCCTTCTATCTTGTGAGCCTGAAGATAAATTAACTATATTAAAGCCGTTTACATTTACATTATTAAGGTCAGAAGATAAATTAACTGAAGTTGAAGGGCCTTTAATTTGAAAGGTTCCCAAAAAATTAGCATAATCAAATGCATCATCCTGAACCGCGTTAGGGTCGTATGTACTCTCTAACATATCACCACCTCCAGCAATATCTCCACCATCTACGCTTAAATTGCCTGTCGTACTATTCATGTACAAACCGCTTTGGTCTGACAGGTTGTCAATTTCTGTTTGGGTAAGTTCTACTAATTTTAGAACATCCCCCATTTCACTACTCATATTATCCTTTTATTAAAATTCTAAATTGTCCATTTGCAACCGTTCCCGCGCGGCTTGCTTGTATTGTATTAACTCCTGTTCTCTCAATTCTCCAATTTATACCCCTTCCATCTGAAAGCCTAAAAACTTGTACTATTAAATCCAAAGTATTTAGATTGTGTGTTATTGTAAAAGTGGTACGACCACCACCAACAGCCCTAGAAACTGAGCCTATAGTACTATCTAAATCAACATTAAAAGTTAACATAGCTTGCCAGCCTTTTACGCCTGAACTATCCGTACCGTAGTATTGACTATTACCCGGGCTTGCTGCATCTCCAACTAATTGTAAATCCCCACCATCATCTTCAATGCTATTTTTTTGAGCTGTTAAATCTCTTTTTAAAAGTATATTAGATGCATTTGTACCTATGTTTGTAACATTAGTCGCTATCTGGTCTAACTGTTCTTGAGTTGCGAACTTGTTTGTAGTTGAGGTATCGTCTACTTCATCAGCATCCGGAAAGCTTAATACTGGGTTTGCAGGGTCTGTATTATCTACACCGTCCCCCGTTACACTTTCCACAAATGAAGCACCGCCTCCTAAGTACGTTGTATCATTTCCAGCATCATCTCTAGTAGTAAAAGTTGCTTTTCCATTTGAATCTAAATTATCAGAATCAAAAAACTCGTAAAATTTACCCGTTGGCGGTGTACCTAGTCCCGCTGCGCTTTGTATATTTAATCTTATGTAACTCATGCTTCAATAATTAATTGCCCGTCAACGTTTAATATACCGTCAACTATTAAACCTCCCCAATTTGTCATTTGTTTTCTATCTTCTATTGTTATCTCTTCGCTTGATATAATGTCATAATATCCTGAGTGATAATCTTCACCTGTAACATTAATATCTAAATCTATCTTATCTAAATCAATGTAATTACCATCTATTGAGCTAATAAAAGACTTATCTAAATTGATATAATTACTCATCTATCTGATTGTATTTAAAAGTTAAATCTCCATTACTTGAATTTGCCGTATAATTTAACCTCATTAATTTAGGATAAAATTTACTTTCTCCAATACTGCATGGTATTACAATATTAACGGCATCATCTACATAATTAAACCAGTTTGCACCATCATCACTTATTTCTATTGTTACAGATGGAGAGCCAGCCGAATGCGTACTATCCAAATAAACTACCCAAGCCTTAGAATAGTCTGAAAAATCTATTGAATCAGTTGTAAAACTTGAAACACCGCTATAAGCGTCAACCTCTACACCAGATACTCTAAAACTTAATACTCCTAATTTTTTAGCCATTATTTATATCTATGTAAATTATTTTGGAAGAACTCTTCTAACTCTATGTTGTAAAATTCCTCTCTACTTAATGAGTTTATAACTGGGTCACCTAATCCTGTTAAAGTAACTCTTTCATTATTTTCTACTGTCTCTCCGTTTATATTGTAATCATTAATGTAAACCTCCGGAGCTAATAACATGTCATCTAAAATACGATTACTAACGTTCGGCTGTATTGTATCAAGTAATAGACTAAACACTTTCACCGTTTGAGCTTGTATTTGTTCCTGTCCTCTGTCTTTAGTTACAATATTATCTGTCTCTAATCGTCTTGTACTTCTAAAGAACCTCCCCCATAGCCTTATTTCTTGCCTCCATGTTGTTTTTATCTCTCCATCTAGGTCATAACTTAATCCGGTATAGTCAAAACCTCCCTCAAAATATCCTTTTTGCTCTGTTGTTATTCTAATTGTTCTATGTGCGTTATCACAAGAGTAAGGAAGTAGTCTAAAACATGGTGAATCTTCGTTGTAAACTTCTGTTCCCACTATATTAGTAACACTTATATTGAATTTATAGCGTCCAAATCCTAGTTTTGAGGCTACACTATACCAATCTAATAGAAAGCCCCAATAAGAAGTCTTTAAAACGTCCGTGTCGTAGAAGTTTCCGTATGAATCGTCTGTTATTACTACGTCTGTTTCTGTTCCATCTGGTGCAATCTTAATTAATGTACCTACAACCGTAGTGCCTTTTCCTACAAACAATATAAAATCCGTTTTATCGTTGGTTATTTCGTCTGATGGGTCAGTTAAATTGGCTATAGCTGGTAAATCAGAAACACAACCAACACAACAAGAACCAGCAGATAGAACTAAACTAGGTGCAGCGGTCTTAGTGAACTTTGTACTAAAGTATTCTCTAGTATTTAAACTTGATGTACTTGGGTTAACTCTTATCATGTGTTATTGCTTATTCGTCCGTAAAATTTATAGTCAATTCCATTTGTTATATTAAGGTGATTAATACCACAGATAAAGGTAACTAAGTTATTAATAGAAACTACCTCTACAAACTGAGTATTTCCAGTTGTTAAAGTGTCTGAAGGCTTTAAAGGGTTGTTTGGGTATGTGTAGTCTTTACTTACCCCTAAATAATAAGGCTGTAAATTACCACCATCAACTTCTACCTCAATATAACCATCTATATCAGCAACTGGAATAACACCATTTGAGTGAGTAAATGCTATTTCTAGCCTACCGTCTGAAGTAGTGCTAACATCTGTACTAATAACGTTTAAACTATCAAAATAAGTTCCAGTTGCAGAACTAAAGCCAGCGTTTGCCGTATCATAATCTAATATAGATGAGTCATCACTTAATAATTGGTACTGAGTTTGTACCGTACTAGTGAATAAACCGTCACCGTCTGAGTCGATATTCAATTCTAAACAGGTTTTTATCTCATATCCGCTAACCCCTGAGTAATTAGAACTTCTTTCGTTTCTATTTGATTGAGGCTCGCTTGAATCTAAAAAGCTTGTAGGCACGTTTAAGTTTTGAATCCATTCTCTCCATGGTACATTAAAACCTATTGAGCCTTCCCAATCCTGAGTTGTTCCCGGTACACCCGGAATGATAGATTTAAAATTAATCTGATTTATAACCTCTGAAGTATCTATATTAAAGTTATTATTTATCGGTGCGCCTATAATATTCACCGCTTGATACTGAACCCCTCCAACATCTTCTGTTACTATCTTATTAATAGGTATTGGAATATTAAAAAGCTCGAAATTAGTACTACCATTATCTGCAACAACCTTAAAATTGGCTGTTCTAATTATTGAGTTTAATAGTACGTCTGTTTCAAAAGAAAACTCTTGATACAACAAGTCACCATTATAGCCATCAAAGTTAGTAAACCCTTTTGATAAGCTTACAGTGTCCCATTGCTGATATACTAAAGGAGACCAATTAGATACTAGGTTAGGTACATCTAAATTCTTAGAGTAATTTTCTACTTCAACGACTTGGTTTGACCTATCCATAATATCTGGAGAGGCTATATTTTCAGTCGCTATAGTGAAATAAATAAAGCTTTCTGTTTGCTCTGATGTTTTAGTTTGTTGGTCTGTTGTAAATTGTAAATCAAATTGAATATCTAGCTCACCAGTACCACCGTTTAAAGTAACAGTAAGGTTAGTTATTATTGTACCACTTGTTGCGGGTGCTCCTTCAGTTTGTTTAAGGTTCTCAAATAGCCATACATCAGAATATGGTTGTTGCTGTCTTGCGTAATCCTGAGAACTAGGTAATTTTGAATGAGTTATTATAACATCTTCACCACCTCCAAAACCTGTAGCAGTTAAAGACTCAATACTAAAACTAACCGTATTTACTTCTGTTGCTTCTATTTTTCTTGTGCCTAATGCGTTTGTTACTAAGTAATTTTTAGTCTCATAAGGTGCTATTATACCTGCAAAGTTATTACCTAAGTAACCCACGTTACCAACTTCACCCAAATCCTCATAAGTAAGTGTGATATTATTCTTATCACCACCAAAAAAGAATCCATTTCCATACTTTATTGAGTTTGAGCTTTGAAACTCTGTAGGGTTAGTTAGTGTTTTTAAGTTACTAGATTGACCCTCTAAATAGTAAGGTAATATAAATACATGTTCTATTGTAAAAGTGTGCTTATACAAGTCCGCAGTACTGTTATATTGAATCTTTACCTCTCCTAAATTAGAACCAACTTCTCTACCAGTCCAAACCATAGTTTGTAAAGTTACATCTATGCCGTTTAAATAGTAGCTTTGTTCATTAGTATCTAAAGGGCTTTTATAGTTTGGTATATTGCTTCTATTAGGGTTTAAACCGTATTTATAGTTTAAATACTCTGGTACGCTTGTAACTTTGATTACTATATCGTCATAACATTGACCAGATTTTAACCCAGCCGCGAGTATAGCTGTTCTAGTTGCTGAATCTAAGACTAAATTTTCTCTAGTTTTACCTGTTATTTGTTCAACTGTACCAGATATTGTAGTATTATTTAATTCAATACTTAGTGTTGCACCTATGTATAAACCCTCTAATGTATAATCTAGTAAATCAGATATTAATG
>Ga0098055_1001801_pt1 | contig 11397 bp, 19 predicted proteins | sample 17_taG_FD_75107 | JGI IMG/M metagenome (GOLD analysis project Ga0098055, IMG submission 75107) | Marine viral communities from the Subarctic Pacific Ocean - 17_ETSP_OMZ_AT15314 metaG | ecosystem: Environmental > Aquatic > Marine > Oceanic | place: Pacific Ocean | collected 2015-01-18 | reverse complement strand
CCTACTATGGCGTTAGAAATATGGGATCAGGAAGTAAGCATGTCAATGGGTAAAGTAAATAAAGATACTGGCTTTGTTGGGCTTGCTGGTAAAGGTGATTTACATATTGGTATTAATCAACAAGGTGACATTAGAATTGATCAGGACGGTCTTGTAAAAATAAACAAGTTAAGAATTGGTCGTAACAATGTATCTTGGGCAGATCGTGTTCCAGGATATCAAGGCCTTAAAGGTGACATTGTGTTTAATAGCGGTAACAACGAAGTAACAGGATGGCGTTGTACTGGCGGCTTTAACTGGAGCCAATTTTAATGGAAGTATGCTGGGCATTAACTAATAAATTTGAACCCACAAACATACTAACTGCTGATGTACTCAAAGAAGTAGGTCCGGTATGGGGTCCGTACAGTGTGTGGGGGAAGGTATGGCATGACAATGTTGTAACTGACGACTTTGATATTGCACGACAACTATTAAGAAACAATTTTAATCAGCAGTGTAATCTTTGGATGAATGATGATTTTTACGTTAAACTAGATCGTCCCTCAGGTATTAATACGTTCGATTGGCAAGTTACTGTTGATATTGATAATAGAGAAGAACTAGTAGGCATGCAATTAGCATCAACTCGTTATAAGATTATTGTAGCAGTTGGTTGGGACTTGCATTCAACTGCAAGGTACGAACCTAAAACTTTAGAAAAGCATTTGAGAACAAACTATTTAAATTATCTTACAGCTATTGTTAAATCTGCAGACTGCCAATTTGTCTTTGTCGATCCAACAGGCGGCGATATACATCCTGGATTATCTGATCAGGATAATTTTAGTACAGACACAGCAGAAAATACACTAGAGTTACTAAAACAATTATGAACTACGCAATAAAACTTGTAGCACTATTAATTTTTGCTATGTTATCTACGGTTTTACTACCATTGTTTATTGAAATGCACTGGTGGTATGTACCTATCGTTATTGTAGCATATCTAACATTTAAAGGTGTAGGGTCAGAAGTAGGAGCTCATAGACTATGGAGTCATAAGAGTTTTGAAACAACACGCTTTCGTAAGAAAATAATTATGATTCTACAGTTGATAGCTGGTGAAGGTTCGTGTTTAAGTTTTGTAGGTATACATAGATTACATCATCAGAATTCAGATACAGAAAAAGATCCTCATAGTCCACACCATAATGGTATCATAAGAACAATGTTTTATGTACATAAGATTTACGGATTTGATAAGAAAATAATAGCAGACGTGCTCCGTGAACCTTGGATGTTAAGGCTACACAAATATTATTTTCAGATACACCTAGCCATAATACTTGCACTGATATTGACAATGTCTTATACTCTATTATGGTTTTACTCAGTAAATATTGTTGCTACTTGGATAATTAACAATCTAGTAAATGTTGTCACTCATATGTATGGAAGTCAACCATATCCATATAAAACAGATCAAAGTAGAAACAATTGGTGGGTAGAGCCTGTGTTATTAGGAGTAGGACAACATAACCTGCATCATCATAACCCTGGTCTTACAAAACTAGGTAAACATGATTTATGGGGTTATATAATTAATAGGATTAGAACAGATGGCAAGTAAAAACGATATTACAGGTGATGAAATAAAGTCAAAAGCCTCTAGTAAAGCATACGAAGATAACTATGATCGTATCTTTGGTAAAAAGAAAGTTACTGACGAAGAAGACTATCCCGATAACTCGGAAACACTCGAAGGACTAAGCAACCACAAGCCTGCTTCAGATCAATTTGACGAAAAGTAGGACAAATGACTTGACCAAATAATCTACATTTGCTATAATGCTTGTATGAAAAATATAAAACGTATAGGCTTTGCATGTAAGTGGATTGATCGTCCTGATCAAGTAGATGGTATCAAACCTAAAGATGATGCCAAGCAATTCAACACACGCTCAACAACAGTGCGTTGGCTAAACAATCAAACTAAAGAAGTAGCAGAACAACGACTATGGGACCTTATGGTTCATAACATAGAATCGTCTCGTAAACTAATAGAACGTGTAGGAGGTTTAGATGAACATCTCAGAATGGTTCGACTCTCAAGTGATATTTTACCTGTTTATACTCAGCACGAGTGGAGTTACTTTTGGCGCCGCAGTGACGTTGTTACTTACGCAGAAAGAGCATTCGGTGAAGTGGGCGAGCTTGCTCGTAGGCTTGGTGTCCGTTTATCTTTTCACCCAGGCCAGTTCACAGTTTTGGCAAGTGCTAGCCCAGACATTGTCGAACGTAGCATTGCTGAATTCGAATATCATAATGATATGATCCGTTGGATGGGCTATGGCCGTACATTTCAAGACTTCAAGTGTAATGTACACATATCAGGTAAGCAAGGTCCAGAGGGAATTATCAAAGTGTTGCCAAGACTAAGTCCAGAAGCACGCAATACCTTAACAATAGAAAATGATGAGATATCATGGGGACTAGATGCTAGTCTAGAACTAGTAGACCATTGTGCTCTAGTGTTAGATATACACCATCACTTTATTAAAACAGGAGAATACATTAATGTTGACGACGATAGGTTTAGCAGAGTTCTTGATAGTTGGAGGGGTGTTCGCCCAACAATACATTATTCAGTATCAAGAGAAGATGTTTTACCCGAACATGATAGTGATACTAGGCCGGATTTAGATATATTGTTAGAGTCTGGTTACAAAAAGTCTAAGCTAAGAGCTCATTCAAACTTTTATTGGAATAAACCAGTAACTGATTGGGCATTGACATTCTTATCTAAATCAGATATAATGTGTGAAAGCAAGGCAAAGAATCTTGCAAGTTTTTTAGTCGCTGATAGAGCAAAGGAGTTAAATCTAATATGAGTTGGTATAACGGAGTAATGTTCTTATTAACACTAGTAGGTATTGGTATACTAATATTTCTAGTATCAGGATGTGCTAACATTGACAATATGGAGAAAGCAAAAGCAGACGCAGAGTATCGTAAGCAGTTGCGACTTATCAATGACAATGAAATTAGTACTAACGCAGGTTATGGTGGTCCAATAGAAATGCCGCAGGAGTGGATAGACCAATGGCCAAAACCAACAGCTAAGCCAAAATTATATGAGGATATACAATGAACGCACAAGCAGTAGGAGATCGTATAGTAGTTAAGATTATCAATAGAGAAGATAGAACAGAGTCAGGCATTTTACTATATAGACCTGATTCAAAAGAGCCAGAACATGCAGAAGTATTATCAGTAGGGGATGGGCAGAAAACAAAGAAAGGAAAGTGGATTCCTTCAGAGTTTAACGTAGGTGATCGAGTGCTAGTTGATAAAGGTATAGGCACTGCGTTGAAACTAGATGGTGTTAATGTTGTAGTCCTCAAAGAAGATGAAATAATAGGATTTATTGATGAGTAAGCGTAAAGGTGAAGTGAAAGTAAGCGTTAAGGGCAATCCCTTCAATAAAAACACCGGAGATGAGTGGAATTTTGGTGTATGGAAGGTGGATAATATGCACGTAGATTGGGATATTAAGCAATTATTGGATATTATTAAGAAACTGGGCGGAAATGGTTGACCAAAAAATCCAAAACTGCTATACTTACTTGTAAGTTAATTAATTAGGAGTGATTAAATGACACCATTTGCTAAAGAAGATTTTAATTGGGACGGTGAATATCTAACATACACTGGTCCTTATAACGGTTGTAAAATGATGATGCAAGTGAATCCAAATGCACATCCAAGTTGGGAAGGTAAGAGATATCCAAAATTTGTTGCTAGGTTTAAAAACAACAAAGGTCTAAGACGCCGCTTTCAAAAGTTTATAATTGAGAATTTTACCTGTGAAGAATACTTCAAAGCTGAAGAAGCTACTTCACCTCTTCAAGCAGTGATGTCAAAAGGGTTTACTAGTTAATGTTGGTTGACCATAAAATCCAAAACTGCTATAATGATTGTATGAATAAAGTAATTATATCTTTAATAGCAGTTTTGGTTTCAGGATGTGCTACTTATACGGCACCGCCTGAAGCAGTATCAGTTATGCCGAACGATTGTGCTAATCAGAGAGCTATTGACTCATACCTGGTTAGACAAGTTCAAGTTGATAAACCTAGCTTAATGTCGGAGGAAGACTATGAATCTACAAAAAGTTATTACAAGCGTGCTCTTTGGCAGTTGCGTTATAATTGCAACCCAGCAAGTTAACGCAGAAGAATATAACAGACCTGCTAAGATTACACCAGCACCTGGACCAGACGTTAGTATTTCTACATGGCACGGCAAGCAGTATTCGGCAGTAAGGGTGACTGATCCAATTACACTAGAAACTATGTTAGATCAATTTCAACCAGACTGTTCACGTAAAGCAGAACAAGTTCAGTTCTTACAAAGTTTTAGAAATAATAATACACAAAGATTGGGTGCTAGAGTGAAGACATTGCTCACACCTTGGCGTTGGTTTACAGAGCCTTCAGAACAACGACATGTATATTTAACAGGTAGAGGAGATTACAATTGGTTAATAAATCAACATTTAATGACCTTAAAAAACAACTGCTCATAATAGGTCTATTAGCACCAGCGGTAACATTTGCTGAATGCAGTATTGAGAGCAAGATTGCTACTAAAACACCTGAGCCTGTGAATATTGAAGAAACAAGAAATTATAAAGTAGCACTGGTTCCAACTGAACAAGGTACTCAAACTTGCTTCGTTAGTTTTGAAGTTAAGTATGCCGAACAATGGTATCCAGTATATGGAGAACAAGAGTGGGATGGCACTACATCAGCAACAACGTCGTGCAGTGTAGCAAAACAACATGCACTCAAAGGATTCGTACACAAACATGGTGAACAGCTAATTACACTTAACGAAGATATGACATGTGCTGATGGAGAGAACGCCAAGCACTATACGTTAAAAGAGATTGGTGCAGTATTGCCCATAGGAAAACTTAGAGGTGATCCAGATCATGCAAGAGCATTTGTATATAATGGTTCACAGTGTTGGTGGATCAGAGATGTTGAATGGAGTCAAGAGAAACTTAATTCGTTCAATGGTATTGCTTGTCAGGTAGAGGGAGACCAGTTTGTTTTGGTTGACAAGTTTTAAGGAAGGTAGTATAATTTTTAATTTTAAAGGCAGGAGTTATAATGGACATTCGTAAAATAGTAGGTGCTGTGACCATGGTAGCAGTCGTAGGCTGTGCTAGTGGTCCAAAAACTTCGCAAGAGGTTGCAATTCAACAGGCAGTAGACAATATACCGGAATGGTATATTGAATTACCAAAAGTTGATCAGGAAGACATGAACAAAGAACTGTATGTGGCAGGTACTGGCAGTTCAACAATGTTGATGTTAGCAAAAGATAAAGCAATACTAGATGTTGAAAAACAAATAGCAAATAAGATAAGTGCTGAAGTAAGTTCACGTTTTAAACAGTATATCAGAGAAGTAGGTGCTGATACACCGTTAACTATTCAAGACAATGAACAAGTTGTTAAGAAGGTTGTCACTGAAGCACAGGTAGCAGGTTATCATCAAGAAGAATCAGAAATAATGCGTGAAGGTAACATGTTTAGAGTCTACATCTTAGCCAAGTATCCAATTGAAGAAAATACGCTAAGAGCTATTGCACAAACTGAAAAACTTTTGAATAAGTTCAAAGGTGACAAAGAGAAAGCATTCAAAGAACTAGATGCTGAAATTAATGCTAATCGAATTGACGGAGGGGAAACACCAGTAATAGGTGACAAGCCAATGGTCAAGCAAGATGATGACTATGATCCGTTAGCGGACAATGAGATTAAAGAAAGGATCTTCATTGACGAAGCAGTGACATATCCAGCTGTAATTTAATTAGTAAGGCTACCAGAGAGAAGCCCACTTCGGTGGGTTTTTTCTTGACTGTTATCTGCCCAACTTATATTGCGTAGGACAATGATCTCTTGTTATTGCTTTTGATCTAAGTTTTTTATGTTTGAGACTTTTTTCTTTGACTCTTTTCCGCCACAGATGATAACTTGTTTTTTTGAGATTCTTTTGCATCAACTTCATTACTTGACTTTCATTAATACCAAAAGTAGCTAGTATATCGTCAAAGGTTGTGCGATCTTCCCAAGCCATTTCTATAATACGGCTTGTATCTTCTTCATTGAACTTTATACTAAGTTTAGGCATAGTCTTGCTGTAGGGCTTTAAAATAGGTCTTAGACTATGTTTTACGAGGTAAATGCAAAGGCTAGTTTGCCTTGGATCCTTGATGAATAATAACTCTTGCCGCCATCTACTTTAATTTGACCATCAAAATTTGGTGGGTAAACAGCACGGAAGTCAGACAGTACAGCGTCATCACCTTTCTTAGACATTTTAGTATAAACTTGGATAACTGCAGATTGATTTAATAGTGCTAAGGCGCCACGAGTAAATTCTGGATTCTTGTTAATTTCTTTAGCAACTGTTTTAGCAACTGCGGCCATGATAGCATAACCTGTATTAAAACCTTTAACATCATTGTTTACTCTAAAGTTAGCTAGTAGATCTGCTGATGCTTTACTGATTCCATTAAAGTCTGTTTTACCTTGTTGAACATATTCTGCCACTTCATTGCTGACTTCTTCTGTGATGTTGTTCATACTCAAAAATTCTGCAATTTGGAACGGTCCTTCTTTGGCAGTATTTTCTGCAATCAATCTAACAACATCAATGGTAAACTTAGCGTTAGCAATCAAATCAGTGTTTCCCTCTTGCTCTGCTTTCTTATATGCATCATAGATATTTTTTGCTGATGCCTTAGCACCTGCACCACCCTTAGATGAAATACCAATTTCTTGTCCGTTTGGTGCAATTAAGAAACTATCACACAGAGCGGCATTCATTGACATTGGCCACATCATCTTACAGTTCTTCCAGTTAGCACCATCAGCCAGTAATTTACGAGCGTCTTCTGCTTGTCCTTTGATAACACCACCAGCTAGTGCAAGTGGTTGCATGATCTCACCAAAGTAATCACGTACGGCTTCCATTTGATCTGCCATACCTGGGAAAGTAATATCTCCTCTACCTGAAGCTAGTTTAGTTAAATTCTGTGAAAATATATTTTTAACTTCGTCAGGAGCATTTGACTTAACAGTGTTAACAACTTGTCTTGTTGACATAAACTTGTTTTCAGTTTTAATTAAGTGCTGTGGGTCATAACCTGCTTGTAATTTTTTAGCACCTGTGGTAGCCAAACTCCAACCTTGCGGTATTTGTTTGTTGTCCCAAACACCAAGCATGTTGGCTTTAGTTTGTCTTAGATAACGACCCCAATAAATTAAACTATCACCATCATTCAGTATAGCAACTGCAAACGCATATGCACCTGTTGGCTGGTTAACCCATTCAATTTTACATTTATTATTATCTTCAAACTCTTTAATAGCTAGAGCAACTTGCTCTTGATCTTCAAATCTTTCCATTTGCGGATCAGGATACGCTTCAACTGATTGGAAGTTAGCTTTACGGCCGTCGGTGTGGACAAATGGATCTCCGGCATTACGTCCGAATATTCCTTTTGCTTCTGTTATGATATGTTTTATTTTCATAGTATCGTTGTAGTAATAAGTATTATTTATCATGTTAGCATTTAATTTAAAATATTTACTGATTGAATATAATAGCAAGTTTACACTAAGATATCGTCTTAGAGACAATGCTTTTGTGCCGCGATGGGTTGATCGTGTATTACTAGCACAACAAAATTATTCAATTGATGACCCAGGCCGCTTTTACGGTTTTGGATCTATAGAACAACAGAAACAAGAAAGTATTGAGTGGATAAATCAATGTGTTGATATTATCAATAACTATGATAATATTATAGATAGAAAGCTAACCTCGGTTGCAGATCAAGACACACTAAACTATCTACATAACATTTTTGAAAAGTATCACGGTATGCTAGCGACACAGACACATGATTTTTGGAATCAAGCACCAAAAGAAGTAAGGACTGCTTTAGCAAATTTAAATGTTCTAGTACACCGCTGTGAAAGTGTTCGTAAAGGAGCCGAGCCAAGACATGTAGTAACCTATTACGGATTACCTAAAACAGAAACGTTAACCAAAGAAGATTATAATTTATTTGAACCTCAGGCAAAGATTGGAACTGTGTACTTAAACTATGTTGAAATAGGAAAGACATTAGAAGACCTGGCGATCGACGATGATAAGTATATCGGTGACGATGCGTTTAAGCCCTGGCACTACTACTCAGCAGACTTTAATGTTAAGTTTTGGCAAGATAATTCTTTGCTTATCACTGAGCTTAATGCTAAAATAAAGCAATACTATCAAGACAACCAAGAGTTTTTTGAGAGTCGTGGATATAAGTGGGGAGACTATAGATTAGCAAGAGGCGGGCTACCTTTAGCAGACTTAGTAGACACTCCAAAAGATTTATTAGAACAATTAGAAAGCAATCAACAAGTAAGCCGAGTAACATTTGAATAAGGACAAAACATGCCAAATTTAGTACCAATAGTTATTGAAAAGACGCCACAGGGCGAACGTAGTTATGACATATATTCTAGACTGTTAAAAGATCGAATCATTATGTTAGACACAGATGTTAGACAAGAGTCTGCTAGTGCTATTGTAGCACAGATGTTATTTCTCGAAGCTGAAAACCCCGAAGCTGATATTTTATTCTATATTAACTCACCTGGTGGTTCAGTGACTGCAGGCCTATCAATCTATGATACTATGCAATATATCAAACCAGATGTATCAACTATTGTTCTAGGGCAAGCATGTTCAATGGGGTCGTTCCTAGCTCAGGCTGGTACCAAAGGTAAGCGACTAGTATTACCTGAAGCAAGAACAATGATACATAGAGTATCATCAGGCACTCCTGGAACATCAGGGTCAGTGCATGTACAAGAACTAGAGTTTGAAGATGCACGTAGAAGTTTTGAAGAATCAAAACGTATCAATACTAGACTAACTGAACTTTATGTTAAACATAACACTGTTGGTAAGACGTATGAAGAGCTATTTGAAGCGATGAAACACGATACATTCTTATCAGCCGAAGAAGCAGTAAAATATGGTCTAGCAGATAAGGTAATCGAAAATAGAAATGATACAGCCTAACCCAGAGGTCTTTTGTAACAGTCCTTGGTTTGAATTAAACATATTATGGAACGGTGATCTAGCATTTTGCTGTCAGCAGAGAGAAACAATCTACGACATGCAGACGCCCAATCCTTATAATATACGTTCAATGACTCTCAAGGAATGGTATAACTCAGAGCCTATGCAACAAGCACGTTTGAAGATGTTTGAGCAAGAGCGATGGTCAAAGTGTACACAATGCTGGCAAGAAGAAGCAGTAGGGGACTCGAGTCGTAGACATAGACAGAATCAAAAGTCGATACTATTCAGGCAAGAGTTTCAAAATAGCTTTGAACAAAGTCCAAATTACAAACTGTTCGAAAATAGTTTGGAACAAGGAGGACAAACATATGATCCACCTGTTGATCTGCATATTGATCTAGGCAATCATTGTAATCTAGCCTGTAAGATGTGCTGGCCAGGCGCTTCAACAACTATAGCAAGTAAGATGAAAAAACTTAAGATTATGGATGTTGATCAATACCTGCGTAGTGATTGGACCAAAGATCAAGAAGTATGGCAACGTTTCTTAAATGAACTAGCTGAAATACCAAATCTCAAACATATACACATCATGGGTGGTGAACCTACAACACATCCTAAATTCGAAAAGCTGATAGATTTTCTTATTGAACATCAAAAAGTTAATGAATTTGGATTTAGCTTTGTCACCAACGGAACAAAATATAAACAATCTTTGGTAGACAAGTTAAAGAAGTTTAAGAACGCTGGCATTGAAATTAGTATTGAAAGTGCGTTGAGTAGTAATCATTATGTTAGACAAGGTTCGGACACTAATGAAACTATAAAAAATATCAAACAATACATTACAAATAAATCAACAAACTTTTTTGTTGTGTTACGGCCTACTATCAGTGCATTAAGTGTTAGAGACTTTCATACATTAATAAGATTTGCAATAGATAACGGTGTTGTTATCAAATCAAGAATGGTAGATCATCCTCGACACCTGCAACCAAATGTTATTCCAAAAGCAATTAGAGATACTTGGAAACAACCTTATTTGGATCTAATAGATGAATATCAACTAGACTTAGACAGCAGTGTTGTAGATATTAACGAAAGTCATTACGACAATGTAAAACCAATAGCGGCCAATACAGTCAAGCAAGCACTTAGTTTCTTGCAATTACCCGACGAGCTAGACCAAAAAGAGCAGTTAGGTAAAATGATTGATCTTATGCGAACATGGGATCGAGAATACAAACTAGATGCTAGACAAGAGTACCCTGAACTTCAAGAGTTACTGGACCAATATGCTTACTAACATAAAAATTGATTTTAGTTCTCAGATCGCTGACGGTAAGCAACCTGTAATACAATGGAACTTCTTAGAATACCAACATAAGCAGACATTATGGGCAGACTCGGGTGTAGAGTTTGAACTAGATCTAGAGAACGGAGATCATTGTATTAGTTTTGATTTCATAAACAAAACAAATCAAGACACAAATGACCAGGAAGATCTGGCAGTAATAATCAAAGACATAAAAATAAATGGTATCAGTGATGAGAAGATTTTTAATCACGCTATATATCGTCCGCAGTATCCTGAACCTTGGTTCAGTCAACAATCACAACAACCTAATCCTGAATTGTACGGTCATCGTTATCTAGGATGGAATGGCAACTGGAGTTTAAATTTTAGTGTACCTTCTTTTAAATGGCTTCACCAAACAATGGGGTTTGGATGGCACTACTAATATCACCAAAACTATTGCATACTTAATAGACTGGCCGTATACTATGTAACTAATGTTGATAGTTTAAATCGACATGATCATGTATAATAACTAAATGGAGATAGCAACAATGGCTAAATCAAAAAGAAGTACTAACTTACATAAAGTTAGCAATCAAAAAGCATTTTTAGAAACATATCTACGTGGTACAGGACGTACATTGTCAAATGCACAAGCTGTAGCAAATTATGGTATTCAACAACTACCAGCACGTATGTCAGAAATGAAAGCGGCAGGTTTGGTTGTTAAAACAACAACTAATACAGCAGGCAACACAGCGTATAAAGTGGTTGCTAGAGATATTAACGGTTCACGTGCAAAAGTATTTGCATCGTAATCCAAAGTTTCAAGTAGTCCAAAAAAGCATCTTTAGGGGTGCTTTTTTGTTGACCATAAATTCAGTTTCTATTATAATAAGTAACTATATTAAACGAGGACAAGATTATGGCAGATATAATATTTTTTATGTTTAT
>Ga0098055_1001798_pt1 | contig 11398 bp, 4 predicted proteins | sample 17_taG_FD_75107 | JGI IMG/M metagenome (GOLD analysis project Ga0098055, IMG submission 75107) | Marine viral communities from the Subarctic Pacific Ocean - 17_ETSP_OMZ_AT15314 metaG | ecosystem: Environmental > Aquatic > Marine > Oceanic | place: Pacific Ocean | collected 2015-01-18 | reverse complement strand
TATTCAGATCACATACTTTGGATAGGGAGTGTTGCAATGAGCGTACAGAGAATAAACCAACGTATCACACAGACCAGTACGGGCGACATTTCGGATGTAACTGCTGGTACTGCTCTGAGCGGCGGTGGGTCGGAGGGGGCTGTTGTGTTAAATGTTGTTGTAGACACCGCTACTCTTGTCATTGCAGGTCAGGTGTTTAACTAGATGGCTCGTTTAACAGCGGCGCAACGTAATGCGTTGCCTCGTAGTGACTTTGCACAACCTTCTAAACGCAAGTATCCGATCAATGATCGATCTCATGCTCGGAATGCGTTGGCTCGTGTTTCTCAGCATGGCACTGCTGATGAGAAAAGAAAGATTCGTAGAAAAATAGCGCAACGTTACCCTAGTATTGCTCAGACTCGTAGCAGGTAGATATGGCTTATAATCCTTTGTCGTCAGGTTTCAATATTAAAGATCCTTATGGGATCTCTCCTAGTCAACGCCTTAAAACGGCGTTGAATAAGACGACTATGGATAGACGCAATGTGGGTACTGGTTATGATCGTCAACGTTACGATTTGGGTCAGGCTCAGAAAGCGGCTGTTCCTCAGATTGGTGAACAGTTTATTTCTCGTGGTATTTATGATTCTGGTTTAAGAAAAAAGGCTTTAGCACAACAGTTGGCTGCTTTTGATCGTGCGAGGTCTGAGGCGGCTACGGCTCAGAATCGTGCGATTTTGGATTTGGCTTTGCAGGATTTGGCGGCGCAGGGTCAGTTTACGGGTGAGAGGTTGCAGCGGGCTACTGATGCTAATTCGGTTCGGGCTGCTAAGGCTGCTGAGATTCGGGAGGCGATGTCCTAATGAGTAATGGGAATACAGCGAAGAGTAGTATTAAAAAAGATTTAGGTGATTTAAAGTCGGAAGTCGGAGATTTTTTTGGAATCTTAGGCGATTTGTTAACAAAAGAAATCGAAGTTCCTAATCCTTTTGGTTGGAGAAGCGACCCTGTTGGCGCTTTTCAAAGTGGTGTAGATGATATAGGAAATTTTTTAGAACGACAGGCGAATGCTTTAAAAGTTAAAGGTCAAGGTACGAAAAACGTAGAGGCTGCAAGAAATCCTCCTCCTCGTGGTCTTCCTATGGACACTCCTATGCCTGCAACACCAGCGGGGCCTTCACGTGTAGATCCTAACATTGCAAATATGGATGCACGTATTAAACAAGATGCTTTTCTAAGAGCGCAGCAAGCACCGATGGGACAAAATTATCGTCCTCAAGGCAGAATACCAATAGATCCACCAGATCCTGTAAAACCACTTACCGCTCCGTCGGCTTATGGTGGTGGTTCAGGTAGAAGGTTACCTCCCACATTTGAGGATAGAAGAACTGATTCGGTTTCTGCGGCTGCTGCACAGTTAGCGGCTAAACGTGCTGCTGAACAAAATGCTTTGTTTGCACAAGGCGCTCGTGGCGCTCAAGCGGCTAGACAAACCTCACCTGAATTAGATGCTATAGCAGAGACTGCACAGGCTGAGGCGGCAGCCACTGCTGCCGCTGGCAATGCGTTGAGTCCTTTTGGAGAAGGTTTAGATAGTCGAGGCAGAGCAATCGACGATTATGATTTCGGAGATGGTCAAAAAGGACTCGGAGGTGGAGATCCTGAAGCAATAGCATTTTTAGAAGCGTGGAATGCAGATGTTCTAGAAGGTCTTGATCTTGCTGGTTTAGATTCTGTAGAAGCAGCACGAATTTATGAAAACAAATCGGCTGACATGGCTAAAGACCAAGGTTTTATCACCGATGATGTTCATACTGCTTTGTTAGAGCAGATTGTTACTGATGAGGGCGGTAACATTAATGCTCCTATTTTCAAGTGGGGTGTTAATGCTGAAACTGGTGCGGATCAAATAGTTATGGCTCCTGTAGAAGAGCAAATCGTAGTCCTAGATGAGGGAGACGGAGACGGAGACGGAGATGGAGACGGAGATGGAGATGATGATCCACCAATTTTTGTTCCTCCTGAAGATCAACTGACTTATGAGCAGAAACAAAAACAATTAAGTACTGATACTTACAATGATCGCATTAAATATATTCAGCAAGCAGTCAAAGATGGTTTGATTGATATACAAGAGGCTCAAACAGCGTTTAACACTGCTAAGAACCAGTTGTTTGCTGATATGGCTGCCTTGAATGAAGCGACTTATGGGACTGTTGAAGACGAATTTCAGGCTCGCACCACTCAACGTGGTACGGATGTTGCCGACATGCTCGCATTACTCGCAGAACAAGGTGTTGAACAGAATCTTATTCAGGATGTCATAGGTGGTGACATTGGAATGAATCTCGCTGGTTACGGCGAGGAGACTGACGCTATGAGAGATTTCATGGGAGCGTTAGAACTTATCGGTCAACAAGGTTCCAGCGAAGCAGGAATGTTAGGTAACTACATGTTTGATAGTTACCGTCAGGATTTAGAAACTACTGGTCGGAACATGGAGTTGCAGGCGGCTATGCAAATGTTGGCTGAACAGCAGGCTGCCGCTGAACAAAACCTTCAGTCTTCTATGCTTGGTCCTTACTTCGGTCTTGACCCTGAAACGATGATGGCTGGTATGGGCGCTGGTATAGATGTTGCTGGTGTGGCAGAAAATCGTGCTATGCAGGAACAGGCTGCTTCGGATGCTATGGATCTGTTGTTAGCACAACAGAAATTTCAAACAGGTGAACGTGTAGCAGGGGAAACGTTTACTGGTGGTCAAAATTATCAAAACAATCTTTGGGATTATGTAACTGATCAGACTATGAATCCGTACCAGTCGGGAATGTTACAAGTTGCTCAAGATGAACAGCAGATGGACACGTTGAGTTCTTTGATGAAAATGATGCAACCAAGTGAGGCTGCTGTTGAAGCGCAGGCTCAAGCAGATTATGACAATAATCTTGCAGCAGCAATTATGCAAATGCAACAAGGTTACATGCCTGAAACATGGTCGGGTGCTAATTCGTTTACTCCTAGCATGATGACATCTCCTGCTACTACTGCGTTGGACAGAATGACTCCTGAAATGATCAGTGCATTAGAGCAAAGCGATTTTGATATGGGTAATTATTTGGTTGATCAGGCTCAACAAGAACAAGAAACGTTTGCCACAGTTTCTCTCGCTGATGCTATTGGAATGGACCCGATGCAAATGATTGGAGCCAGCCAACAGGGAATATTAGATAAACTTATTGAAGGTTACACATTTGAAATGACTGGTTCTGGGTTTAATGCTACTGCTTCTGATCCTCAAATGGATTTCCCTATACCACCTACTGACTTGAATCCTGAGGGATCAATTGTGCCTGTCTTGTTAAGTAATTATAGAGACATGTTGGACTTCCATTATCCTAATTGGGATGGTCCTGCTGAGGAGAGAACTTTTGAAATGATGACTCCTTCTGGTCAGACCATTACTGTTGGTGCAGAATATGAAAATGTTAAAGAGTATATTGACGCGATGATGGCAGCAGGACACACTCAAGAAGACATATTTAACATGGTTAGTTTGATGATGCCTGTTGGTACTGCCACGGGAGAATAACCGTGGCTTTCGAACTTCCTCCTGCTGTAAAAAAGTTATCTTTAGACAGGTCTGATCTGTTAGGGAAACTTCCACCACCTGCAAAAACTACTCCTAGCAGTGCTTTGACTGCACCTAGTTGGATGGGTTCTTTGAAACTTCCGTCACAAAAAAGTGTAACTATTTCACCTGATCTGATACCTGCTTTTAAACCACCTGAACCTGATAAATCAGGTTGGGGTATTGCTATGGGTGCTTTGCAGGTTTTTGACTGGGGTCGTGCAGGTGTTGCTTCTACTTTGAAAGAAGGTATTGACCTTCTTCAAGGTGAGGGTTTCAATTTTGGGGATTGGCGTGAACAGTTTGATAACCATTATGGGTTCGGTGAGTTAATTCACGATGAACGTCAAGCGGTAGGCACAGGTTTGCTACTGATGTCTCCTTTCACTATGGGTGTGTCAGGCGCTATGGGAGCGGCAGTGCTGATGGACAACATTTGGGCTGATCGGGTTGTGGGAACTATCGGTGATTTTGCTATCGATCCTATGATGTGGATGGGTGGCTTACCTGCGTTTCTTTCTCGTGGTATAGGAACTGCTCCTAAGTTGATTGCTCAGATGGCGAAGATGGGAACCACAACGAAAACGTTCACGGCTACTGGCAACAAGGCTTATAAGGCTATGGAAGCAGGTTTGAAACCTTTAGCGGCGAAGCAGGGTGTGACAAAATTTACACGTAACGATGTGCGTAATGTTTTAGAAGAAGCGATGAAGGGTGTTCAAAAAGGTAACCGTAAAACTTTAAGTGGTGTTGGCGCAGAGTTAGGCAAGCAAGGTCCTTTGGGTGTGGCAATGCGAGAATTTTTGGGTGCAAAATCTGGTTTAGTTATGCGTTTACCTATGACTGGTGCCGCTGGTCGCCTTATGAGAGGCGACAAGTGGATTGAAGGTGCGGGCAAGATGATCGGCAAGTCTGATGACTGGTTCGCTAAAAGACAGTTGAAGAACATTCCTGAAGGTTGGAGATATGAATGGCTTGATGATGATCTGTTGCCATTGATCCAAGCGGGACGTGCTGGTAGACGTGCTTCTGGTGCTGCTAGACGTGAAACTAAGTTGGTGGAAGGTTTCATGGGTGATGTCACCAACATTAAGGACGCTGCGGGTGTTGCTTTGGCAGCGGCAAGAACTCCTTTGGAGATTGCTCTTCCTAGTTGGAGCCGTAAGGTTGGTTTGGGTGGTGCCGTTTTGAATCGGGTTATGGATTTGCCTGTGCGTGGAGCGTTGGCTGTAACCCCTAAGGCTGCTCAGGATCGTCTGCGTATAATGTTCAGACCTGATCCTGTTTATGAGGTTGTTGATAAGGCTACAGGAAAGGTTACTAAGCGTAACATTTTGTCTGAAATGTTAAAGAGTGACAATCCGTATGACATGGCTTTGGCTTATAACTTTAGAACCGACATGCGTTGGGGTAGACAAATGGAGAAATTTTTTACTGATTCATTTGATAAAGCAAGCGAAAGAGTTCGTAAAACTGCCAAAAATTATAAAGTTAGTGATGAGGATATAAGCGATTTTCTTGACACTGCTTTAGATATGTCTCCTACTGATCCTAATTTGGCTCTTCGTACTGGCACTTTTTATGACAATTTACCTGACAGTGTTAAAAGATTAAGTAACGATGAGTATCAAAACATGGTTAAACAGTTGGACGACTGGGTGGATGTTATCAATGAACAAACTTTAAGTGCTTATGCTGGCGCTGATGGTCGTTGGAGAATGGCTGATGAGGTTGCTGAGAGGGAAGGAATGTCTTATCGGTTACCTCGACGTATGCTCCAGAATGCTCAGAAAAGATTATTGGAACCTAAGTTTCATAACATTGTTAATGAGGGAAGTATAGATAATTATTCTTTTAAAGTTGGTGGTGTTAAACAAGACACTCTTCCTTTTGATGCTCATGGTCGTTTAACTCCTGCTTCTTTAAGAGCGCGTCCTCGTAAGATTGGAGATTTTGTTCAAATTTATGATGATGCTGGTGTGGCAACAGAAGGAACTATAGGTAAACATTTGCCTAGAGGTGCCGAAGATCAAGTGGATGTTTTGTTGAACGCTGATGGTTCCATATTTCGTTTACAGGACCCTAAAGAAGTCGGTTTGTCTTTCCGTCGTCAGATAGACAACGTTTATGAAAATGCTTTCGGTGAGAAAGCATTTGAGGGAAAGTTTATGACTCTCAAAGATTCATACAAGAGAGGTATGGGTCGTGATATGAGGGTTGAGCATTTTCTTAAAAGAGCGAAACAATACTATCCGATGGTCAAGTTGGATGATTTGTTGGATGACATTGAAGGTGTTGTTGCTCGTTGGGATGAGGCTGAGAGATCATATTATGCTACTACGGGTAAAATCAAATTTAAAAAAGAAGGTTACAAGGGTGAGAAAGTAAAAAGAGGGGCTACTATTCCCGCTAAAAAACATTCTTGGAAGTATCAACAAGGTCTAACTAAAAAAGCACTTGAAAAAGTAGAAGGTAAAAGCGCTGCGCTTCTTGAAAAAGAAGCGAAACTAGGAGATTTAGAGTTGCAGATTGTACATGCTCAACAGCAAGTTGAGGCAATCTCGGAGATGCTTTCTAAAAAAGGTGTTGATCTTGAAAACATCTTAGAGAATGTGACGGCTGGACCTGTTAGAACTTGGCAGAAGGAAGCACCTGAGGTAGTTGCTGAGGTGAAACACGCTGCTGAATATTTGGAGAATATATCAAAGTTACATGATGCGGTTGCAGAGTTGCAGGAAGAAATCTTTACTATTATAAGGAAAGACATTGGTCGTCAAAATATGCCTTTGTCGAGGGGTTCTTTGCTGGCTGAACGTGAGCGTTTAGTGGCGTTGGAAGCAGAGTATCGTGCCGCTGTGGAAGCACAAAATGCGGCGGTTAAACGTATCGAGCAGATTGAAGCACAGTTACCTGATGATGTTAAGAATTTTGAAAAGATAACTAGACAGTTGCGTCAGAAAGAGGAAACGCTTCCTTTGTTGGAGGAGCAGGCTGAGGTTTTGAAACCTCTTGAGAGGGATTTTGCCACAACTGATCCTGCGGTTACGGAATTAGCGGAACAGTTAGACAAGTCACAGATACGTTACCAAAATCTGATTGATAGTTTGGAGCAAAAGTTACTTGCGGTGGATGAGACTACTAGTAAGGGGAAGGCTTTAGTTAAAGAGTGGAATAAACTTAAGAGAAGTTTAACTACTGGTCGTGATGCTGCCGCTTTTATAGAGCAGTTGACTAAATCTAAAAACAGACGATTAGATAAATTAAAAAATCTCAGGAAGCAACTTAAAGAGTTGGAGGATCAACTTACTCTTTCGGAGAAACAGTTGGAGAAACAGTTCCCTGATGTTGCTAAAAAAATAAAAGAGTATGATGCGGTTGGTCAACTTCCTGCTAATACGGAGAAAGTTCCTGACAAGGTTTTTATTGCTGGGGTGAAAGGTCAGAAAGGGAGACATGTCTCATTGTTGACACCTGAGCAGGAGGCTGAGTGGGTGAGGCTTTCGGACTTGATAGGTAGTAGGGGGGGAAAGAGAAAAGAGCCTACTGGTTTAACAAAAGAAGTTGTAGAGGCTGAGTCTCTTTATGAGAAACTCTTAACTAAAAAATCAAGTCAGACATTAGCGTATAAGACTCGTCTTGCTAATGCACGAAAGTTGAGAGCCGAGTTGGAGGCTGAACGTGCGCTAGGTCCTTTTAAGAAAGGTGGACAACCTGAGAAGCGACGCTTGGAAAGAATCGCTGGCATGGAGCGTCGTTGGGAACAAAACAACTATGACGATGCGATATCTGTTGAAACTGCTCGCCGCGAGTTAGTTGGAGCGCAAGAAAGATTGTCTGTTGTTCAAGCAGAAAAAGATTTGATACGGAAGGCTGCGGGGCAGAAGGCTAGAGAGTTGCAAAAGGGGATACCTAGACCTAAATATCCTCCCGTAGCAGGCAGGGATGCTCAGAAGTTGTCTACTTTGAGAAAAAGGATTGGGAAACTCACCCAGTATGAAAAAGGGTATGGCGATCTGGCTGATCCTAAGGTTGTTGCGGCAGCGGAAGAGATCAAAAAAGTTTCAGATGATTTAGAAGGATTGTTGGAAGACACTGTTTTTGATATGGAGATGGTTACTAGAACAATTAAACATAGGGGTAAAAGAGCAGGCGAAGAAACCGTGGTTAAAGAGTGGGTAGACACTGCGGGTGTAAAAAGAAGCGTGGAAGTTAATAAAGATGGAACTTTTAAATTTATTGATGAAAAAACAAAAGCAACTAAATCTGCTGGACCGAAGCAAGGTAAGTGGACACGCACAATGGGTGATGAGGTTCCATTGGCTCAACTTGTTGAGGCTCAAGGTAGACGGGTTGCTCTTCTTGAAGCAGGACTGCAAGCAAAAATTAAACAAGCGCAATTACAAGGTCCTTTAATTGAGATTGCTGGTGGGGGTCCTACTCCTTTGCCATCTGCGGCTCGTTTGACTGCTGTCAGTCAAGATGGTTCTCAAGGTGTTATTAGGGTTAAAAGAACTAGAAAGTTGGATTACTACCTTGGGGAAGACCCTGACACTATCCGCATGATGGAGATGAGGGAGGAATTGTTACCGCGTAAGGAACAATTCATTGAACTTCGGGTTAAGAAGGTAAAGGGACGTTGGCAGTATGCAAATCTTAGGGAAGATTTTGGTGGACAGATGGTTGGTCCACCTGCTCTTCACTCTGAATGGAGAGGTCCTGCTAGAAAACAAGGTTGGCGTTTTTTTGATGAAGGTGTGGACCCTACTACTGGTCGTTTGGATGTTGATCCTAAAGAAGTGACTGCTATTGAAAAAGAGATAGATGATTTAACACAGTTGAAACGTCTGGCTGAAGAGGAAGCAACTGAAATGTGGAATAACATTCAGATGCGTAGAGCAGATTTAGAAGAACTTGAAGAACATTTAGGCACAGGTGCTGTAACTCCTGAAATGGAATCTTGGAGAGATCCTTCATTGGCTGGTAGAACTTTAGAAGATCTGAAAAAAGAATTATCAGAGGCTGAACAACTTTTACCTGAACTTAATCAGCGTGGTAAGGATCTTGGGAAACAGTTAGAAACATTGACTGCCGAATCAGAACATTTAGGTTTATCTAAGGTGGGTAGGTTGACAGGTACTCCTTATGAGAGTAATGCTCCTGCCCGTTTAGCAGCGGAACAGGAAGATATTGCTCGGCTTGCAAAACTCAGACAACAAAAAATTAGTGAGGGGTTCGCTAAGAACGATGAACGTGACCAGTTGCTTAATTTTTTAGAACAGGATTTGCCTCCTGCTAATGTTGCTGAAAGTTTAGATGAGGCTCAGGCGGCTTTCGCTTTGAATTTGGATACTTTAAAAAACACTGTTGAGCATGTTCGTGAGCAGATAAGTCTTGTTAATGCTTCGGCTGTGAATGTTGCTAAGAGTGATGAGACTGTTGAGGCTTTGCGGATACTGTCCACATTTTTGACTAATTTAAGAAAAGGTGTGGCTGGCGCTCAGGGTGTCACATCTGTTAAACGCTTAGGCGTTTGGGCAAAACATGTAGAAGAGTTATATCAGTTGGACAATTTGTTTGCCCATGACAGGTTCGCTGCTGCGTCTAGGAATGCTGATAGCAATTTGTCTTCTCGTCAAGTTTTAGAAGAGGCTCAGAAAAAGAATGCTCTTTTTCAAAATAAGACTGATGATCTTGTTGAAAAGTATGGTTTAGGGCAGCCTTCTCCTTTTGAGGATGTGCAACTCACTTTAAAGGAAATGGAAGAGTACAACAAGTTGGTTGCTTTAAGAGATGAGTTGGTAAACAAACAGGATGATCTTGCAGAAAAAGCCAAGATTGGCAAAGCGAAACTTGAGGAAGCAAAAGTCGAGTTGAATCAGCAGGTTATAAAAGAAGAAAATGCTTTGGAGAGAGTCCGCACGATGGAGCAAGAAGTTTTAAATTTGGAGCGGGAAGATTTGGTTCAAGCAACAGCAGAGTGGCAAGCGGCTCACGGTGCGAGCATTGATCTGCGTGGAAAAGTCGAAGAGATCATTGGTGAAGTTGAGGGTACGGCTATTATGCGAGGTGGCACATCGAGAAGAGCAACCATAGGTAGAGGTGCGGATGAGTTTGCTGACAGTTTAAGGAAAAGCACGTATCTTCTTGGTAACACTTTTAGTGATAAAACTGTTAAAACATCTGTTAAGAAGACACGGGATCAGGCTATGGGCATGTTGCGTGATGCTGTTAGTGCTTCTGAGTGGGGTCCTTGGAGTTTGATGAACGCTAATGAGGCGATGAATCAGGATGTTGCTGCGGTAATTAATGCTTTCGCTAAGATCAATGATCCTGTCGATTCCGCTTGGATGTGGCAAAAATGGGATGGGTTACAGTCTTGGTTGAAGGCTGGTATGATCGCAACCCCAGGATTTGTGGAGCGTAACATTTTTGGTGCGTTCTTTAACGCTTGGTTGGATGGGGTTAATCTTAGAGAGATTACAAATGCTGCTAATTTGACTAGACAAATAGGTCAAAAGGCTATAAAGGATCAAACAAACTTTTTAACTGCTGCTCGTTCGTTGGCTAACAGTAAGCATAAGAACGCTGATCTTTATAAAGATGTTGTTGATTTGTTAGAAGCAGGTGTGCGTGGTGGCGGTCAGGCTGTGTCTTCTGTCGAGTTGCAGTACGGGTTGAGTAACGCTTGGAGTTTAGAGTTGCTTCTCGGTGGCAAGATACGCACTGGTGGTCGCATGGTGGGCGCTGTGTTGAATCCTTTCAACCCTAGGTTCGCTCCATTTAATGCTGTCAGAACTGTTAACAGTTGGGCTGAGGATGTTATCCGTATCGGTGTGGGTATGGACACATTAAGGTTTGGGGGGAGCGTAGATGATGCTATAGAACGGATCGCTAAAACACAGTTTGATTATGATGAGTTAACTCAGTGGGAGCGGACTTGGGCTAGGAGAATTATTCCGTTTTACACTTGGACTCGAAAGAATCTTCCTTATCAGATGGAGAAGTTCTTAACTCAACCATATAAATATAATCGTTTAATTTCTCTTAAACGAAATCTTGAGATGGGTACTGACGCTGAGGGTGTTGTTCCTGATTATTACATGGAACCATTTGGTATCAGGCTACCTATCAAGTATAAGGGCGCACGAGTTTACACTGCTCCTGATGCTCCGTTTCAGGATCTGTTCAGATATGCGGACATTACAGGTCCTATAAGTGGTCTTAAGGAAATAGGTCAGCAGATCGCTGCTTCTACTTCTCCTATTATTAAAACTCCTTTAGAGGTTGGTTTCGGTAAACAGATTTTCACTGGTGTTCCTTTTACTGGCAGGTACCAGCAGGCTCCTAATCCGATAACTAAAATTGAACCTTTGATGCAAGTGTTGCAAGAAGTTGGTTTGGCTAAGAAAAACTTTCACGGTGATTGGAAGATGAGAGATCATCACATCTTTTTAGTGAATGGTCTGTTACCTACTATCAGTTTGATTCGTCGAGCGTGGCCGAACGAACGCAAGTATCAGCGCAACCATTTAAGAAATATTGTTAGTTTCTTAGGTGGTGTGAATATCAACTTTAACACTGCTGAGGTGCAACATGACTGGTTGCAGGGGCAGAAGTGGGATGAAATAAGTGAAAGACAAGATATGCAAGACTTGTTGCGTAGGATGAAGTAACGGGACAAAGAGGAGTATAAGTTATGAAGCACGTGTCTAGAGAAACGTGGGGTGCTAAACCTCCACCTAAAGGCAAGTTCGACAAGTTAAACAAATCAAGAGTGCAGGGTGTTGT
>Ga0098055_1001793_pt1 | contig 11406 bp, 7 predicted proteins | sample 17_taG_FD_75107 | JGI IMG/M metagenome (GOLD analysis project Ga0098055, IMG submission 75107) | Marine viral communities from the Subarctic Pacific Ocean - 17_ETSP_OMZ_AT15314 metaG | ecosystem: Environmental > Aquatic > Marine > Oceanic | place: Pacific Ocean | collected 2015-01-18 | reverse complement strand
GGCAGCGGACGGCGTGACTTACATGCTGAACACTGACTACCTGGAGTTCCCGATGCTTGAGGCTCCGACCATCTCCGAGTTCAAGGAGAGAGTTGGTGATCAGGATGTCGTGACTGCACTGTTCTCCATGCAAGGCAACATCATTTGCACCAAGACTCCGGCCATGGGCTGTGTGTCTGGTGGTGCAGTCTAGGAGTACATCATGGCATATGGAAATCAGGTTAAGACCGACGCGCTGAGCACGACTTATTCTTCCGAGGTTTATCCTCTGGGGACTGTGTTTGTGCAATCAGCAGATGAAGTTGCGGCAGCCGAGCATACTGACGGTACTGCATTGGGCTTGAGTGGAGATCGAACATGGATCTTCGTGAAGGCGATTGCAGCGCTCACTATCTATGACTGCTGCATTATCAGCGCTGCGGATACGGCTACAGGCTCCTTCGGGGTCATTCAGTCGGATGCTGCAGGTGATAACAACCTTGATGTCGTTGGCGTTGCTCAGCATGCCATCGGCCTCAACGAGTATGGCTGGATTGTTTGTGACGGTGAGGCCGTCGTAAACGCGGCTGCAGGTGTTACCGCTGGACTCTTCATTGACACCCACACGGGTGGTCAGGTTGATGACAGCACCGCCGCAGGTACGTTGCTTGGTAAGGCTCTTTCTGCAACCGGTACTCCGGTTTCAGGAACGATCCGCGCCCGGATTCGTCTGCCGTAGTCAATCACTGCGTGATACACTTGGGGGGTGGGGCTTTCGGGTCTCGCCCCCCTCGTCTTTGGAGGTCTTGTGAACGTATCCCTCGCAGCTCTTAGAGCCCGACTTCTTGACCTTCGTTCGTGGGACAGCAGCGGTGAGACGCTGAACAATCGCATTCGTGCTGCCCTGAACCTTGCACTGGACCGCCTTGCTGGCGATGTACCAGAAGCTTTGGTCCCAGACGAAGAGCACATTGTCTTGTACGCCGACGTAGATTCGGAAGCCTCTACAGTTGATGCTCGCCTCAAGTTTACGACTGACCGCCGAGTGCTTGAGTTTGTTGACACAGCAGGTGCCGGTATTGCTGACGGTGCCTCTCTTACGACATGGCGCCCCACCATCACAGGTGAGTGGGACGGCACCATGCATCTTGAGATTACAGACCCTGGTGGTGTCGCACATCGACGTCAGAGTCTTGAGTGGTGGAAGGACACTTCTGGTAGCCCGACGCGCTACTACGTGAGTCTCGACCGCCCATGGAGAAATATTACAGATACGGCGATGAAGTTCCGTATCCATCAGCCTGAGTTCTTTGTTCAGGACGATGTGATGGAGGTGCTGGAGCCCGGTCGTATCTGGGATGGCACCAAGCAACAGGTCTGGGCCATTGACACGGCTGGTGCGTATCGCCAGGACATGGTGGATTTTCAGGGTGACTCAGGTGGTCGTCCTTATCGCATGTGGCGCGGTCGTCACTTCCAGATTCCTGCACCGACTGAGCCGCCTCAGGTTGTGGAGGCGTTTAACGATCAGGTGCGCGACTACTCTCCGACGGAGACGGGTAAGCTGGCCCCATCTCCGGTTGGTAGTCCAGGCTCTCCGACTGAGTTGCAGCCTGGTGGTAGCGACGAGAAAGCGTATGCGACCCAGCCTTCGGGAGCTGGTACTGCGAGTGCACCTGGGGGTGCGTTTGCGCTTGGCCCCGGAGTCTCGGTTCTCGGGTCTACAAAGGGAACGCCTGCTGTAGACTCAGACTATCAGTGGCACACAACGAATACGTTGCGCGCAGGTACATGGGCGATTCGCTACACATATGTTTGGGGTCGTCGCGACGAAGAGTGGGAGCAATCACCACTGGTTACACCGGGCAACAACACAGAGCAGGACAGCTCGTACAAGTTGACTTGGGCGTATGAGCCTGCGAGTACCGTGGTCTCGGGCGTAAACAAGTACTCGGGTGTTCACGACCCTGTGTGGGAGAGCGCACCTTCTCCAGTCACGATTGTGAAGCAGACAAGTAACGGTGCCTTGGTGCTCTCAGCGACTAATATCGACGCCATGCTCGGCTTCGGTGATAGCACTCAGACTCGATTTGGTCGTACGGGAATGCGTATTCGCTACTATGTGGCGCACCTCGATGCTGACGGAAACAAGGGTGACTTCAACGCGGTAGAGACCAACTATCGCTATCACCTGCTGTGTGAGGTCGAGCCGACCTATGATCAAGTGGATGCGCTGACCACAGCAGGAAAGACAACCCCGACGAGCGTATCTGCCCTTGGGGCCGGTGCTCGGAAGGGTGGGCGCATCGTGTGGAACGGTGACCAGCTGTATGACTACCACCGCCCTCTAAAGCACAGTACTGGCTACTATGCGTACAAGGCGTACCCGCACCAGAATGACCGGTATGAGATTGACCTACGTGTTCTTCGGCTACCTAAGAAGTACATCGATGATCAGGACACGGCACCGATTCAGCGTGATGCTGTTCCTGCTTTGATTGAGCTCACACTACATTATGTGTCTCTTGTAGACGGTAATGATCAAACTGGAGCTCAAGCGCATCTGCAGAGATATCAACAACTTGCGCGCTCATACAGGAGTCGGTACAGCAATCCTGGTGGCATCGTCGAACCAGTACCTATTACGGGTTACCATAGTCGACACCAGTACGGTAAGTTTTCGAGTAGTCAATGATTGGCTTGGTCCTCGCGCTTTTGCGGGGAGAACAACAACATGAGGTGAAGTAATGTCCGAAGCGAAGAAGTACCCCCATCTGTTTGCGTTGCCGCGACCTAAGCTGGGTGACCAGATGTACCGACGTACATTGGTGAACCAGTATGAGGAAGCCATCGTTGTCAGCATTATCGGCAACGAGCCTGGTTCTGTGAACTGGACGGCGACTTTGATGACCAAGAACGGCATCGAGTTTGTTAGTGGCGACGTAGAGCACCGAGGTATCCACAACTGGATTCCGAAGGGGTGGGAGTACGACAAGGAGAACGCCACTTGGACGGTCCCAGCAGACACACTCCGCAAGGCGGATGCTGTGGATGAGGACCCAGAGGAGGCAGTCAAGGTAGCCAACACTGATGTGTTTGTTCTTCCTCAGCCTTGGGATAATGAGAAGTTCATGTCTTGGAAGAGTCGTGCAGTGAAGTCTGTTCCGGCCCTTCGCAAGCATTCGCGTTCCGGCACGCTTCTATCAGATGCGTGGAAGAACAAGGAATACGAGGTTCGACTCTAATAGTCGAGGAGCGCAGCAGTGGCAGGGCCTGCACAACAGCAACCACAGTCAATCGTGATTCCCCCTGGAGAGGGTCGTCAGACTTATGAGTCTACGGCGCTTGCTTGGAAGATTCAGAATCTCGAGACGACTCTTGATGGGACGCTGAAGAGCATCACAGGCCCTGCCGCTCTGCGTATCACCCGCAGGGCTGGTAGCCTTAACCCCGGTGACATAGCCGCGGCAGGTGCCCCTACGACTCGGTACTGGAACACAGGCCGGCCTCACAGCGTCTTCCATGCAGGCTTGCAGGCAGGGGCTGCATCGATTCTGTTGTATCGGTTCGGTAGTAAGCTGTACCGCTTCCTTGGCTCTCATGGTGGGGGCACGTCACCCGCGGATGAAGTGATCGCGACTGGCTTGAGTGACGCGGCTGTTCCGTTGTATCCAGATCAATACGTCGTGTTGAATGACCAAGTCATCTGGACTAATGGCGTCGACCGAGCTCAAATCATTACATATGACGGCTCAGTTGGTGAGTTGGGCTATAGCCGTAAGCCATCGCCACCACAGATATTCCATCCTGCTAAGCCGTCGTTTGAGCAGTCGTTCTTGTACTTCCCCAATGCTTGGGGCTACTCATGGCCGGGCCGTATCGGTACGCCGGGTGATGTATTGACAGGTCGAGAGGGCGCGTTGTTGGCGGGTCGTTGGTACTACCACGTTCAGTACGAGGACTCATACGGCAACCTCTCGCCCTTCTCAGCACGCAGTGAAGCTGTGCAGCTTTCTTCAAATCAGGCCGATCCCTTTAGTCGAGGCTTCACGGATCCCGACTTCGAGGATGGAAAGGTCAACCAGGAAGGCTCTGAGATTGACGACTTGACTCGTCGGTTCTTGCTGAAGACCGCAGGTGACGCCCCTGAGTCAACGGTGGCTGTGCATGTCTACAGGACACCAGACACGTTCCATGTAGATTCGACACCTCGTTTCCTCGCCCGTATTCCGGGTAGGAGTCAGGTGGTCTTTGACGATAACTACTCAGACACAGAGTTGAGTGACCCGTGGCAAGAGACGGAAGAGGTCCCTGTCTTTCGTGTTGCGTGTGCCCATCAGGGTCGTTTGGTTATTGGCAACATTCCGGGCGACCCTGGCCTTGTACGTCGGTCTGAGCCAGGGTTTGCAGGTACGTTTGGTAAGGAAGAGTTTGTCTATCCAGACACCAGTGGTTCCGAGATTACCGCCTTGGCGTCTCACGGCGGCATGCTGCTGGCATTTACTGAGTCATGTGTCTACTCGCTCTCTGACTTTGGGAACCCTGTACCGTTGACCCAGGGCATTGGTTGTGTGGCTCCTCGGTCGATTCAAGCCCTCCGTAACGGGACGCTGGTTTGGCTGGGGCGTGACGGCTTCTATGGAATGTCGATGAGCGGCTCCGTCACCCGAGTGAGCACCACCATTGATAAGGTCATGCGGCGAGAGATTAATCGCTCACTGATGCGTCTGGCTGTGTCTACTGTAGACGCCAACACTGGCGAGTACCGGTGTGCTCTGGCTCCGGCGGGCTCTATCTACAACCGCCTTATCATGTGTTTCGATGGCACCTTCTGGCGACGCCTCGACATGGGTGTTCACTTCGCCGACTTGACGACTACGGATGACTGGCGGCAGTACGTGGTTGGTATTGGCACTGACGTAGAGAAAGAGACGGACATCACACTGACCGATGGTACAGGTACTGAGCTCGACTTCTCTCGCGTCTTCGTCTTGGGTCATGAGACGAAAGACTACAAGCCTCCGGCTCGGCAGGTGGTGTACCGGTCAGCTTGGATGAAGTCATCTGCAGATGGACTGACGCCGACAAACGTGCGCTCGATGTATGTGGGTCTTCTGGATGCGTGGAACGGTGCTGCCACCATCAAGATTTATCGTAACGGTTCATGGAAGAAGCATGTTTCCATGGATGACCTGCGCTTGATTGGGCCTGACGATGGTTCAGGGATGGTCACAGACATCGCAGGTAGCGCTGTTATTGGGACGTCGTCCGCACATGAGCCACGGTTATATTGGCGCGAGGTGCCTGTAGACATCCGCAATGCGAACTCTTGGGCGTTTGAGGTTGTCATTGACGGTGAGCCTCTGGATGACTTGGGGCGCATGCATATCGCTGCATTTGCTTTCGATATCAGTCTGGCAAGCGGTGGTACTCCTCGCGGTCGCGTGCCTCGCCGTAACGACCAGTAGGAGTACTTGTGCCTTATATTTTCCCGAAGCGTCGCCTCAAGAGCTCAGATGTACTTGACCCGAATGACTTGAACCAGGACTTTGTTCCGGTTCAGGAGCTTCTTACAGGGAAGCTGGACGCAAAGAACTTCATTGCCAGCGACCTGAAGTCTAATGTGGCGGTGCAAGAGGGTGCGTACTTCACACCTCACTACACAGAAGTAGAGGTGCCTGTGTTTCTTGGCGGGGCCCAGAATACGCAGACTAAGTCGATGAACTTTGTGCAGTCGGATGGCGCCACGTTGCGTAGCTTCGGTGCAGCTTCAGGGGCCCCATCCACTGAAGACATCTTTGTCATTCCGAACACTCAGGCATGGGTGTCGGTCACAAACAATGCGGGTGCGCCTCTCAAGACCACAATCACAACAGACCAAGCGGTGCTCTGGATTACTGCATACGTTCAGTATGTGTGGAATGGTTTCTTTGAGCCTAAAGGTGGTCCGTCAGTTGTAGACGATGTGTACACGGGTAGTGGTAACTACGGACAAGACCCGACCGATTTTCTCAATGCAGATGGAAGTCAACGTGCGCCTTATGCTTACCGGCTGAGAGAGATTACCCCTGAGTTTGAGAACAAGTACCCAGACCGTGGTGGTTTTCATCACTTGTCTCGGGGCGAGCGGCCTGCCAACGTGCAGTTTGCGCTTCGTGTCGACGGCCGCATTATCGAAGAGTCCATCACCGGTAAGCAAGGTACGTATGACCATGAGCCTAAGGGCATTCGCGCAGGTCAGTCGTCTGAGCGTCGAGCTGCTCAGCGTTCGTTTGAATACAAAGTGACATACGACAACGCGCTACCTCGTCCTGGTCAGCGTGTTCCTTCTGAGCGTGCCGTCGGCCTGGGCCCTGAGGTTCTTCCCGTGCGTTTCGGGTGCACGGTGCCTGTAGCTCCGGGGACTCACGACATTGAGATTATTGCGCGTCGTTTGCGCCCACTACAAGATCAAGAACTCAAGGTAGGTGATTACGTCGGGGTGTTTTCTCGACGGCTACTTACGATGGAGCTGCCGGCGTATTCATCGCGTGCAACGGATAGAATAACGCCACCGACGATTCCAAGCTTTGAGTCAGAGACGGGAATCACGCAGACACGGATTGGCACTAACATTACTCAGAAGCTGCAGAACCGCCTCAACGATATCCGAGTCGCTGACGTTGCGCGCAACTCGCTACCGAACACGCACCTACCAAGCAAGGTGAAGTACTCAAACAGAGCCCTCATCACGCCGACGATTACTGACAACCAAGTTTCTACGGGTCTTTCAAGAGCGCGCTGGCCAGGGTGGGGTTCGTATAAGAATCGCGTAGTTTCTGGGTCGTCTGATGGTTGGGGTGAGACCTTCGTTGATGCGACGGGTGCTGGCTGGTTTATGCTGACTGACGGCCTTTCAGGTGATGATCTTGAGATCGCTCCCTCCGGCGCTAACGCAGGTAAGCTGAACGTCGCGTCTAATGAGTTTCTCATCACTATGGCTGATGTGAACTTACGGCGTATCGCACCGATAAAGTCAGACTTTGTTTCTGATATTGACCCTGCGGGTCCGTCAGATAAGCCTTGGCGTGACTACTTGGGCTACTACATGCCGCATAAGTACCTGGACTTCTTCGCCGCATTTTCGATTGGGTATTACGACGGAGCAAACTGGAACATCGTAGACGCACATCGGCCATCTTGGGTGAATCGATACAACTGGATTCATCGAATGTCGGGTTATCGTTCCGCGGACGCCGCGCTTGGAGACAAAGTCTTGGGTGCCGGCAGCTCGGGCTTTCCATCGACCGAGGGGGTTGTCCGCATTGACGCTGTAACTGACGGCCGCGGTGGTCACACAGAAGACGGCCTTCAGTCTGTAAATGTCCCGTTGTTCTGGGCGATTGACGGTGCGGATGGTGCCAAGACTATTGAAAAAGTGGCTGTGTTTGTCACCAGTGCCGTACCGGGCTGGTGGCGCAACAACTTTGACCACGGCACAGAAGAGCGGATGTGGGAGTACCCTCATCGTGACATTGTGAAGGGTCTCCAGGTTCACTGGGGTAACAGTCACCTAAGCGCCATCAAGGTGGAGAAGTAGCATGAGTGACATCACACTTGGGTACTTGTACCCAGACAACAGCGTCTTGGATGTTCAAGGTCACAACAACAATGTGCATTCCTCGGACACGTCTGTTCGAGAAGGGTTGATGTCTACAGCCAATGGCTACCTGACGACGGAGAACTTGGTCTCTGGATTTAGTGTCCGCAAGCACCATGTCATGCAGGAGCAGGCGGCGCTCGCCCGTATGGAGAGTATGTCTCCGACCAACACGATTTATGCCGATGGGGTTGCCGAGGAGGCGGCTCGTGCCGCTACTGAAGACCAGTGGTTCAACTTGCCGGGTTGTTCTTTGACTTGGTATCAGCCGTATGATGCGAGTGTCTTGATTGCGAACTGGGGGTTTTTCACGAGCCACAATCGATGGAAGGGCATCTTTCAAGACCGGACGGGGGCGTCAGTTACTGTGACTCCAGGTGTTCGGCTTCGTTGTGTGATTGATGGTGTTGAGATTGGGGCTACTTCTCGGAGGCTGGCACAGAACCACTTTCATCCCGTTAGCCCTGGTGCCAAGACACTACCAGGCACGGGCACTGAAGACCCTGCGGGAGACGACAGAGAGGGCAACCCATCGTTTGTTGATACTGAGGCTCACTCAGCGCTGTACTGGGACTTGCACTACAGTAGCCAGACTACGGGGACGACGACGGGCTACCACGAGATTGCTGTTCAGTGTCGTATGAGTATTGATGCGGCTGATACTGTTAAGTTGAAGTCAGCCGGGTCCTCTGCATTTGGCGACAAGTTTGAAGTCATCGGCTACTTCAAGTTGTTCAATCACATTTCTCTTGGCATTCGGAACACCCGAGTGCTGACTCTTCTATAGCTACACGATATACTTGACGCGGAGGCCGCATGACCCTGCATGATGCACTTTTCCCCTGGGCTACTCCGCGTAGGTTGTTGCTGTTCTTGTCGGCTCTTGCCGCGTGTCTGATCTTCGGTGACTCGGCTTACGGTGATGTTGTTGCTCTTGCGATTGATCCGGTCACCCTTGGGTTGATGTATGCCGGCGGTAAGCTGGTGGGTGGCGTGGGCAAAGCGATTCAAGGCTACCAAGCGAAGAAGGGTGTCGAGGCCATCAAGGGCTCTGAGGGCTACAAGACTACTCAGACACTGGGCAAAGAGGCTGGTGAGCGCCTGAAGACGGGTGAGTACGGTGAGTCTGCCGCAGGTAAGCGTCAGCAGTTGGGTGAGATTGTTCGTGCGCAAGAGGGAGCTACTCGCAGCTCTCGTGAGCAAGCGAAGCGGGCGATTGCAACACAAGGTGGCTTCGGTCGGTCAGGTCGTGCTCAGTCTGCATTGAGAGACGTCGTTTCGGGTGGTCGCGCTGAGACCGTAGCGAAGGGTGCTGAGGGTATTGAGAAGGCAGATGTTCAGCGTGCTGCCGCTCAGCGTGCGGCTGATGTTGGTGCCTTGGGTACCGCTACAGGGCAGAGGGCGCAGCTCGAGCAAGCTTTGGCGGGAGCTAAGGGCCAGATGTATGGCGGCGCTCTCGCCGCTGCTGGTGAGCCGGTCTCAGCCTACGCACAGTCTCAGATTTCTGCGGGTGCGTACGAGAAGAAGCCGGGTGAGCCATCAGATGAATCGACTTTGAGTATGTTTAGCGAAGGGCGGTGAGTGAATCATGGCAAGTACGTATGAAAGGAACAAAGGTTTTCTGGCCGACGCATCTCCTGATCAGTTGGCCAAGGCGCTGATTGCGTCGCATCAGCTTCTGGCGCAACTTGAGATTTCAAACCTGAAGAGCGCTGATGCACGCGACATAGCTCGTCTGAAGGGGCAGCTGGGTGCTCGCAAAGATGCTCAAGCGTTTGCGTCTAAGATGCTTGAGATTGAAGCGAAGTTTGACCTTGCAAAGCTGAAGGAAGCGGCGGCTCTCGAACGCCAAGCCGTCAAGTCTCTTACTGACTACGAAGTCAAGTTTGCCCGTCCGTACGACAAGATTGTCCAAGAAGCTGAAGCTCGTGAGGGGCGTAGTTATGCCTCGTATGAGAGAAAGTTTGCAAATGTACTGGGGACACTCTTTCAGCGCTCGACTCTTCCCAGTATGCAGTTTGACCGGACTGACCCACGGTATCTAAAGACGTTTGAGATTGCGGTAGTCAAAGCAGATCCTGAGGGAAGATATTTTAAATGGACTCAAGATCCGAGCACGAAGGAAATCCGTATTGCGGGTCTTACCAAAGGTGGGGAGTCGTTTATCGGCACTCCTGTACCGGGCGTGCCTGGTAAGTTCGACCCAACGACAGTCGCAGGTAAGAACCTTCTCTCTAACTACAGTGAGTACGCGGATAAACGTAGCCGATACGACCAGGCCACCAGCAAAGCGAAGTTATTGATTCAAAATGCAGAGAAGCAGCGCGAGCTTGCGGAGAGTCCTCGCCTTTCACTCGAAGCGAAGAAGGAAGCCTTCGGGGCCTATCAGTCGTTGATGTCTGAAGCGTTTGATCTGACGATGAAGAAAAACAACATCGCAGATATTGAGTCGGTCCAAGAAAGAGTCAACGCCGCCACACGGATTAGCGACACTTATCAGTCTGTGCGTGGTCTTATTGACCAACTTATCCCGACTATCACTGGCCGCGGCAAGGCGTCATCAAAGATGGGTAAGTACATCATGGACCCGAAGTTTCGGGAGTGGGCGAAGGACCACGGCTTTGAGTCTATTGGGAGTGGTGAGCAGTTAGAGGATAAGACGTGGCGGTACTATCCTGGGGGCGACGATAAAGAGGCTGTCGCTCTTCTACGTAAGCAAATGGAGAAGGGCAAGTTTGACTATGGCTTCATGCGAGGCTCTGGCACAGGTGAAACTGTGCAGGTCACTCTGAAGGATGGCACGACGCTATCTGGAGAGCGAGCTAAGCGACACGCAACAGATAGGGGGAATATTCTTCGTATCATCACGCCTGAGGGTGATGTTGAGTTCATCAACACAGAAGAGGATACCCAGGGTGACGTAGTCATTCTGGAAGAGGCTCCTGAGAAGAAGGGCTTGAGAGAGCGCCTGATGGGTCGTCGTGGTGTTAGTCGGAAGGAGCGCACGGCTGAGCTGGTCGAGCAAGCTGCGCGAGACGAGGCCGACATCCTCGAAGATGTGGGGATGGTTGGCGACAAGTACTTGCAAGATGTAGCGGGTCGTTACCTGACGCAAGCAGAGTACGACATGCGAAAGGCTGATGCTCTTCAAGCTCAACGAGTCAGTCGTGTTCTCGCAAAGGAAGTAGGCGGGAAGCTCTACGTCACGTTTGGTGGAGACGCATATGCGGTCGACTCTAAGGGTAATCTGACTGAGCTGCAGGATGAGTCGGAGGCTACGGCTGTGCTATCCGCTGAAGGTGACCCGCTCACCATAAAGAGTGGTGAATCTGCGCGATATGCTACGTCTTCAGACATCGTAGATAATAAAATAAACTTCGATGAGTTCGTAAATACTGAGACACAACCTGAGTTGGCTAAGGCAGCTGAAGAAGCTGCGGCACAGGAACTATCAGACGAAGCTCTTGGTGTTCGTTTGACCGACAAGCCAGGGTTTGTCTCAGATCCTATGGGTGAGCGGGCAGGTGCCGCTGCGCGGACTCCGCGGACTTATGATTTGCCTGAGGATCCTGAGGAGCCTGGGGATGACACTCCGGTGTGGACACCTGATCAGCTTAGTCCGCAGCGGCGCGTTCGATATAATCAGGAAATCGAATCGATGCGGACTGTGTTGTCTGAGCAACATCCAGACAACCCTCAAAAGCAAGCAGAGATGCTCTTGGCGTTCAGTCGAGGGATTCGTCCAAGGTACATGAAGTGGAGCCCAGACGAACTCGATAAAAGGCAGC
>Ga0098055_1001782_pt1 | contig 11444 bp, 7 predicted proteins | sample 17_taG_FD_75107 | JGI IMG/M metagenome (GOLD analysis project Ga0098055, IMG submission 75107) | Marine viral communities from the Subarctic Pacific Ocean - 17_ETSP_OMZ_AT15314 metaG | ecosystem: Environmental > Aquatic > Marine > Oceanic | place: Pacific Ocean | collected 2015-01-18 | reverse complement strand
TTGCTCTTATCGTTGCTCATTATGTTGTGGTGCGGTCCAAGGAACCTTATCTGAGGCAGATTAACCACCTCACGAACAGATTATCCACAAGTTCATTGGAACTGCTACAGAACCTGCTAGGGTAAACGTGATTTGGTCTTGCAGAGTACCACTGCTGCTGGAAATAATTCCTCCAACACTGGCATTTGCTGCTTGACCGCCTACAATCACCGCATGAATCTTACTCGCTCCACCACCGATTTCAGCGATGTCTCCAGTACCCATGATTGTGGTCACTTGGAAGCAAGCGAGTTTCAAACCCTTTCCTGCTGTGTTGGTCGTATCCGTGTTAGTTGCCGAGAAGGCGTCTAGGGAACCGGGGTATGTATCTGCTGCCCCGCCTGCTCCGTCTAGCCATCGTGTTTCAGTGTCTAGTGCTCCTGCGTATAGTTCTAGTTCAAAGTCTAGCGAATAGACTCCTGCATCACCTGATTTCTTTGTCAATGTTATTGCTGCCATATTTTTTCATCTCCTTTATTTTTTTTCTCCAATCTCACTTGAGGTCACGGATGCTCCCTTGTCCTCCGAAGAAGGTGGTCCACACCTCTCCCATTGTTCTGTAGAGTCCTTCCTGTCCTAGCCTGTTGATGGCGAACGGGTCACCAGTCTCGATTCCCGACTCGAAGTATTGGGTCGGTATCGCAGTGCTGAAGTGCAGGTAGTCTGTGTCTAGGTAATACATTCGGCCAATGCCGTCTGCTGGCATGTCCTTGGTGGGGATGATGGGTACACCGTTGTAGGTTGCCACGATGAATCCGGCTTCCATACCGGGAACACCCTTCACACCGTTGTAGGTGGGGGTGACCCTCTTCTCCTCCATGAACCTCTGCTGTGACTGTAGCAGTTGCTGTAGTCTCATCAGAGTGTCGTACTTGGTCAGGATGACCTTGGGGTTTCCACCACGGACCCATACCTTCTGGAATAGGTCGTCTAGGTGGTCAAGGCTCAGAGTCCTGTCAGTTGCGCTGGTGTGAGCGTTACCCTCAGCGTAGGCCCAAGTAGAGTTGTCAGTCCTGTTGATGGAGTAGATGTCCTCGTCTCCATTGTCGTAGTGGGTACCACCGCCAGTCATTGCTGTCGTGTCTGCGCAGGTGACCCTGTCGAGAGACTCGAAGTTGTTGCCAGCCGCTGTGGATATGTCCGTCAGAAGCATCTTGTTGACCATCTCAGCGTGGTGCTTACCCATCTCTTCCTTGAGGACCTGTCGGATATCTCCCAATCCGTCATCCTTGTCTGCTAGGAAGATAGCCGTCTCGGACATATCGAAGGTGTGCGCGATAGTCTTGGGCTTGGCTGCGATGTTCTGGAAGGCAGGCTTGACCGTGTCAGGCAGGGTTGCGTTCTCTGCAACACCACCGTGGACTGTGCCTGAGTTAGGCTTGTCAGTGATGACGCGCCATCCAGACCTGTCCCAAGGCTTCTTGGGCAGGATGCTGAAAGCGTTGAACTCTTGGTTCATCTGGCTCCATACCTTTCGTCCGTAGATTGCTTGGTATGTTCCAGCGGTTGAAGAAAGCATTGGGCTGTCTGCCTTGAGTAGTTCGCTACCCGTGTAGGTGTATCCCATTGCGTTCCCAGCGCCATAGTAGTAGCGCTCCATGTCTGTTACTGTTCTAATGTAGTTTCTTGCCATTTTTCATCACCTCTAGTTCTCGCTCCCGAAAGCCCTGTTGGCAAGGCTGTGCACCTCGTCCCAAGACATGTCTGCAAGGGCCTCCGTTGTGGGGACCTCTACTGCAGGGAGTGAACTTGCGCTCTTCTGTATGTCCTCGCCAACTTCGGCGGGACCGTTCTCGATACGAGCAGTCAGAGCCTCAAGGGACTTCTGAATCTGTGCAAGAGGGCCGCGAGCATCGAATGCTGCTGCTTCTGCCTTGGTGACCTCTGCGACTCTCTCATTCTGGAATCTGCTAGAGAACTGCTCTTCTAGGGAACCCTTGAACTCGTTCTCTAGTGCTGCTGCCTTGTAGACCTCGTATGCGGCCTCGACATCTGCCTCTGAGACTCTGTCAGGAGTTAGGAAGTTTCCTTTCTGGACCTTGCCTCTAGATAGACCGGATGCTGATAGGGCGTTGGTGGATGGTTTTCCACCCTCTGTTGCTCGACCCTTTGCCTGTCCAGTCCTCTGTTGGTCGTTCGCGCCCAGTTCCTCTGGGGTTGAACCGGCGTTTGCCTTGGAGAGGTTGTCGAAGTGTGCGCGTGCGGAAGCCATGTCCACACCTGCGCTCTTGAGCGTACCCTCCATCCAGTCGAGATACTCTGAGGAAATCACATCAGAGAAGTCATCATCTGAGGCCAACTTCATTGGTGGCGCTTCTTTCTTCTCCTCTGGGGCATCCTCTTTCTCGTCTTTGGCGTCTGCCGCGTCATCTTTGTCACCGCCGCCCTTGCCTTCTAGCCAAGGTAGTCCCTTCTCCATAGAGTCGAGCCTCCCTTCTAGACGACCAAGAACGTCAGTCATTTGCGTCATTACATCGTTTTCTGCTTCTGTCATTTTATTCACCTTTTCTTGTTTTAATATCCTGAATGTTGCTTCTGGGTTTATTCCTTTTTCACAGATTGTTACTTCATGAAGTTCTAGTTTGCTGATTTCTTGGTAGTCGCCGTGCACTGGGTCTGATTTTCTGACTCGCTTGAATGCCTGTCCTCCGATACTGAAACCCCGTAGTGCTCCTTTTCGGATTTCGGCAGCGACTTCTTTTGCTTTCTCGATGTCGTCTCGGAGTTCTACTACTACAAACATCCCGACATCGTCAACTTCGCTTTTCCACAACCTCCCTTCGTTATCTGTATAATTTGGAATCACTTCACCGACTTGTATGTTAGAATGCGCTAGTTGTACGTTTCTATACTTCGGGTCCTCCATGTATTTTCTGAATGCGTCTTTGAGTGCATCTTTTGTTATCTTGTCACCTTGCTTGTCCACTACTTCTACGCTAGCATAGCCAGCAACGATGAGGTCTCCACCCTTGATGAGGGTGATTCCAGAGTTCCTGTTCGTCCGTAGAGGGGATAGCACACTAAATCGACTGTGGTCTTGTCATTCTACTTATATTAAGCGGCAACAGATTATTCCGCTATTGCTGATTATATGGGATTAGAATCGCTATACTGCAAGCCATCTTCCTTATCTTGATGGCGCTTTTTACGTGGGTATGGTTTTTCGGCGTCTTCTGTGGGTCTTGCACGCATGTCATAATCTGGCATAGTCTCCTCTCCTTCCAGATTGGTTGGCCCTCTGGGGCTCTCTGTGAGAGCGCCTACGTCTATACCGTACCCCCTACTCCCCCCTCCGAAGCCCATTTCGTTCTTCTCTAGAACATCCAAGACTCTCTCTATCATGCCCAAGGCCTTACCCAAGTTTGGCTTTGTGACTAGGTCCTCATCATCCAACTCATCGCTGTCCTCCTCTATATCGTCTTGCGCCTCCTTTGAAGGAATGGGGTCAGCCACCCTCTCAATCTTGCCCTTCAAGAGCATACTAGCGACTTGTCCCCAGAATGGCTTCAGGCTCTCACTCAGCATTATGCTGTAGTAGTCCTCACCCATATCGCTGAGAATCGTCTTGGGACTATGAACCCAATATCCTCCATCTGACTTGGCTAAAGTATAGAAGACCTGATTTCCATCTGGGGTATGAACGGTGACTGTGTCGTCTTTCACCTCCACGTCATGGGGGAAGTGTAAGTGGGTATAGGATTTGGAGAGCATCCCCAGAGTCTCCATGCTGACGCTAGATTCTCCCTCCCCATCGCCTACTATCCTGATTGGGGTCATTGTGTATATGTCCCTCCCTTCCTTCTCTTGATGCTTTATCCCACTCACTTTCACTTCGACAATGTCCCCTTCCTCGAAGGGCTTGGGGCTGGAGACTGTACCCACGTCCAGATAGACATCACCATCTTGCTCTATGGTTCTCTCTTCTATCCCCTCATCGTCTATCAATGGCCCAGCACCAAGCCTGTAGGTGAATGGTTTCTTCCCCCTCTTATCCAAGACCCTGAGATTGATGGTCTTGTTGGGTCTGAGTAATACCCACTTGGGGTGTCTCCTCTCCCCCTTCATGTAGGTGCTCTTACCATCTCTCAGCAATAGCGTCTTATGCTCTCCCAAGAAATCATTGACTAGGTCCTCTAATCCCTCTTCGTCTGTGAGTTTGGTATCATGAGGGCCGGGGATAGAGACATTCTCATAACTGTCATATTGCCCTCTTAGAATCTTCAACCTCTCTTGGACACTCATATCTGTGACATCTGTGTCATCATAGAAGATGATGTCTATGACTTTCATCTCCTCATCTCTCAAGACGCAATCCAATGTGCAATCCTTCTCCCCTAGGTTCTTGACTCCCTTCCTAGCCCAGTCTGGTATGCTCCTCCTAACACCACTCTCATCGTAGGCAGTGACTCTTTTCCCCTTCTTGATTACTACAATCCTCTCCCCGTCATACCACTTTGAAACCACCCAAGTACCAGTGAAGCCACGAAGCCTCTGCAAGTCCTTGAACGAGAATATCCGATGCATGGGTCTGATTGGTGGTACCCAAGATGGAGAGCCTCCCTTGATTAGCATTGAGTCTGGGTTCAATAGGAAGGCTGCATAGTCTCCCGGTTCGCTTTGTGTTATGGTCACTGGGTCCTCGGCATATGATGGTCCACCAGCGAAATGCGGGGCATACGCATTGGCTACACCCTGTGGGTCTATGCGACTCCCATCCTGTGTGGACACAGCAGCGGCGACATCTGCATCGAAAACACTAGTGATGGTTCTGAAATCCACCGGGACGACTGATTCCTCAGAAGTGTGATGCCCTAGTTCAGGAACGCCATTATCGAACTCGAACCTGCTCTCTGGCTTACCCTTGTTCAACGCGGGGTTTCCGAACTTCATAGCCATGGAACTGCTATACAAATCCATGATTGGAGTGCCTTCGTGACCAACCGGGTGAATCTCCCTTCCCGGTCCGAAATTTATCGAGTGGCTCTCTGCAAGAGGCTCCACTTGGGACAAGTCAGTGTTAGGGTCATGCACAAGCACATCCCTCATTCTATGCCTGACATTGTCAGCAGACCTATTGCAATTCCCCTTATCCCCCTTCCCGCTAAGACTGATATGACTAGGGAAGTCGAAAAGGTCGGAGAACAGCCTCCTCTTCTTTTTCTTATTCTGATGACCATAGTAATGCATGCGCCTTGATTCTGGGGCACCTATCCTTTCAATACCCAGACTAGGTAGCACTTTGGTATTCTCATGTGTCTTCAAGTAACTATCGAATGTCCTCACGTGTTGTGATATCTCATTCATCTTCTCAGTAGCATCTGCATACCCGAAATTAGCCAACATCTCGTCTGGGGTCATTCTCCTATTCTCTGCGGTTTTGGCTTGATTGGAAGTCAATACATCATCCAAATGCGAGAATATGTCTTCCATCTCCCCATAGTCATCAAAGAGGTTCTCCTCTCTTCCCCTAGCCCTGATGGGAGCACCGCTGGTCATCAGGTTGTGCATTGACATGACTACCCTGCTATCGCCTTCATGGGTCAATTGGGATTGTATCTGCTCTAGCATATTAGCGGCATGGGTCCTATGCTTGCCATCATTGGTGTATCCCAGAGCATCCATGAACTCCTCTAGTGTGGTCTCCTTGGTGACGGGTGTACCGTGTTCCATCATATGGGCAGGCAAATCTGTGAAACCAGTCTCCTTGATTGGGGTCTGCTCCTTGTCTATACCATACTCATGCACAGTGAAGTTATTGACGAAAGTGGTTCCATCTGGTAGTTCAAAGGATGCCCCTCTAGGAAGGACCATCAAGGCCCTGTTTGCATCTTTGAAGAGGAAGTCTATCTCTGTTGCTAGATTGGGGTTTTCTGGTGAGAACGTGCCCTCTGGTTTCAATTGCGCTAGAGCGGAAGCCATTCTAGCCACTGCAGCCATGTGTGATGGTATTCTAGTGTTCAAGTCATTGACGTGCTGTGCAGCCCTGTTTCTCCTAGCACCCTTTAGGTTATCTGGTGTTAGACCCTTATCATGTAACGCGAAGAACTCCAACATCCCTTGTGGGTCTGTTATCTCCCCCACTCTAGCACCAAACGCTGCTGGTCTCTTAACCAGATGCTCTGGCTTTATTTCTACTGGGGCTTGTGGTCTACCCATATCACCTAGCCCAAGATGAGTGGCTATCGAATAAGCCATAATGGCTTGTTCCTGATGGACTCTATCCCTTTCTGTCCTTTCCTGAATCTTATCTTTATCCTCGTTATCGTACTCATCTGGGACAGCGACTGCACCTCCCACCTCAGCAGCAGCACCTGCGGCAGCGACATCGACTGGTTTATTCCCCCTGTTCAATATATGGACGTTGCTCTTGCCATGTGGTGTCTTCACAGCGTGTCCCCTTGATGTGATTGACGGTTTCAACAAATCAAATATCTGGGGACCAAACTTGGCTTTGATGTCACCAGCGGACATGGTGGATAACTCGTTTATTAGTCCCGGAGCCAAGGTTGAGATGTGAGCGAGTACCTGATTCTTGGGATTCAGAGCAGTCTGAGACGATGGGTCCTTGGAGTTGTTGAAATTAGAAAATATAGCCTGAGGGGTGTTGAATAGATTGTAGCGGTGATTGAAGTATGGGCCGAACAAGCCTATGTTCTTGCTCACTGTGAACTTCTCACCATCCTTGGTTCCCATAGTGCTAGTGGAAAGACCAGTCTCAGGGTCAGTGTAAGCATGGGAATCATGTATAATCTCAGGTAGGGTATGTGGGTTCCTAGACAGACCACTACCCCAGAACAATGGGGCGAAGAAGGCAGCAAGACCATGGAAGTTACCATCCCCTATCCCCATCTTCTCCATCATCTTCCTCTCTTCATCAGACATTTGTCCGTCCTTGAAGAAGTAATTACCGCCGTGTAATTGCATTTGGTTCCTCAATTCCTTGGATTGTATTGCCAATTCGTTTCTAGACTTGGTTCTATCAAGAAGGCTAGCCATGTCTCCTTCCGGGATTAATGGGCCATTGTGATTGGGATAGAAGGGGTGAGAGCCTGCTTCTATTGGTGCTCCCGTCTTAGAATCGAAACCTAGAGCGGTCATCACTTCAGTCTTGGAGAGTCTAGCATCAGTCTCACCAGAGCGTATTATCTTCGCTATTGCTTCAGTCTTGGAGAGAGGGACATCTTCATCCGTCTCAGGGTCCTTACCCATGAGGCTCTCGATGTTGAATTTGGGTAGACCTGAGATGTCCCTATGGAACTTACCAGTCTCATCGAAGTGCCTACCATGATGTTGAGCCCCCTCTTCATCCTCTCCGCCTTCATGAGTGTAGACCTCCAGACCCAAGGCCTCTCTCATGTTATTGATGGTCTCCTCACTGAGACCCTCCTCTTCGATGATGTCGTGAAGGGAGTCATACAGCCTTTCTTGGTCAAATTCAGACAACTGGTCATTACTCTCTCTAGGATGAGGGATGGCATTAGCACTAGTGAAACCCGAATACCTGCCTCCCCTGTGAAGCATATTACCGAGCATCTGATGGGTCTGCCTCTTTATCCTACCAGCGGAGACAGTAGAGCCATCTGGTAGTTTGATGTCTTGATTGCTCGCTTTGTCCAAATCATCATGAATGGCTCTCATCACTGCGCTTCGCTCTCTGGGTGAGAACCATTGCAGTTGGTGCATGACCGCCCTGTCTCCCAGATAGTGCCCGTGCTCTATTGACTCATCAAGGAGAGCGCCCTCTCCTCCCTTCTCCCAATCAGCATAGATATCAGAGCCGCTCTTTTCCTTCGTATCAGTCTCAACGGCCTTGTTAGTCCAACTCCTAGCCCTGTCTTCCGCATGTAGCATGCGCAATGCCAACTCCTCCTCGGAATGGTGATGTCCTTCTGGTATCTCTGTCGAGAGACCACGTGACTTCACCTCTGCTATGGCGTTGTTCCTCCATGAGCCATCGACATCCATATGCCCCTCGTCATTGATGCTCCTCCAATCTTGGTCCCCATCAGCCCATCTCTCGAAGTCTCTGTTATACGCATCCTCCATGGTTGTGATGTCAGAGCCCTTCAAACCGGAAAGGGGGCCCAACCCATGGAACATGTGCCCATCATCGAACTTCATCCCAGCGTGGTGTATGCTACCCTCCTTCCTCAGGTATGCGTCTTGTGCTCTCTCTATGTCACCTATGGTTTTCGCATGCGTCTCATGGTTTGTCGCCATCGGTAGAACCTGCTCTATCATCCTCTTGTGTCTCCTTTGCAGACCAGTCCTCGAATCCACAGACTTGGAGGGGTCATGAAGGGGATGGAAAGGATGGTCACTAGAATTGCCGAAGGGCTTTCCCTTCGCCTCTTGCATCTCGATATCATGAGAGTGGGATAACGCCATCCTATCAGCGATAATCTTACTCTGCTCTTCGGGTGATAGGATGCTCTCTTCGGGTGATATGGAAATAGCGCTCTTCGCTCTGTCTCTCCAAGGCATCATTGTTGATAGGTGACCCTTCGCCTTTTCCGCTACTTGCTTCTCCCATTCACCCTTGGGTAGTAGTTCATCCTCACCAAAGGCTTTGGTGATTAGTGAATCACAGATACGCTCCTTCCAAGTCTCATCGTAGTGGAAGCCATGGGAAACTAGATTCGCCTTGGCAAAGACGTATTCATCTACGCTATTCTCTACTTCCTTACCATCGAGAATGCTCAATACGAGACCGTCACGGGCCTTTACAAAAACCGAGACTGGGTCATCATACACACAATACCACCTAGTCTAGTTTAGGTCCATCTCCACCAACGAACTCCTCATGCCCAGAGTTCTTGTCATGGGTGTTGAGTTTCTTCCCCATCGAGTCTAAATCGACTGAGGACTTGCTAGCGCCAGCGTTCTTCACGTCCTTGGCGTCCAAGAGGTGATTGTTGGTATTGTAGTGAGCGTTCCTCGTCCTACCACCGCTCTCTGACTCGAAGGATACATCTTGCGGTTTGGTGCTGAAAGCAGTGGAGTAGTTGGGTGATGCCTTCTCTAGAGTGTCAATCCTCTCTGATATCTGCTTTGCCTTCCGCAATAGGTTGTAGGCTTCTTTGCTCGCTTCTTCTTTTCTTGGTCTCAAGGTGTCACCTCCACGTCTTGCGCTTGTTCTGCCATCTCATGTATGTCAGCCCAACTCATTTCATGGACTTGCTCGTTGGTGAACTCAGAGAGGTCTGCGTTCTCATTCTTCAGGAGAGTAGCATCTCCGAGACCTAGGTCGTTCCTGAATGGGTCCTGTGAGATATCTTCTGGTAGATTAGTAGTAGTGGATACGAAGCCTGCTTTCTTCAACAGGGCTCCGGGGTTGTTCATCATCTTCCTGAGTTGCCTGTTCTCGTTCTTCAAGTCATGCAGAGATGAGTCCATGCTCTCCATCTTGGTGATGAGAGCGCTCATCAACTTCTCTGTGCTGCTACCCTTTACCAATTTAATCCCTCAAGGAGTGTAGGCTCTACCGAAAGTTCCAGTGTGAGGCTTCATCCTAGAGTTGGTACGAGCGGGAATCACAGTTCCGGGCAATTGACGGTCTCTTTGAGTGGTGTCGAAGTTTGAGCCCCTCTCATCGAACTTGTGAAGTGGGGTCCCAACGAATCTAGCGGTTGGGGATATTACCTCAATCTTACTCTCAGCCTTGTGTATGGTCGAAGCGAGGTCATCATTCAGGAAGTTGCCGAATTTCAGAACCTCCACTAGATGCGCTTTAGCCTCATTCGCATTGCCATCTTCGAGTGCCTTGGTGAAGGCCTCAGTATGCACGTTTAGTTTCCTCGCAATCGGGTCCATCTTGGTTAAGTCCATGTTCGCTCGTCCCTCCCGAAGTGGTGTTGGTTTAATTATCCTTATGCTCCACGGGGCCTTCTGGCGTTCATCAAAGCGTTGGATGTGTTTTGAGCGGTGGTTGGGGCCATTCCGTTCTGCTGGACATTCGAGAATGGGGCTCCAGAACCCATGCTACCCCTTTGCTGTGGTCTTGCTGGACCTTGTGGGGTTCTGATTCCGACACCCTCACCGCCGGGTTGCGAAGGAGGCATCACTTGACCCATGATTCCGGGAGGCATTCCTCTTGGGGGCATTCCCATTCCGGGCATCATTCCACCCATTCCGGGCATCATGCCCCCACCGGGTGGCATTCCCATTCCGGGCATCATGCCCCCACCGGGTGGCATGCCTTGCTGTTGCTCCATCGGGTCAATCTTCTTGTAGATGAAGCGGATGTCCCTCTCCCCTTCCTCAAGTAGTTCTGGTTTGTAACCCAGCATCATCATCCTCTGTGCTAGGTTGGCCTCCATCTCGTCTCGGCGGAGTCTGGTTATCTCGTCCTCCTCCTCGTTCGGATAGAGGGTCAGTTTCCAATCTTCCACGTCCATCTCCTTGAGTAATTTCGGGAAGAGTATGTCAGTGAACACCTTCTGCCCATACTCCACTGCCCTATTAGTGACTAGTATCTGCATTCCCTCGTTATTGAGCCCACCTGACTTGCCGTTGTCTATCATGAACACGGCGCTCACTCCATAGAATGCCGCTATCCTGTTTCGCATCTCGTCACGGACTGATATGTATTGCATCTCCTCTAGGGTATCCATGAACTTGACCCAGTTCACGCCACCCCTACCAGATGCGGACTCTATCCCTACCTTAGGGACGTAGTGCGGGTCACGCTCCATCTTCTCATCTACAGTCTTCCAGAAGGACTTCATTGATTCCAGATTATCAGTGGTGACTGATATGATGCCCTTAGGTGTCCTTCTCTTCTGATACGCGGTATACATGTAGTTGTCCATGGCGGTGAGGGTCATGGCTTGTCTCCACATGGTATTGACTGGGCTACGACCGTACAATTTCGATGGATTGTATTTGCTGAGGTGTATGACCTCTCCCTTGAGGTAGTATTGGGTCTTACCGCTACCCGCCATATTGACGTAATGGACATCGTCCATCTCACTACCACAGACTTGGCAAACGTCCTCTTGTCCGGGATAGGAGACTTGGTCACGATGGAGGGCACACACCTTGTATCTACCACCTCTGACCCCACGCTTGTCAGATACTATGCGCATGAATATGGGGTCTCCACGAATGACCTCCTTGACCCTGTAGAATTGAATCTCTGTTGTTTCTGGGTCTACGAAGTATTCCTTCACCACTATGAGGAAGGCATCATCCACTATGTCCAAGTCCTTCTCAATCTCATACAAGACGTGCATGAAGGACTGCTCCATCGAGTTATCTTGCTTGAGGAGCCAACGGGGGTAGAGGACCTCTTCGTGATTGGGGCCCCTCACTTCATAGCCGCAAGTGGGGCACATTTCCACATCGTGTTGGAACTCCTCGTCACAGGTCTCGCACTTGAATCTGAATTTCTTCTCCCAGAAGTA
>Ga0098055_1001779_pt1 | contig 11455 bp, 10 predicted proteins | sample 17_taG_FD_75107 | JGI IMG/M metagenome (GOLD analysis project Ga0098055, IMG submission 75107) | Marine viral communities from the Subarctic Pacific Ocean - 17_ETSP_OMZ_AT15314 metaG | ecosystem: Environmental > Aquatic > Marine > Oceanic | place: Pacific Ocean | collected 2015-01-18 | reverse complement strand
TGAGGCTGGTCCAGAGGCTATTATGCCACTGAAGCGAGGCTCTGATGGTAAGCTGGGTGTAGAAGGCGGTGGCAACGTAACAGTACACCAGACCTTTAACTTCTCTGCTAACGGTGATGAGTCTGTCAAGAAGATTATTGCACAGGCTGCACCTAAGATCGCCCAGATGACTGAGGCGAAGATTATTAATTCCCGTCAACGAGGCGGACAGATGCGAAGGGCCTTTGGCTAATGGCTATTACCTACCCCCTCTCCCTTCCCACTAGTATTGGTGTAGCGGAGATTGAGCTACGAGCTAAAAACGCTGTCGGCATTAGTCAGTCTCCTTTCACCTACAAGCAGCAAGTGGTACAACATCAGGGTCAGAACTGGGAAGCCAGCATAAGCATCCCACCAGTCCGCAAAGACCTTGCCGAAGATTGGGTGGCCTTTCTCCTAGCCCTGAATGGACCTGTGGGAAAGTTCTACATGGGCGACCCTAACATGACAACCCCCCGAGGCTCTTGCTCCGCTAGTGACACTATCAGTGTGGCGGTTGTAGGAAACACTGGCGACAGCACTTTGCAAATCAACAGTGGAACCTCTGCGGTGACTGGTTTTCTACTGCCGGGGGACTACCTTCAGGTTGGGAGCGGCACTGCCCGCACTCTTCACAAGGTACTTCAGCAAGTGGACCTTGACAGCAGCGGAAATGCCACTGTAGACCTCTGGCCATATTTGGACCGTAGCGTATCAACGTTGTTTCCGATTATCCATCAAAGCCCAACCGGAGTTTTCCGCTTGGCTTCCAATGTTACCTCTTGGTCAATCAATAATTCAAGCGCTTATGGTATTTCATTTGACGCTGTGGGAGTAAGAAATTGACGACTATCACTCACAAGAAGGGTGACACCTTAGAGCTTACCTTCCAGCTAAAGAGGGATGGTTCTCCGGTAGACATCACCAACTACACAATCACCAGTCAGTTGAGGGACTCTACGGACACTCTCCTGACCACTGATAACTTTAATGGTAGCCTGACCTACACTCTGATTGACCCTAATGCTGGTCAATTCCAGCTTAGTGCTTCTTCTACTGCTACAGCAGAGTGGGACACTCGTAAGTATGATTGTGATGTTCAGCTTATCGATGGTGATAACGAGACTAGCTCTTCTGAGACATTCAAGATTAATGTAATCAAAGATATTACGAGGGTCTAATGGCTAAATATGAACTCTCCCTTACGGTAGAGAATGCAAATCTGGACGTTACACCAGAGGGTCCAGTAACTCTTTCTGTCCTTGAGCTTGTCGGTCCTCGGGGTGAGACTGGTCCAACTGGCCCCACTGGTCCTGCTGGAACTACTGAGTTTGCTAACCTTGAAGATGTAGATACGTCTAATGCTTCTCTTGGTAACCTTCTTCGTGCTGATGGTGATGGCACCTTTAGCTTTGTTTCCGTCTCTGGTGTCTCCGATGACCTTGACGATGTAACAACTCGTGGTGGAACTACTACTAACGACATCTCTGTAGGCGCTCTGACAGCGACTTCATTGAACACCCACACCATCCCTAGCGGTACAGGTACTCTCGCTAAAGTCTCTGACATTCCTACTAACAACAATCAACTAACCAATGGTGCTGGCTACGTCACAGAGGCGGAAGCTCAAGCAGCTATTTCTGTAGTAGATGCGGGGGGCGATGGCTCCCTTACTTATTCTAGCGGTACTATCACCTACACAGGCCCTTCTGCTGCTGAAGTGCGTGCGCACCTTTCGGCGGGTGGAGACCTCAGCTACAACAGTGCTACAGGGCAAATCAGTTTTACTGAACGTACTGATGGCGAGGTACGTCAGCTTTTGTCTGTCTCTGGAGACCTTAGCTACAACAGCACTACAGGTGTCTTCAGTTTTACTGAGCGTACTGATGCTGAAGTTCGTGGGTTAGTAAGTGCCACAGATGCGGGTGGCGACGGTTCCTTTTCCTATGACAATAGTACAGGCGTCTTTACCTATACAGGGCCTTCTGCTGCTGAAGTCAGGGCGCATTTGTCTGCTGGTGGTGACTTAAGCTATGATAGTGCTACTGGAGTAATCAGCTTTACCGAACGTACTGATGCTGAAGTACGTCAACTGTTCTCTGTAGCAGGAGACCTTAGCTATAACAACACTACAGGTGTCTTTAGCTTCACCGAACGTACTGATGCTGAAGTACGTCAACTGTTCTCTGTAGCAGGAGACCTCAGCTATAATGGCACGACCGGAGAGTTTAGTTTTACTGAACGTACTGATGCTGAGGTACGAGGTCTTGTAAGCGCTTCTGGTGACCTTAGCTACGATAGCTCTACAGGTGTCTTCAGCTTTACTGAGAGAACCGATGCCGAAGTCAGGGGCCTTGTGGGGTCTTCTTATGCAGGGGGTGATGGCTCATTTTCCTATAATAGTAGCACTGGCGTCTTTACCTACACTGGCCCTTCTGCTGCTGAGGTAAGGGCGCATCTGTCTGCTGGTGGTGACTTGAGCTACAACAGTTCAACAGGCGTTATGAGCTTTACTGAACGTACTGATGCTGAAGTTAGGGGACTATTCTCTGTAGCAGGAGACCTCAGCTATAATAGCACGACTGGGCAATTCAGCTTCACTGAACGTACTGACGCTGAAGTAAGGGGTCTGGTAAGTGCTTCTGGTGACCTTAGCTACAACAACACCACAGGTGTCTTTAGCTTTACTGAACGTACTGATGCTGAAGTTAGGGGCCTCGTAAGTGCTTCTGGTGACCTTAGCTACAATAGTACTACAGGCGTGTTTAGCTTTACCGAACGTACTGACGCAGAGGTTCAAGGTCTTATTACAGGTGGCACCGGGGTTACTGTAACCAACGGTGTCGTCGCTATTGGTCAAGCTGTTAATACCAACAGTAATGTTGCCTTTAACGATGTTACTGTATCTGGTGACCTTACGGTTTCTGGAACTACCACTACAATAAACACCGAGACTATCAACCTCGCTGATAACCAGATTACCCTTAATAGCAACTACAGTGGTTCTACTCCTACAGAGAATGCTGGTATTGAGGTCAACCGGGGTGGCGGTACTGCACCTAATAAAACCTTGGTGTGGAATGAGACTGATGATAAGTGGACGATAGGCTCTGAGACTTTTGTAGCAGGAACAGTTGAGGCTGATGTTACGGGTAATGCAGACACTGCCTCTGCTCTTGCTACGTCTCGTACCATTTCCCTTGGTGGGGATGTTTCTGGCTCTACGACCTTCGATGGTTCATCAGAGGTAACAATCACTGCCACTGTAGCAGACGACAGCCACAACCATATCATCAGCAACGTAGACGGTCTTCAGACGGCTCTGGACGGTAAGCTGGCCTCGGTAGACCTCGGATATACTACAGCAGCCTCTACGGGCGTTGTGACCAACGATTCAGGAGCTAACGCCACTATTCCTGCTGCTACTACGACCACTGCTGGCCTTTTGACTAGCTCTGACAAGACCAAGTTGGACGGTATTGAGGCGGGTGCTACGGCTGACCAAACACAGTCTGACATCAATGCACTTGGCATTACTGCGACAGGTTTGTCTGGTAGTCCCGATATTTCTGTTGGTAACATTACCGTAAGTGGTACTGTGGATGGTAGGGACGTTGCAACAGATGGTTCAAAGCTAGATGCTATTGAGGCCCTAGCAGATGTAACAGACGCCACTAACGTAGCTGCTGCTGGCGCTGTCATGGAGTCAGACACTTCTACAGTCAACATGTCTTTTGTTATTGACGAAGACACGATGGCCTCTGACTCTGATACTAAGGTGCCTACTCAACAGTCTGTTAAGGCTTACGTAGATGCTAATGCTGGCGGCGGAGGCACACTTAATGATGTAGTTGATGACACTACTCCTCAGCTTGGCGGCTCCCTAGACGTAAACGGTAACTCCATTGTCAGTGTCAGTGGTGGCGACATTGCTATCACCCCTGATGCCGATGGTCAGATTGTCCTTGACGGACTTAACTGGCCTATCTCTGACGGCACAGACCGACAGGTTCTGGTTACAGACGGTTCTGGCGAACTGACCTTTGACGATATTCCCCCAGTACAAGTAGACGCCACTAACAACACGGCCAGTGCTATTGCTGCTGGTACTCCGGTCTATCAGACGGGTGTAAGCGGTCAGAACATCACTATTGCTCCTGCTGATGCTAGTAGTGCTAGTACCATGCCAGCTATCGGTGTAACCAAGGGGTCTATTTCCGCTAGTGGAGGTACTGGTGTTGTAGTGGTCTCTGGCTTCCTGAAGGGGATTAATACAAGCACCTACGCTGCTGGTGATACGCTCTATGTAGCTAACGGTGGTGGCTTTGCTACGTCCCCTCCAGCCGGAGAAACCGTCTTGATTGAGAACCTTGGCAAGGTTGTTAAGTCAGACGCTAGTGCTGGCAGTATCATTGTTACGGGTGCTGGTCGTGCTAATGCTGTACCAAACCTCAACGATGGCCGCTTCTTCCTCGGCAACGACAGCAATCAAGCTGGGATTGCTGACTTTACTACGTCTGTTCGTGGAGAGGTAAGTGCTACTAAGGCTGGCGGAGATGGCTCACTTTCCTACAATAGTGGTACTGGCGTCTTTACCTATACCGGACCTTCTGCTGATGAAACTAGAGAGCATTTCACAGGTGGCACTGGTGTAACTATCACTGATGGTGAGGTTGCTATTGGTCAAGCTGTAGGCACCGCAGACAACGTAGAATTTGGTAATGCGACTTTATCTGGCTACTTGGCTGGCCCTGCTACCTTTACCATTGACCCTGCTGCTGTTGGGGACGACACGGGTAAAGTGGTCATCGCTGGTGACCTTCAGGTAGACGGTACGACAACAACCATTAACTCCACCACACTCTCTGTGGATGACATGGAGATCGTGGTTGCTGACGGCGCTGCTGACGGTCCTACTGCTGACCAAGCAGGTATCAAGGTAGACGGTGCGAACGCTACGCTCCACTACCGCAGCACTGGAGACATGTGGCAGACCAACAAGTCTCTCGATGTAAACGGCAACGCAACTCTTTCTGGGGCTTCAACGGAAGCTCGATCTCTAACAATTGGAGACGGCAGAACAGGTAATGGATATTCCCTTATCGATCTAGTTGGTGATAACTCAGGCGATTATGGCTTGCGTTTGATTAGACAGAACAACGGCGAAAATGCCGCTTCAATTATTAGGCATACAGGCACTGGTCCTTTACGCTTAAAGACCGAAGACTCAGGCGATATTCTTTTTGATACCGCTAACACAGAACGTATGCGAATTAACTCTACTGGCAACGTAGGTATCGGCACGACTTCTCCTACAGAGAAACTTCAAGTAAACGGTAATATAAAAGATAGTGTTGGCAACGTAAGGATACCTCGCAGGGTATCTATAAACACAGATTCAACTATTGAAAATGAAGGTGTATACTATACTACTCTTGCTCCTACACTTACGCTTGGTGATCCAGTAGCGGGTGCAATACTAACCATTTACAATAACAGTAATACCGCAATGACTTTAAACAGAGGATCAGATGTAGGAAATATGAGAATTGCTGCTGATAATGCCCTAACAAACAACACATCTGTCACTCTTGGTGCATATTCAACTACTACAATAACAATATTTATAGGGCAATTGGCTGTTGTATCAGGAACGGATGTTTCCTAATGAGTTCTATTCTTCTTGCTGTTACTAATGTATTGGGTGTTTCTGCTGTCTACACGTTTGAGATGTGGGGCGCTGGTGGTGGTGGCGGGGGTGCTAACTGGCAGCACGCAGTAGACGGTGGTTACGGTGCTGCTGGTGCTTATGTAAGTGGCACACTCAATATAACCTCTGGTACACAAATCGAGCTACGTTCTGGTGGTGGTGGCAGAGGTGGCACTAGCGACACTAACTCTACTACTTTAATTGATAATTGTTCTGGTGGCAATGGTGGCAATGGCTCTGCAATCCGTATTGTATCAGGTAACGTCCTAGTAGCTGCTGCTGCTGGCGGTGGCGGTGGTGGCGGCGCTGGGGTTCGCAATGCTGGTTTCCCCGGCATGGGTGGCATGGGTGGCCGAGACTCCAACCAAGCCACTCGTACCGATGGGTCAGACGGAAGTCATTCCACTTCGGGGGCTGGTGGCAGTAGCGGCACAAAAAACGCTTCCGTCGCAGGTCAAGGTGGGGACTTCTACGGCGGAAACCCTCCAACCAAAACCTTGTTGATGCAAAATGGAGGTGAGGGGGGCAACCCCGGCTCCTCTTCCACCTCTGGTAATCACAGCAGAAACATCGACACAGCAAGCTCTCCTTGGGGGGGCGAAGGCGGTCGTGCTGGCGATCAGGATGGTCAAGGAAGCTCTTATACTGGTCAAGGCCCCGGTGGTGGCGGTGGTGGTGGCTACACTGGTGGCGGTGGCGGTGGCACTGCCACAGCGCAATCCCGTGAAGGCGGTGGCGGCGGCGGTGGTGGCTCATACCACAACTCCTCTTACGTTTCCTTAGTAACAACCTCAGATGGGGCTGGAACTCAACAAAGAAGCGGCACTGCACCAAACCAGACCGCTGGCTCTTCTGCTGCTGCCTACGTCAATACCAACGGTAAGGGTGGTAATGGTGCCGTAGGAACCACGACTGGCGCAGCAAGCTCTCAAGCTCAAAGCGGTCAGCATGGCCTTGTTGTTCTCTACAAAAACGGTGATGAGGTTGCCCGTGCTTCTGGCTCTGGCACCGTTGCAAGTCATACAATAACATAAAGGAAAACACTATGTTAGACCAAAAGAAATGGTTCATGTCCAAGACCGTATGGGGGGTGTTGCTCATGCTTGCCTCTTCTACCTTGGCAACCTTTGGCATCAACCTTGATGCAGCTTCTCAGGCACAGATCGCAGAACTTATCATGCAAGCTATCACAGTAGGTGGTGGTGCATTGGCTGTCTACGGTCGTGTTACGGCTAAAGCAGAAATCAAATGAGTAGGTCACTAAACTCGACAATTACTACGGCATTGGCGGCTGACATCATTCAGCCGTTCTTTGCTGTGGACCTTCTGTTTGACTCCCCTAACGAAGTGTATCTCTGGAATGGGGTAGGTACTCGCAGTCTGACCAGAGAGTCGGACAGCAGCAGTGAGAGTTACGCTGGTGCAGGGGAGTTACTACAGATTGAGCCTATCGAAGAGACCGGGGACATTTCCGCTAAGGGGGCTACGATTACCCTGAGTGGTATTGACAACTCTGAGTACAGCCTCTTCATTAAGGCCCTTGCTACTCCCTACCACGGCAGGGTCTGTAAGATTTACTTCGGCGTAATGAACGGCAATACCCCAAGCAACATCGAAGAAATCTTTTCTGGCTATATGGACCAGATGAACATTGAAGAGGGCGCAGAAACCTCGACCATCACCCTGACTGTAGAGAACAAGCTAGTTTCCCTTGAGAGACCCTCTGGCAACCGCTATACTTCAGCTTACCAGAGAGAGAAGCACTCAGGTGACAAGGGTTTAGATTTTGTAGTAGGGTTACAAACAAAGAAAATCATATGGGGGGCTATCCCTGAATGAAGTATCAACAAGAGTTCTTAGCCACGGTTGAGAACGACATCCGACCCCTGATACAGCGACACTGGGAAGACATTGCCCTCAACAAAGACAAGATAAAGCTGAACCCCGATTGGGACGCCTACCACACCCTAGAACAAGCTGGCGCATTGAAGGCATTCACAGCCAGAGAAGATGGGAAGTTGGTAGGCTACTTTGTAGTCATAATTCAGTACAACCTGCACTACAAAGACCACCTGTTTGCTTCTAATGACATTATCTTCCTGCACCCTGACTACAGAAAAGGTCGTACTGGTATCAAGCTAATCCAGTTCGCAGAGAAGTGTCTCAAAGAAGATGGTGTATCAGTCTTGGCTATTAATACGAAGGTCCACAAGCCTTTCGACAATCTGATGCAGTTCCTAAAGTTCAGTTTAGTTGAGCGCATCTACTCTAAATATATAGGAGACTGATATGGGTCAGAGCCTTGTAGGAGGTCTCATTGGCGGTGCTGGCGGTGCTATTCAGGGGTTTATTTCTGGTGGCCCTGCTGGTGCCTTGGCTCTTGGGGCTGTAGGCTTTGTGGGGGGCTTTGCAAGCTCTTACATGGCGAAGCAATCGACAGCCAATCAACTGGCAGATGCTATGGGTTCACCTGAACCAAAGTTTGGTGGCTATACTGTCAATCGTAGAGGTGCAGCACTGCATCACCAAGTCATCTACGGAAGGACTAGGATTGGTGGGGTTGTAGTTTTTGACGATGCACACGATCAGTATGGCAACAGCAGTGGTAGCAATAACGATTACCTCAGTCGTATTATCGTGTTCGCTGGGCATGAGGTTGACAGCTTTGAAAAGGTCTACCTTGGCCGATACGAGCTAAGTCTGACTGGCGACAACGTAACCTCTGCACAAGAGATTGATGAGAATGGGAATGCTGTCGGCTCATCCACAACCAAGTTTAACAATTACCTGAAGGTTCGTAGGCTTGTAGGCAACCACAACGCCTCTTTGGACTCTGTTGCTATGGGAACTTTCACTGCCTTTAGCGGCAACAGTTCACAGGGCTTTAGTGACGACTGGACAGCCAACCATAAGTTGTTGGACTATGCTCATCTGGCACTGGTGTTCAAGTATGAGGATGGTGTTTGGGACGATGGACTGCCCGAAGTCACCGCCCGAATCCGGGGTAAGAAGGTGTATGACCCAAGGACAGGAGGCAACCCTAGCTGGTCCGACAACCCTGCACTGATTGTTAGGGATTTTCTCACGGATACCACTCACGGTATGGGGGAGTCCTCTGACAATATTGACGACGACAAGGTTGAGATTGCGGCTAACATTTGTGATGCTACTGATTGGGACACTAATGCCCCCAAAAGGTACACCTGCAATGGTGCTTGGACTACCTCACAGGCCCCTGTAGACATTGTGCAGCAGCTTATGACATCTTGTGCTGGCTACCTGTGGTATGCACAGGGCAAGTGGCGCATCAAGGCCGGTAAGTATGTCGCCCCTACAATCACTCTGGAAGACGACGACCTACGTTCCTCGCTTTCTGTAGCCACAAGGCACTCCCGTCGGGACAACTTCAACACGGTACGAGGCACCTTCAGGGGGCCAGCTACCAACTACCAATTCACTGACTATCCTGCTGTAACGTCTGCCAGCTTTGTTTCGGTAGATAATAATGTCGAAGCTACCTTAGACCTGTCACTGCCCTTTACGGACACTCCTGAAGAGGCTCAGAGGCTTGCTACTATCGCACTGGAAAAGCAACGTAGCCAGATTACTGTTACTGGCAGCTTTGGCATGAAGGCTTTCGAGCTACAGGTGGGTGATAACGTAAACATCACTAACACTCGCTTTGACTGGACTGACAAGCTGTTTGAGGTTGTAGCATGGAGCCTTAGCTTTGAGGGCTATGAGCTACTGGTAAACCTAGTCCTTCGTGAGACTACTACCACTACCTATGATGAGTTCCTAAATACTACAGGCTTTGAGTCTGACAACACTAACCTACCGGGGGCTATTGGCACAGTAGCGACTGGTGGTGTAGAAGAAACTACAGATGTTACCGGGCTTACGGCAGAGAGTGGTCTCTTGCAGATCAAGGTGAGTTGGTCAAACCCAATCAACAATAGCTATAAGAATACTAAGATTTACCAACACAACACAGCCGTAGGTACCCCTACAAACGTGGTTGAGACTGTAGTGGGTGAGTCTGTAGTAAGAAGTTTTGGGGTGGCACAGGCTAATGCTACAAGGTACTTTTGGGCGCAAGCGGTAGACACTGACGACAACGACTTGGGGGCCTTGATTGGCCCTATCTCGGCTGTTGTGGGTCAAGCTGGCACGGACGAAATTGCAAACGATGCTGTAGGTAACGATCAAATATCCGACAATGCTGTCGATACGAACCAAATATCCAACAATGCTGTGTCTCTCAGAGATTCTGATACTGGGTATGTTACTACAGACCTTGGCGATGCGGGCGATCCGTACGAAATTGCCGCTGGACCTGTTAGCATTGAAGCAGTTACCGGAGAAGACATTATAATTGACTGGTCCTATGTAGTAGAACAAAACGATGATAGTGGAACTGGAAGAACTAATGTTCAAATCCAAAGGTCTCTCAATTCAAATTTCTTTTCTTACGACACTCGATTAACAATTAGTACACTCATTCACGATGTTAGGGCCACTCACTCTGCGGTATTCCGAGATACTGTATCCTCAAACAATACTTACTACTACAGGTTGGCAGTACAAAGATCGACCGGGGGTTTGGGTGGACCCTGTAGTTTGGTGTACGGTTCAATAAACATTCTAGAGATTAAAAAATGAGAGCTATTGTTTACAACAACATCTCAGGGGAAATTGAGGCGGTCAAGGTTGGCGACCTCCGTAATATCGAAGATTTATTGCAGCCAACCCAATCTTTTCTCCTTAGTGACGAGGATATAAAAGATAAGAGAGTTGAGAATGGGTTGCTAATTGACAAACCTACTTCTGAAAAAGAGACAGAAGAGGTTTACAGGGCGTGGAAGGACTTACGATACAACCGAGTGATGTTATTAAAAGAGTGCGACTGGACCCAAGTTCCAGATGCACCAGTTGACAGCACAGCTTGGTCAGTGTACCGTCAGCAACTCCGAGACCTACCAGCTAACACCACAGACCCAAGGAATGTAGAATGGCCCGTGCCACCCTCGTAGGGTTTATCGTTACCTTCTGGGTGGCGCTCTTCGGCCTCTTCTGGGCCACCAACTCATTTTCCCACGATGGGGGGTCAATTTCCCATGAGGGGGGTTTCTCAGAACGATCTAAACAACATTTAGCAGAAATTCATATTAAATTGTATGAAGTTGTTTTTCTTGCTAGACTTCTATCTGAGGTTCCATTCGAGATTACTGATGGAATGAGAACGATAGAAGAACAAAGGCACTACTACGAGACTGGCAGGAGTCAGACAATGAACTCCAAGCACCTAACGGGTCATGCAGTCGATGTAGTGCCAATCCCAGTGACATGGGAGCCTGAAGCCTTCCTGCCTATCGCAGAGGCTATGTTTAAAGCAGCCGACATGCTCGACACTCCGATAGTTTGGGGAGGCAACTGGCGTACCTTCAAAGACTATCCTCATTTTGAATTAAAGGAGAGACCGGATGGTCATTGAGTTCTTGAGCATGGTAGGGGTGCCGATTGTTGTGGCACTTCTATCTTCGGCTGGTATCTGGCGCTTCTTTCAAGCGAGGACCGAACAAGAGCATGAACGTAGATCGGAGTTCCGTAGGACATTGCAGGACCAGATTGATACCCTATCCGAACAAGTAGGGAAGTTGAACTACCAAAAAGAATCACTACTCCGAGAAATTGGCGAACTCCGTGAAGCCTTAGCTGAAGCAAAGA
>Ga0098055_1001774_pt1 | contig 11463 bp, 17 predicted proteins | sample 17_taG_FD_75107 | JGI IMG/M metagenome (GOLD analysis project Ga0098055, IMG submission 75107) | Marine viral communities from the Subarctic Pacific Ocean - 17_ETSP_OMZ_AT15314 metaG | ecosystem: Environmental > Aquatic > Marine > Oceanic | place: Pacific Ocean | collected 2015-01-18 | reverse complement strand
GCGTCCCGGTTCGAGTCCGGGTGGGAGCACCAACTAACTGCCCTTAGCTCAGCTGGATAGAGCAAGTGCCTTCTAAGCACTAGGTCAGAGGTTCGAATCCTCTAGGGCAGGCCAGTTGACGGAACGGGCGGCGAAGCAGGTTGTGCCCTCGACCTATAAGACTTCGTCGCCCAGGAAAAAAGATTAAATTAGGGGTTGACAACCAGATCATTTGACTGTATACTGTAAGTATATTAATTAAACAAAGAGGGCAATCAATGTTTATAGTTCATACACAATTCTTAGAAAACTACGGCGCACACTGTGAGAGCGGCAAGTTCGCAGATGGTCACACCTATTGGAAGTTCAAGGGCGGCGATACTTACTTGGTAGAGGACCTGTACCGCGCAGCAGATGCTATGGCATTTGTCGCCGCACTGGTTATGGAGAACGGCATTGGATACAAAGAGTTTCCAAGTTCAGTTCAGACAGTCCAGGAATGGGTAGCCGACTTGCCAGATGATGCTGGTGAACCACAGTCGTGCAGAGACTATTACATGAGTGAGGTCGTGCGAGTATCACCTAACACTGTAAAGGTCACACGTGACTGGAACACTACCAAAAAAGGTGTTACTGAAATGGAGTTAACCCTAATTTAGGGGTTGACAACTGTACGATTAGATCGTATACTATTATTATAAATTGATAGAGAGGGCAAACTATGTCAACAGATTTAAGAAATGTTCCAGACTGTGTAGCACAGAACGAATTGACTCAGACACGCTTCTGGGGTGGTTCAGACAGAATGACTTGTGTGCAGATAACACAGCGCCGCAACAAGAACGAAGGCAAGCGTGGTCCAGCAGATGAGTTCTTCAACCACATATCATTGACCAAGCATCAAGCACGCCAGTTGGCTGTGGAGTTGATGTTGTTCGCAGAAGGTCGTGAAGTGGAGGAGCAGGAAGAGCCCAACCAGGGCTTTGCAGAAGAGATACTAGATGAGAAGAACTTGCTTGCACAGTTCGATTCATTCAAAGCAACAGGAGCTCGCCGCTAATGATTAAGATTTTCAACTCAGCATACGGACGCAACTCAGACAGCCGTGAGATTCCACTCTCTGAGGTCAACATCGTAACACAAGGTATCGAAACATACACTGGTGTACCTTACATCCTGTTCGAACACAAAGACTATCCACTAGGTGCACTGAACGCACAGTTTGACGGCAGCTATTGGAAATGCGATTTAGATTAAATTAGGGGTTGACATATGTGGCATTAGACTGTATACTGTAAGTATAACAATTAGGAAAGAGGGCAAACATGAAACTAGCATATTGTGATTACATTGCAGACAGGATTCAAAAGCTGTTAGACCGAGAGGTTGGCGACAACGAAACACTGATTAGCAATGTTGGCAAAGTACAAATGGACCTACACCCAACAGAGGGTTGGTTCCAATCAACAAAAAAGGTAATTCAGATTACAGATACGAACGGCAAGAGCTATGTAGTAACTGTAGAAGAAGCTCCTGAACTTTGGTTCGAAGATGTGGACCAAGCAACACTAGACGCGGAGGAGTAGATGATTAAGTTACTCATCGGCGTGGTGATTGGTATTGCTGTTAGCACTACCTTTCCAAATCAGACTCAACAGCTCAGCCAGTTTCTTCAGAGCCAAATTAACTCTGGCGCTGAAAAAATAGTTGAAGCAACTGATCAATCAATGGTTGACAAACTCAGTAACTGAACGTATACTGTATAGACAATCAAATAACACGAAGGGCAAACGTTATGACAAACATTAGAATCAAAGAAGGCACATACAAGATCAGAGGCAAAGATGTTGATCTGTGTGATATGGTATTTCCTCTAGTAGAGGATTTCAAGGTAGGCGCAAGTGGTGGCTACGTAACTGTTGATGGAGGAGCAGTTGCAGGGTTCCCGGATCGCAACATCAAGATCCGCTGTGTAGGACCTCAGTCTTATGAGACTGTAGGAGACTCCGTAGCCACTAGTTCAGTCGCAGAGACTGATGCAGAGATTATAGAACGCATTCGTTCACGCTTTAACATGTTGCGCGACATGACTAAGGCCGTTAAGAAAGGTGATGTGCGAGCTATGATCGTAAGTGGACCTCCAGGTGTTGGTAAGAGCCACGGTGTTGAGGAAGTACTAGATCGATACAAGACTATGGAGTCACTAGGTGGTGGCAACCAGTTTGAAGTTATCAAAGGTGCAATGAGCCCAATCGGACTCTACTGCAAATTGTTCAGCATGGCAGACAAAGGTAAGGTTGTCGTGTTTGATGACTGTGATAGTATCTTCCAAGATGACCTGAGCCTTAACATTCTAAAGGCGGCACTGGACTCGAAGAAGGAGCGATACATTCACTGGAACACTGACTCATTCAAACTACGCAATGAAGGTGTGCCAGACAAGTTCAAGTTCGAAGCCAGTGCAATCTTTATCACCAACATGAAGTTTGACAAAGTCAAAGGCAAACTACGTGAGCACCTAAGCGCACTAGAAAGCAGATGTCACTATATGGATCTAACCATCGACACAGAGAAAGACAAGATGCTGCGTATTGCGCAAGTGATCAATGACGGCATGTTAGATGCGTACAAGTTGGCAGACGAAGTCAAGACTGACATCGTAGACTTTGTAGATATTAATAAGAATCGCCTAAGGGAACTGTCATTGCGTACAGTACTAAAGGTGGCAGACTTGGCAGTAGCGTTTCCAAACGATTGGGAAGCATACGCCGAGAACACTGTTATGAAACGCTCCTAGCCCTCAGTGAGCACATAACAGTGAACGATTGAGCAAGTTGACAGCCCTCACGCTCTGCTCAATCAACTCGCACCCAGTGGACCGCCCTCATCCACTGGGTGCAACCTTTTTCAAATTAGGGGTTGACAAACTCACAAAAATAGTCTATAATACATAGTATATTAAATAAAAGAGGGCAACAAAATGAAAACACTAAACTATGATATGTTCACAACAAAAGGCAACTACATGGTCCACAGGATCGTAGAAGCAGGTCGCAAGTTACGAATGACTGACACAGATGAGCAAGTGTGGGCGTGGACACAGCATGAACTCCGCAAACTAGCAACAGCTGATGAGTTCGGTGAAGCAACTGACACAGCAGTCAGAGAAGTAGTATATGATCGATTAGGGGTTGACTTACACTAACATCGACTGTATACTGTAAGTAAGTTAAACAAACATAGAGGGCAATATGAAAAACTTAGAAGCATACGTAGAACACAAAAGCAAATGGAACGCACTGTTCGGTGACGCTCCAATGACATTTCCACTCAAGCAAACAGATGCAAACTCATTGATGAATTCAATTGCATCTGAACTTTCACCAGAGAACCTACACTGTGATGGAGAAGCATCAATCACTCATGTACGTGCAAAGCTCAAGCAGTTGAACCTAGTACAGCGTGAGCTGGAACAGTACTGCTTGGACAACTGGTTAGAAACTCCAGAGTGCCTCTATTAAATTAGGGGTTGACAAACACGCGATTAGATCGTATACTACTATTATAAATTAAACATTGCGAGGGCATACACAATGACTACTATCAACACTTCAACTGTAAACTTAAATGACTACACTGTATCAGATCTAGTAATGATCAAAGAAGCTGCTAAACAACACGCACGTGATGCAGCTCAAGCACACATTGATGAGCATGGCGAGCAATGGTACTGTGGCTTTGCTTGGGTTAACATCTACGGCATCAAAGGCAACACCAAGCTGGGCAAGCGTATGAAAGCAGCAGGCTTTGAGAAGGACTACACGGGAGCATATTCAATATGGAACCCAAGTGGACTAGGCACACAGTGTATGAGCACCAAGGAAGCTGGTGCACGAGCAGCAGCCAAGGTGTATACTGCAGCAGGCTTCACAGCGTATGCGGGCAGCAGAGCTGACTAATAGCCGCTAGGGGCTGCTGAGTTTCGTAGGGTAACAGGCAACCTAGACTACTACTAGACTGAAGAGGTTAGCAGAGAAATTTGCTAACCTTTTTCATTTTCAAAAATAAAAAAAATATTTCTCGAGGCGAGGGGGTACGGTGGGGTATATAATATATTTTGCTAAAGCTAATTAAGCGCCGTTAAGCCGCTCTTTTAAAAACTGGGTGATACAAAATCACCACCATGAATCTGTAAGTACTTCCCTAGAAAAAACTGCGCGACAATTTTTTTTCACACAGGACCCATTTCGAGAAACACCTCTACTAAGTACTGTATGTTTATTTTTACAAATCAATACTGTGCTTATACACAAGATCGAGAATCACTTCGTCTAGCGTACAAGCTAATAAAACAATACGACTTAAAATTTGAAGCACACATTTCTCGCACACGCTTTTGGGTGCCAGTAGATCACACTATCAACAGTTTCGTAGCTCTGCGCTTTAAGTGTGTTGACTCAGAAACAGATCATTCCATAGGCGTTTAACGCACACACGAATTTCATGAGTGTGTTGTGCTTTAGCACATTTGAGAACCTCTTAGCTGTGCTACCATTGTGACTGACGTTAAATACTGTATGCACACACTAGAGTTTGACTTTCATACTATTACTAACGAAGTAGCCATTGATGCGCTTGTGTACGCACTGTCAATTGAAATGTTAACACAGTGTGGTATAGAGTCATATCAGCCTTGTGCCAATCGATTAGAATTTGCATCAGCAGCTCACTGTACACTAGCTAGTCTAGCATTAGTGGATCGCAGTAGGTATACTATTAACCGTGTGGATTAAAACGGCCTTAAATTATAAAACGCTATTGTAGGGGTATTGCAACACTATGCAAGACTGTTGTCGCAATGATTGTGTCAAAATGGTTTTAACAGTGGCTTCTTAGAGCGTTATACGTTTGTGCTTAGTAAACGCTGTATATAATAAATTATAAGCGTTTACCGCTTCGCGGCTTTTCTGGCGCAGGCGCTTCGCGCATTCGGGCTCTTGCCTCTGCCTCTGCTCTGGTGGGAGGTCGTTCCTGTGCTTTGTGCAGTCTGCGTAGATGCTTGGCACGTTTGAGTCTGTGCTTTTCTAATTGATAAAACAAACTCTGTACAGCTGGGTACAAGCCGTCATAGTCCTGGACACGCACACGCTTCTTAACAGCTGCCTGTTGGTTCACATAGTGCCGCTTGCCGTTGCTTAACTCCAGTTCACCACCTACGTCTGCTAGTACTTCTGCACTCCAATCATGACAGTCAGTTAGCCATGTTTTGGCTGTGGGAGCATAGCCGCCGAAACTCCAACGATATAAATCGCGATTGTCATAGAAGTCGTACTTGTTTACGTATTCAAAGTCACGCTCGTCTTCTAGCTCAACTTTGCGTATGCCTGACAGGGGCAACTGAGGTTCTGAGTCTATTGTGATCAATCGAGCAGGTACCCAATCATCAGGTGTGCCTCTAAGAGCTCTGCCTATGAATCGATTGGTTCCTGGATGTAGTTCTAGATCATCGTTGGGGTGAAGCACAAGTGTAAGCGGATCACGTATTGCATTTGCATAAAAGAAATACCACATTGGCAAACAGTCTACCCATGAGTCTCGACCGATACGTCTGTACAACATCTTTTGCATGTGTTGTTCAGTAGCTTGCCTTAGTGCTAGGTGCGGAAGTGCGACCTGTAGTTCACAGGAGTACTGTTTGAAGTGAGCCATTATGGAGTTCTAATGTAAACTTTTTCGTTTGGTTCAAATGTGCCTGTGACTGCTGAGAACTCAATACGTTGTGCAGCTTGATCCGCAGCACTAACTACTCCAACAGCTCCTGTGATAGCTCCTACACATTCATCACCCACTGACCAATTGTCATCAACTGTTAGGTCTACAACACGATCACTATCTGTTGCGCCTGTGTTGTTGAGTGTGATGTGATCACCAAATGTAGGATCAGCTAGTGTGAAACTAGCAATTGTTACTGGCACATATGGTTCAGCGCCTGTGAAGTCTCCAACTAGTGTGCCTAGTTCTATTGCACTTCCTACATCAAATGGTGTAACATGATCATTGTCTGTAAAGTCTATAGTTGCAACTTGTCCGTTTACTGTTACAGTTTCTGCTCCTAGTGCAAATCTAGAACCTTCCTGTAATTGATATGCGTATTTGTATTTGCTTAGTTGATTTTCTACAGCAACTTGTGTTGGTGCGCCAAAACGTGATTCAAGCTGTAGTTGATCTGCACCAATTGATTGAGGAGTAGACGAACTTACTAATAACGCACTGCCGTCATCACTAGTGAGTGCGTTGTCAGGATACTCTACACCCCAACGTACTATAATTTTTTGTCCTGGAGATACCATCAACTGTGTGCGTTCTAATGTGCCGTTTGGAACTAGACTTGAATTAAATTCAATAAACTCTTTGCCTCTTGGACGTACTGGATCATCTGACAATGCAATGTTTACATAGTTTGCACTTACAGCTGCTTTGTTTGTAATTGATATTGCAAGTATCATATATGTAACGCCCACTGACGGTACAGTATACACAGTTGTATTTGTACTATTCTCAGTTGCAATTTCAGCAGTTGCCCAACGCCCTGCTATCTGCGATCCTTCTAGTGTTTGAAACCCGTGTACTGTAATTGATAATGACATTCTTATTTCTCCTAGTAATATTTATTATCTTACACGTACACGACCTGGATCTCTTGGCGACACTATCTGCGCTGCCCTTGTTAATCCGTTTGGCTTGTAGTCTTGTAATTTAATTTTTGCTACCCAATCTGTTGCACCTTTGTGCTGTTGAGTATTTAATGTAGCAGCAAATACATCTGCTTTTTGTTGAGCAAGTTTTTTCTCTGTTGTGTGCTGGTATGGTGCTAATAAACTATTCTCATCAAATATACGTTTAGTAGTATTAATGGATGGAGAGTATGCTAGTATTGCATATATCTGTGTTGGGGTTTTCATCAATTGCTCCTTAGGAATGTTAATGTTGATATACTGTTTGTTGTTAAAGATTGTGCGCCGTATCTGCTGTACAGCATTCTATTTGGACTACCTAGTAGCGCCGTTGAATTATCGTATTCTGTAGTATCTGGTAAGCACGTTGGATACTCAAATCTAGCAGTTCTAGCCGCCGGAAGTAATGTACCTTGTATCCATGCATCAATAGTTGCATCACTCGACGTACCATTTACTCTATATGCTTCAAGATTTTGTGCGTCACTTGCACTAATGTTTGATATTGGTCCGCCAGTTAGATTTACATCACAATATAAATATCCTAGGTCATCTGTTTGGCTTAAGAATCCATATAAGTCACCGTCGAAAATACTTATTGATATTTCTAAAATGCCAGCTACAAGTGCTACTAAATCAACATCACCTGCTATATCATGACATACCGGTTTAGAATCATTTATTATTCTACTTAATATCTGTGCAGGTGTTGCTGTTGGAACTACTTGTAGGTGTTGTGCTACTACTCCGCATACTTGAGGACTAGCCATTGACGTGCCGCCAATACTCATTATTTCATATGCATCGTTATCTGGATAAGTTACACTTACACTATCGTAAACTGTAGACCGTAGTGTTGATGTTGCGGACATTATGTTAGTACCTGGTGCCCATATGTTCACAGATGGTCCTCTTTTGCTGCTTGCAGCTGTACTGTCTCTAGCAACATTATTAAGTGCAAGGTCTTGTTCTGTTACTACTACAGTATTAATATTACCTACACAAAATGCTCTAGTATCATACGGTGAACTAGGGCGATGATAAAACATTGCAGAACTGCCACTGAACGTTACTGTATTGTCGTAATCGTCTCCGCCAGCTACATCAGATTTATAATAGTCATTACCAGCAGCTATACATACATGTATACCGTCATCTATCATATCTTCTACTTCTGCATCTATACTTACAACTTGTACTGGCAGACGTCTACTACCTTGTCCGTTAGCAGGAAAAATGCCAGCGTCACTCCATAGATTAAGATCACTATTAAAGTTTACTCCCCAAGTCCAGGCTACACCTTTGTGTACGCCGCTTACAGGATTACCTGAACGGTTGCCTCCGTAGCCCCAACTCATATTAACTACTGTTGGTCTGTTATCAGTTTTAGCATTGTGCCAGTTTCGAATAACATCAAAACAATCAGTAGTCGAAATGCCTGTGCCGTCACTTCCTGACAATGTTTCTAAGCCAGAAACTTTTACAGAATATATATGTGCGCCCTTGGCCCATCCGTGTGTTTTGCCTGCGGCAGTTCCTGCAACATGTGTGCCGTGACCATCTGCATCTCTATAATGATCTGTATCTTGTGATCCTGCAACACCACTTGCTGTATACCAATCAATTTGTTCTAATCTAGTAGTGCCTGAAGGTAATGATAATTCGATAGTACCACTATTGGTTATTGTAGTAAGATCTAAATCTTCTGATTCAATTACTACTCTGCCGTTTGAGGTTAATATCATAAAGCCACCAGCAACAGGCTCGCTACCGTCCCCTGGCATAAATCCATTAAAGTTTTTTAGTAACTCTGTTGTAGTACCTGTATTACTATCAGTAATTTTTATAACAAACATTTTATTAAGATACTTTGTGTAATTAGTACCACGAAATAGATCTGCATTAAGAGAATAATCATTAGTAGATGTAGTAAATCTATCTGGCGATGCTAGTTGGAGATCAACCCAGCCAAAGTTTATGTTTGATGTTACAGTATCGATTAATTCAGAACGTATGCTTTCCCATTCAGGATGATTAGGCTCGATGCCACTATCTTGTATTACAACATCAACTCCTTGACCATCTATGCCATACTCATATATTCTGTCAGGTGCTTCGCTATCTGATGTTGTCCATTCGTTAACTGCTTTAATAGATCGTCTTAATCCCCAGTTAGTATCTGTATTATCATTGAATCCTCGATAAAAAATTCCAGGTTGCGATGCATGTGATATTAATGAAATGTCGTCACGCTGTTCAGGCGGAATCTCTATAGCACGTACCCTAGGGTCGCTACGTAGTGCTTCTGCTTCTTCATCTGTTAGCATAAAGTGTGTTTGTATTTTTGACCCAAGTCTAGGGTTAGCAACATCTACACTACGATTGGGTATAGGGCCTGCGCCGCTAGATGCAGTAATCTCTGTTTCTAGTGCAGGCAAGTCTTCTCTAGTGTTTGCAATTACCGTATATTCTTTTTCCATTACACTAAGTCATTCCACGTATTATTCTCACGTACTTGTGCTTTGTTAGTAGAACTATTATAAATCATATCACCATTAACAGCCGTTAGCGCATTACGTTGTGTAGTAGTAAAGCTAGGTAATCTAAACGGACCATTTTGTACAATAGTACCATCTGGTGCATCTAGTGTAATTGTACTTGCACTTGTTATTACAGGTGTTCCAGGAGTTGCTAGTGAAAATGTATCTGCACTTACATCGCCTGCTACAGTAACACCGCTACTAGCAACAGAAAGAATAGTTGTAGAACTTACTACAGAATTAATTTCATTTTCACTAGTTAATACTATGTCAGAAAGAGCCGCTGTATTTGTAATTGCTAAATTGCCTGTGTCACCTGTAAGATCTATGTTGCCGCCAGTAGCGTTTGAAGAAACATTTTGTCCTGTAAGTCTAACAGTACCCGAAGGGGCAGTTAGTTGAGTATCAGCAGTTGACGATGTGAATATAGCATCTCCAGAAGAAGATTCAATTTGAAAAGCAAGTAAGTCTAAGTTTGCTCCTAATTCAGGAGTAGCATCATCTGCCAATTGTGATAATGCGCCTGACAAGTCTGCAGGTCTAAAAGTAAACTCGTTTGTACCGTCAAATGATAATGTGCCGCCACCTTGTGCCGCTTCTGTTGTAATAGTTATTGTTGAAAAGTCTGCCCCGCCTACCGGTGGAGTATATGTAAAGACACCAGTTGTATTATCATAAGCAATTGCACCATCACCTGATGCAGTTTCAGCAGCTCCTACACTTATATCTGTAAGTGCAATACCTGTACTAGGAGTAGCTGAAATCCATTGCGCACCATCGTATGCTAGTACTTCATTTAGTGCTGGGTTAGATATATTAACATCAGATAAATCATTTATTGCGTAAGTAGCAGTGTTTAAAACTTCAACTTGTCCACTTAAATTAATACCAACATCAATACCAACGCCGCCAACAAACTCTATTGTTTCGGCAAGTCCTGTATCAGGTGTTAGTGTAAGATCAGCATTAACTGCACTGCCTGCTACAGTTAATGAGTATGTAGTATCTTGTGCACCGTCAATAGTTGCATTGACCCAACTAGTTCCGTTCCATTGCAGAAGTTGTCCTGTGGATAATGGATCTGTTGTAGTATCAACATCACCAATACCATCAATGCTACTAAGATCAGCAGGAAGGTTAAGTAAGTCAGTGTAGCTGCCAGTTGTTGCTACAGTAGCAAGAGTAGGTACATTGTTAAGTTCATTATAATCATATACTAATGTAGGTATGTTTGTTAAGTCAGTATAGTTGCCACTAAATGTATTTGCAGTTACCCATGCTCTATCGGCTAGTGTAATATTGTCAGCTTGGTTGGCTGTATATAATCTTAATGTTCCTCTATCGGCATCGAAGAAAATTTCGCCCGATGCTCCGCTTAGAGTATCTAAACTTTGTGATGATCGTTTTTGTAAACGTATACTTCTTACTGGTACTGGCATGAAAAATATTCCTTTGCTAGTATTTAGCCACTAAATAATAGAAAGGAGAATCTATGCCAGATCCAAGAATGTTTAAACGACATTATATAATTGAATCATTTAGTCGTAAACTAAACCAAATAAGAGAACAGCACTTAGCTACTGAAATGACTATGAAGAATCGTTGTCAAGATTTAACTGTTGCTAGAGCTCGAGCAAAGGAGTTTGCTAATAGTTTAAATGAAGTAAAAGAGTTAGGTGTAGATGATTGGCAAGCAATGCTTCATCTACAAGAATCTGAAACTACTAAAGTTATTGTACCAGTAGATTAATTATCGCCTAGATTATTAATAAATGATCTTAACTTGGTCGAATCAGCTTCTGCTTTTATCTTTCCGACATTGCCGCCGTCTGCTGGATCACTTGATGTAGCAGTGTTTGTGCGTTTAAGACTGTCAACTATTGAGCTTGCACCTTGTGATGCACTTGCATATCCACTGTCTTCATCTTCACCTAAGTCTTCAATACGCAGTGTGTCTAAGTTAAAGCCTAGATCAATCTTTTGTCCTACGCCACTTGAGTTACGTGTCTTCATTAGCTGTAGCTGATAGCGTCCACGTTCACGCATTGCTCTCGATGTAAAGATACCAAACACATTGTCTGCTGTTTGAATCTTACTAAGTCCACCTGATATGTGCGAGTGATCAAATTCAATCTCTTCTACAGCACCTCTGTTTAACTGTGCCGCTGTAACAAACACTGTGTTCAATTCCATTGCTAGGTTACGTAGTT
>Ga0098055_1001768_pt1 | contig 11475 bp, 30 predicted proteins | sample 17_taG_FD_75107 | JGI IMG/M metagenome (GOLD analysis project Ga0098055, IMG submission 75107) | Marine viral communities from the Subarctic Pacific Ocean - 17_ETSP_OMZ_AT15314 metaG | ecosystem: Environmental > Aquatic > Marine > Oceanic | place: Pacific Ocean | collected 2015-01-18 | reverse complement strand
TCACCTTGAAATACTATCTACCACACTTTAGATGTATCAACTGGCGACAAAATTCTAGCTCCTAGGGGATTGTCTACTATTTACTGTTCGGAAGGTTCAGAATTCTATATTGAAGGTGGTGGAGTGACCTGATCTATAGATTTGATCTACAGAGCCCTCCCGTAAGGGGGGCTTTTTTATTGAGAATAAATATTGTTAATAGGAGTAACATAATGGCAGCCATCACTTTCCCAGAAAATCCAGTACTAAACCAACAATTCCTAGCTGGTGATTATGCTTTCCAGTGGAATGGTACGGCTTGGATCGGTATATCAGTATCACCAGAGGGATTAGAAGGTGCTACTGGACCCCAAGGACCTAATGGTGCCGATGGTTCTACAGGTCCTGATGGTCCTCCAGGTCCTAGCGTAACTGGTCCTCCTGGTCCTGCTGGCGCTAATGCTATTGGTCAGGTAGTATCAACAACTAAGACTGATACTTATTATGCCGCAACTAGTAACTGGATTGATATTCCTAGTTTTAGTATTACTCTAACTCCATCATCAGCTTCTAGTAAGTTTATGGTGTTTGTTAATATCAAAGCATCAGTGACCCCCAACCAAGTTGGGGCATTCAGACTTGTTAGGAATGGTACTCTAGTCGGTAACGGTGTTGCAGCTGGTCAACGTCCAGCAGCATTTGCTAGGATTATAAATGTTGATAATGCTTTCGCTCAGATGTATGACGTAGCACATTCATACTTGGATTCACCATCAACAACATCAGCCGTTACTTATACAGTACAGATGAAAAATCTCACTGGCTTTGGCGATGAAATTTTAACAATTAACCGTGTCGCTTCTGATAATGATAGTGGATTAAATGCAAGGTTGGCATCAACTATCTCAGCCATTGAAGTTGTATAGGTATATGCTATAATATCATATGTAAATAATATCGATGACTATGAAGACATTTGTAAACTACGCCATCGTGGCTTGCCTTGCTGTTATTACTTGGGAGTATGGACATCCATACATTCCCGGTCTAGTCGTTGATCATCCAGTTCACGAACATACACACTAATATGACCCTTACACTCACCGTTCTGGTAGGATTGATGCAAGTCGGTCCTAACCAATGTCAATTTGAACTACTACAGCCCACTGGGAGGATAGACACTCACACTGTTGAGTGTAGTCTCATCTATGATGAGCAGCTCTTGGCTATTCCAACTGTCTAACTGTCCACTCTATCCCCCATTTGGGGGATTTGTGCTATAATAATATAGTCCTGGACACGACTCTAAAAGGTTTTGAGCATTACAAGGATCCTGAAAGATCATTTGACTTGAGTAAATGCTTGTGCTACAATATATCCGTAATCAACCGATTACACAATTCATTCATTATTCGTAAATATAAAATGTTCAACAAATCAATTCTAGCCGCTGCTCTTCTTACAGTCGGCGCAATCGCTGGCGGATCTGCTGTATCTGCCGCTGAAATTGGTGTCCGCAACACCACTGGCTTCTCTACTCGTAACGTTACTGGTGGTCAGAGTTCCTACGTTCGCCGCGTAACTGGTTCATATACTGAGGATTCTGCTGGTAGCGTACTTGAAGTCAACGCCAACAACTATTCAGTTCTTGACGTAGCAGAATCTACTGGTGCTGTCTCCACAGGTACCTTTGAAGGTGGTTTTGGTGGAAGGGCACAAGGTCTTGTTTTGGGTAACGAGAGTTTCTTTGGCTTTAGCGATGGTGTCGCCACTGCCGACCTAGATCTAGACGGTGGTCTCTACGGTGAGATCATTCTAAATGAGGGTGATAGCTCTTCATCTACTGGAACTGTTAGAGATGGTGACTTCCGTCGCGCTTCTAGCAGCTACACTCGTACCGAAAGTGGTGCTATCCGTGAAGTAGCACGTGAGAGCTTCAACTTCGATGGTAGCTCACGTTCAGACTTCTCTGAGCTAAGCACCTTCAGCCGCTGATAGAGTATAGGGGGACTGGTTCCCCCATCTTCCCCCTTCTTTATTATTTCTCTTTGATAAAAATGTTCAAAAATATCTCAAAAGTTGCAGCACTTGCTGCTGTTGTTCTTTCTGGTGCTCCAGTAATGGCGCAAGATGCTAATTTCAACGCAAATGCAAATAACAGCGCACAAAACACCCAGAGCAACTCAGGTTCAGTCAACCTAGCCCCTATGGGTGGTTCAAACGCCAACTATCAGATCAACTCAGTATCTAATAGTCAGTTCGGTTTTGCTCCTGGTATCCAATGCCCAACTCCAGAATTTGCTGTTGGTGGATTTGGTGGACAAAGTAACGGTTGGGGCAACACAGGTTACAACACCGCTGGTAATAACTTAGGCGGAACAATTATGTTCACAATGCCTATCGGTGGTGATACTGCTGAGTATTGTAAGCAGCTTGCGCGTGAAATTGCTAAGCAACGTCGCTTAGACACAGAAGTCAATATGATCAAGCAGTGTGCTCAGCTAGCTAATGCTGGTATCACAATTGATGTGGAGCAGTTTCCTGACTTCGCTCTATGTGCTGGTGTACGTGGTGTAAATGGCAACACAGCCCTCCTAGAGGAGCCTGAGCGTGTATTCAGTCCTGCTGATACTGCTGTTCCCGTTATTCCAGTAAGCAAGACGCTTACCACGCTAGAACAGCAACTCAATGCTGTCACCGCAAACTGATCCAATTTTAAAACTGGACCATAAGCCCCCACAAGGGGCTTTTTAATGCTATAATTTATTCATACCAACCAAGGTCACTCACAAATGTCAGAAAACATGAGCTATTCATCAGTTCTTTACGAAATGCAAGAAATTAAGGATGAATGGCGCCGTAATGACTATACATACCTAGAAGGTCAGAAAGAACGTTATGCTCTTCTTCTTGAAGTTCGTCGAGTTCGTGTTGCTCAAATGTACGCAGACGGACGAGTACACGACGGATCAATGCAGTCAGGCTGAAACACAGCAACTTGAACTAACAACAGCAATTATTATGGAAAATCAACCTCTAGATCAGTACTGGACAACCCCATATGGCGATTTTGCCATCCGAAAGACACGATTTGGGGTTTATACTTCATATGACCGCGAATTAGTTCAACTAGTAACTGGTGGCACATATGAAGCCGTCTTCAAAATGACTCCATCGCACCTACAATGGGCTCGTGAAGGCTATATTGTCCCAGAAGGACAAGAAGTAGGCACTTATTCATCATCTGTTGGAGTAAAACTATGACACACGACTATAAAGAGACACTATACCTCAACTTGTTCAACGTATTGAATGAGTTGACCGAGCATGAGTCAGCAGAAGCCATTTTTGATCGCATTGTAGAAGATTTTGCTATGACAGCAGAGCATCATATGGGTAAAGCAAACACATTCAAGTCTATGTTAGACACATTTAGGCACGATAATCCAGTAAATACAGTATCTGATGAAGTTGAGGATATTGTCCTATCTGATAACGATTTCACTCTAGAAGAGGCTGAATCTATGTTGAGTGGCGTTAATCCATTTGATAGGGAGCAATTGTTAGAGGATCGTGACCAACTGCTTAAATTTATGTCAAGTGTAAGCTTTCCTGATATAACAGACCTATAAATATACCATACCAGCGGAATCATCATGGACAACGATTACATCGAAATTGACCATTGCGCAATGGCACACCAAACTGAAAAATGGTTTAAGGAGCGTGAGAAAAACAGCTGGAGAGCAAAGTATGAGAGATTCTGCGAAGAGAATCCATGGGATCTGGAGTGTAAAATCTTCGATACCTGATTATATGGTGCTTTAGGGCACCACTTTTCAATAAAGTCAGTTAGTAAACTGTCACACCTATTAACCATAGCCCCTTCAAATAGGCTATATTAAATCTGTTGAGACGATGACCTACCAAATGTTCGTTACTGATCAGTACATCACCTTTACATATGCCATATCAACTGAAGGAGTTGATTATGGTACTGGGTATTATCTTACTCAAGAATATAGTAACGGTGGTATGGACTACTTTGGTCCATATGACTACGAGGAAGACGCACGTAGCGTCATCTCCAACATACCACGTATTTTTTAATTATGAACAACAACATCATCACCGAAGACATCGATCTATTTGAGGCACTTGGTATTGCTGAAGAGTGGGAAGATCAAGAGCTTGCCGATGAATACGCAGAACAAGACGCTCGCACACTAAAAGAATATGGCTTTTAATTTAGGCTACGCTGGAGAAGCATTCCCCTTCTTTAGGCTAGTCATTGGTGCTGTACTTGTATGGGCAGGACTAAATATCAGTATTGTTATTACTGACGGACCACCTGAAGATTAGAATGGACTTTATAGTAACAGTTAGAACATACACTGGTGCTGTTAAATCAGTAGAAGTTAAGAACATGCCCGATGAGGAGGCTGCTCGTGCTGAAGCAGTTAGTACAACATTCGGGCGTGTTCTTTCTATTATGAGGACAGATACCGAGGAGGATGTAGTAGTAGCTACAACACCAAAGAAGAAAAGACGCAAACTACCTGAAATTGAGAAAGAATTGAAGCCTGGTGAGACTGAAACTATTGTCACAGGATACGATAACAATCCACTAGCAGTTTTCTCATATCTAAACGATGATGGGTTAGTGTGACAGACGCTGTAGTGTCCACCTAACCCCCACAGGGCACCCAAATGCCCTATACTAATTACATCAACACAACACCACCACCACAAATGGCTGCTACCCGCTGGACTGCTAAACTGTTCGTCAACTCTAATGTTGGTGAGATTGACGCTGAAGTCTACGCATCAACCTTACCTGGTGCCCGTCAACAGATCCAAGCCAAGTATGGTGATGTCCAACAGATCTACAACTTGAGGCAGGCTAGTGGATCTGCTGGCTCTAGCTCTGGTGGTGCTGGTTGCTTGCCCCTGCTCGGTCTAGGCTTACTCGTTATCATTGGTGGTGTGTTTGGTGGTAGTGATGATAAGACACCCACTGAGACCTATCAGAATGCCCCTGTAGAGCGTGTTCAAGCTGCTCCAGCTCCCGTTGCCCCTGCTGCTGAACCACAGTTCAGGGACTATGCTAGCCCCCCTCCTTCATACTGCATCACTGAAAACTTAGAGCCTTGCTGATATGAACTCATCAACATATATGGATTTTTTAGCCTATAATAAAGCTAAATTAAAAATTGGAGAACTAGTTCGTTCCAAAGAACCACTAGACATCTATGTTCTTGAAGATCTCATTGATTTTGTAGTATACTATGAAAATTATTTAAATGACTGACTTCCGCCCCCCACACCACATCACCACACAAGAAGAGTGGGATTTTATATTTAAGACGCAGATTGAAAACTGTGCTAAACTAAAGAATACCGAAGCTCAATACTTCACTTGTGTTGACCATACTGGTAAAGTTACCCGTAAAGTTGTTATTGAATTTGATGACTGATAAAATTACAGACTACACCGAAGATGTAAGTGTCACACTAACTCGTTCTGATTGGAACTGGTTTGTTACACTAATGACTGACTCTGTTAATAAGATGGAGCAAGCAGTAGCTGCTGCTGGAATGGATGCCGAAGGCTTCCTGGCTATTGACACACTACGTACTATTCGCAATGAAATCGCCCGACAATCTGGACTTGAACAATTTATTGAAGGAGATGCCAGTGAAAGCCCCTAAAGGCTATCACTATGAAATTACAGAACACAAGCGGAATGTAGCAGCTATTTGGTTGTGTGGTGGTCCCACATATCTATACAACGGCGGCGAAAGTGCCCGTACTATACACTCATTCTATAACTATAAGAAGAAAGTGTGGTTCTCTCCAATCAATAGTAAGAAAGCAGGTGAAGAAGTTCACCCTAGTAATATTAGACCTTACACATCGATGCCCCTAAATCTTAACCCACTAATGGCAGCATTACTTTCATAAAAGTTAACAAGTATAAATAACTAGGTAAACATACAAATAAAAAATGACTTACGCGCCTAAGCGTTGTCATGAATGTGCTCAAATTATTGTACCAAAGCGACCCTTAGAAATTGTTGAGATCATTAAGCAAGCTGATGCTCTCCTGGAGGCAGAGATTCAAAGAGTCGAACAAGAACTTGTTGATAAGTACGGTCACAAGTGGTAACCTAAATAACCTCGTAGGGCAACCTACGGGGTTTTTTTGTTGGATTGAAGATATGTCCTTTAAAAAGAGTAAAGAACAGCTCAATTCTGAGTTCAAACTAGTTATTGATCGGGCACATGTATGTGGTAAGGGAGCTGCTAGGGCAGACAACCTACACAAACTAGCCACTCAACTTGGATATATCGATGCTGCCCTCACAGGCGGTAAGCTGACCAATAAGCAGGCAGCACAGCAGGTTAAAGATTTGTATAAAGCTTGGAAAGAAACCAACAGAGCCATTGACCTAGAGTGATTCTGTGCTATAATTTGAGGTATGGAAAGCTTTATGTCCCTAGCCATTGAAGTCGCCAAGACTTCTCCATCCCGCAAGCCTGTTGGGGCTGTGCTCTTACGGAAAAACAAGGTGATTGCTACGGCAACCAACCACGACTGTAAGACACATCCCATCCAAGCCAAGTGGGCAGAACGTGTCGGATTATCTGAAAAGATCTACCTACACGCCGAAATATCTGCTATGATAAAGGCTAGGGAGGAGGCAGACAAGATCGTTGTGGTCCGTCTAGGCGGTCATTCAGGCAACGAACTACGCCAAGCTCGTCCCTGTAAGATATGTGAGGCTTACTTGCGTCATACATCTAATATCAAACACGTCTACTATTCAGAGTGGACAAACAAGTTCTCCTATGAGTATTGGGGTTAACCCATCTAATTTATTATGAGTATCCAAACAGGCGACACAGTTATCTTCCGTGGTGGTGTTATCCCAGAACAAATCAAGTATTCTGGTTCAGATTATCCATCCAATCTTATCATTGGTAAGACCTATGTTGTTGAGGGTGTAGAGCAAACTAGCTCATACTCAAACATAACATTGGAAGATACACGGGGAAAGTTCAATTCTAATCAATTTCAAGTAGCATGAGTTCCATTCCAACATTCACACAAACAAGCGATGGTCTTTATGATCGTCACAACTATAAAGTTGTATTTAAAGGTGGACGTAAAGAGATTTATTGTGAAAGCTGGGAAGCTGTCCAAAAAATCTGGTTTCAATGGGCACAAATGAGAGCCATTGATTATATTGAAGTATGTGACATCAAAAAGTACAAGCCGCAAGGTTTCTAAGTATGATCCCACTCACGCTACTATGTGTTCTTACTGGGTGCTTAGATGTACCTATTACTACTAGCCCTGATACTCTACCTGAAGCAATTTCTAAAGAGTATCGTAGACAAAATCCAATAAAAACAACAAACCCATCTTGCTATGTTAATGGCGTATTTTATACGGAATGTCCAGAGGTTCATTATGACTAAAAGTACTATTCATCCAGAACTAGAGATCCCAGAATGGGGTACAGAAGAGTATCGCATTTGGTGGGAATCACAATACGATCAACATGAAACCCACGAACTACAACGGACACCGCCAATGTCTGTTTTAGAATGGGCTGACGGGTTCGTAGGCAAATAATAGACAGTTTATATACTGACCACTGGGGGACACAAGTCCCCCTTTTTTCTGCTATAATTTATACATACTTACTAATCTAGATATGAGGATTATACCGAATAAGCACAACTCATTACTAAATTCTTTATCTGAAACTGAGAGCTTACTGGCTAATAAGAAGATCCTAGTGTGTTCTGGTGATCGCCTTACTCTCACCGCAACTATCCTAACACCTGAAATTAAGCAGTCTCTCATTGGTGGAGCAACAACAGAAGATGAAGCATTAGATATATTTTTTGATCGTAAGCCAGACTTGCTTATAACAAGCGAACATCTTGAACGTGGATATGGTATCAGACTAATAGAGAAAGTAAAGAGGCATAGTCCATCTACAAAGGCGCTAATCTTCCTCAGACGTGAGAGTTGTGATGTAGTCAAAGAAGCACGTGATGCAGGTGCTGATGGTGTGATGTTTGTTTCAACTATAGGATCTGGTGACGGTGACTTTATCAATGCCTTAAGAATAACATCCAAGGGTGGCATTTACGTGCCTAAGTGTTTGACGTGTAGAAATAATAAGCCATTAGCAGATATAATTGAACCATTATCAATAAGAGAGAAGCAGGTTGTTAAATGTATGGTTGCTGGTATGAAAAATATAGAAATTGCTAAAGAGCTAACTATATCACCAGAGACAGTAAAGACTCACGTGAGCACTACTATACACAAGCTAGGTGTGAGGGATAGGACGCAAGCTGTTGTGTTCGCCCTAACTCACGATCTGGCTAATATGTGACAGCTCCATTAGTGTCCACTGCTCCCCCACGGGAGCTTTTTTATTGTTATAATATAAGAGTAAACAACGCAAGCAAGCTTGCGAGTCTGCCCTAAATCAAATGAAAAAGTTTTTCCAAGACGTTCTCCTGCTCAAGTTCGCAACCAATAGCCAGGACAACCCACTCCACGAGCAACAGGTAGAAGCCCTGCTCATCAAGCACAAGCTCAAGTACCAGGCACAGCCTAACGGCATTCAGAATAGCCCTGACTTCCGTGTCTATCTTGCTGATGGTAGCACTGTTGATGTTGAGTGTAAGTCAAGCCAGCAAGCATATCCCACATATAATGGTGGGTTACCTAAGAAAGATGTTGTTTATATCTTCAGCTCTAAGAAGTATGATGAGACCACTATCTATTTCGCACAAGATGTAGTCAGTGATGCTAAGCGTGACTTGTATGCTGAGTATCTTGATAAGCAAGCTGCTCTCCTTGAAGAGTACCGCTCTATGCCTGAGTGGAAAGAGGATGACCGTGGGTTTGACTTTTATAACAGGGCAATGTATACTCAGTCTGGTGGTGCTGTAAAGACCAACTATTTCACACACACAAAGAGGAACTACTGTGAGCAACGAGTTATCAATCATAACTGGTGAGAGTGAAGCAGTCCTTAGAGGATATGCTGATAATTCTATTGATGCCTGTATTACTGACCCTCCTTATGGTATGGGTATGGGTGATTGGGATCACACAGTACCACCAACATCACTATGGCGTGAGGTATACCGAGTATTGAAACCAGGAGCATTCTGTTTATCATTCTGCTCCCCACAATTGTATCATCGTATGGCAGTAGCCGTAGAAGATGCTGGTTTCAATATTCAAGACCAGATAATGTGGATGGTAACTACCAAGATGGCTAAAACCAATCGTTTGAAGCCAGCACACGAGCCAGTAGCCGTCGCACAGAAGCCATATGAGAAAAACCTAAAGTATAACCAAGAGAAGTGGGGTGTAGGGCTAATCAACATCGAACAGGCAAGAGTTCCTTGGGATAAAGAACCACCAAAGGGATGGGTCAAAGGTGGTGTTAGTCGTCGCACATTTGGTGCTGATGGTAAGACAACGGGCACACAAGCCGAGTTTGGTAAGGTTGATGCTAATCCTGCTGGTAGATACCCATCTAACATCATTGGTGAGGTTCAAGCAGAGCATCAGAAGTATTTCTATGCCCCTAGAGCATCACGTAAGGAGAAAGGTGAGTACAATGATCACCCAACAGTCAAACCATTGTCTCTTATGGAGTACCTAGTCAAGATATATTCACACGAGAATAGTCTAGTTCTTGACCCATTCTCTGGCTCTGGTACCACTGGCTTAGCTTGTAAGAATACAGGAAGATCATACTTAGGTATTGATATGTCAGAAGAGTATTGTAATATTGCTAGGGAGAGACTAGCATTTGGACAATTGCCAATCTGACCACTACACCAACAAAGGCACCACCAACACGCTATACTATATTCATACCAAACAACCACATCAATGACACCAGAACAACGCTACCAGGCTCTTTACCAAGAGATGTATCAGTTGTGTGAGGAACAGGGATGGGGTGATCCATTCTCGTATGCTAGAAGCAGGGAGATCCATATGGCTGGTGTCCTTGGTCATACTATTGCTGATGACTATTCAGGTGCTGATGCGTTTGATGAGGATGGTGGATGTGAGTATAAGTCTACTATTGCGGATAAAGTAAATGCAACGTATAATGGTATCAGTGTGCAAGATACGTGGGAAGAGCAAGAACGTTTCATTAGAGAGGATAAGATTGGTAAGTACCCCAATCACTACTATGCTCGCTATGATGGTGGTAAAATTGCAGAGATCTGGAAGCTTGACTGTAAAACTGTATTGAGCATTCTTATGCCCAAGATTGAGAGACAGTATCCAAAGAAGAAGAACGGAAACCACAAAGACCCACGTATTGGCGTCACAGTATCAACCAAGGAGATCACAACAAATGGACAACGCATCCTTTGATAGTAAGAAGCTAATGTATTCTGGTGGTAGTAACGATGAGTGCTACACACCAGATTACGGTGTTACCCCTATCCTCAAGTATATCCCAGAGGGTGTTACTGTGTGGTGTCCATTTGACTGGGAAGGTAGTGAGTTTGTAAAGCAGATATCCAAGCAGAATACAGTAACATACTCTCATTTAGAAGCAGGTCAAGACTTCTTTACCTATGAACCTGACCACTGGGATGTAATAGTATCCAACCCACCTTTCACTAACAAGCGTCAGTTCTTTGAGCGTGCTCTATCATTTAATAAGCCATTTGCTCTTATTATGACTAACACGTGGCTCAACGATAGTGCTCCCAAGCAACTATTTGCAGAGAAGGACTTGCAGTTGTTGATGTTTGATAAGCGTATGAAGTTCAATATGCCTGATGGTAGAGCCAACGATAAGATCACATTCAGTTCTAGTTACTATTGCTGGAACTTCTTACCAAAGCAACTCATTATGGAGAAGCTAGTGGTGCCAAAGCAACAAGTGGCACAGGCACCGCCCAATGGGCTCACAGATGCCTTACAATAAGTACATACCAAACAACCCCACCAATGGCTGACTTCTCCGACTTCGTTGCTACTCGCTCCGACACCGAGCAACAGCAAGCCACCATCCTAGGCTACTGTGAGACTCTATGCCAGCTATTGACCAAGGATGCCCCTGAGAGCCACACATTCACCGTTGAGACGGCTCGTAAGTACCACAAGGTGATTATGACCACCCACGGCACCAACCGTAGCATCCACGCCTTTGTGGACGTTAAGACGGGAGCCGTGCTGAAGCCAGCCAGCTTCAAGGCACCAGCCAAGGGCATCCGCTACAACCTACTAGACCCCATCAGCCGTGAGAAGTGCTTCACTCGTGCTGGCTGGTGTAATCACTATCTCTACAATAACTGATATGTATATCCTACCCATCATCATCATTGCCTGCCTCACTACTGGTGAGTGCTTCAAGTCCAACAGCACGGCACCACAGGTACGTGAGCCAGTACCATACGGAACAGACCTAGAAGCTCCCCGT
>Ga0098055_1001766_pt1 | contig 11483 bp, 12 predicted proteins | sample 17_taG_FD_75107 | JGI IMG/M metagenome (GOLD analysis project Ga0098055, IMG submission 75107) | Marine viral communities from the Subarctic Pacific Ocean - 17_ETSP_OMZ_AT15314 metaG | ecosystem: Environmental > Aquatic > Marine > Oceanic | place: Pacific Ocean | collected 2015-01-18 | reverse complement strand
TTCACCAATCGCCTGTCGCAGCGCAAAAAAAAAGTCTCCAAATTCCCCAGAAAATAAAAAATAATTTTTTTTTTTTTTTTATTTTTCATAGACCTTATAGTTTATACTTTCTTAAATTGATTTTGCTGAACCTCAAACTATATCAACCAAGAAAAACTAATATGGGACAAAAGGCAAAAAACGCTGGTAAGAAGAAGAGCACCCCTTCAAGTGGTAAGTTAGCAAACGCTCCTTCTTGTTTATTCAAGGGGAAGACCTATAAGATGAAGGTATCTTCTATGGAGTTAAACCATATGACTAATTATCATCCTACTCATAATAAGGGGACAAGGTTAAAAGGTCGTTCTTTTAACCTTTGTTCATTAGCACCTTTTAGACCTCAATCTTATGATATGTCTAATTTAGTTTGGGGAGACTAACATATACTTAAGATCAATTTTAAATTCTATTATCTATCACAACTATTAAATTTTATTTTTTTACCCTTCACCAATCGCCTGTCGCAGCGCAAAAAAAAAGTCTCCAAATTCCCCAGAAAATAAAAAAAAATTTTTTTTTTTTTTTTATAGATTTATAGATTCTTAAATTGATTTTGCTGAACCTCAAACTATAACAAACAAGAAAAACTATTATGGGTAAGAAGTCTCGTAACGCTGGTAGTAAGAAGTCCAAACCTTCAACTGGTAAATTAGCAACCACTAAGTCAATATCTACTAACATAAGTAGTAATAAAAAAAAAATATGTGCTGTTGATGATTTAAGACTGTATGAAGAAATGGGTATAGATCCAACTACAAATTTATGTAAAAACGAAACAACTACTTCTGGAAATGCTGCTATTGGAATTAATTTTACTGACTGGTTATATAATGAATAATAAAAAAATAAAAAAAAATTAAATTTTACTTCTGGGGCGGTGGAGGTTAAATTTTTTGCGCTGCGTTATAGTTTATAGTTTCTTAAATTGATTTTGCTGTATCCCACTCTATAACAACCAAGAAAATATGTCTCGTGATATTCAAGAAATAAATATTACCCTTGATATTGATAAGATAAAAAATTATATTCCTTTTGATAGTGTAATTAAATTTTATTATACAGAGGAGTTCAGGAATAAACTTAGGAAGTGGGATGATGACCCAGAAGACTGTGGAGAAGAAGATGGTAGATTTGATAATATTGAAGATGTTAAACACCCTGACTTTATGGAGTGGTTAGTAGAACAAATTGAAGAAGGTAAGGACGACTATACCCATGTTAGTTTATATAAGAAAGAGGGTGACGAGGAAGAACTAATACAAGTATTATGGAAAAACGAAAATTATTAAAAATTAAAAAAAAAAAAATTAAATTTTACTTCTTGGGGCGGTGGAGGTTAAATTTTTTGCGCTGCGGTATAGTTTATAGTTTCTTAAATTGATTTTTCTATTATCTCGTTTAACTATCAAGTTAAAAACATTATAAGTAATATGTCTAACTTCAAAACCAGTCCTATTTTTGACGCAGAGAAAAACGACTACTACACACAAAAAAAAATGTGGGAACAAGTCTCTCATATTATTCCTAAAGGTAGTATTATCTGGGAAGGGTGTATGTTGAATAGTAGGTCTAACTCTATTGAATATTTAACTGAAATTGGATTTGAAACAGTTGGTGATAAGTCGTGGGATATACTTACTTGTGATATTCCTGAGTGTGATATTATTGTTACTAACCCTCCATTTAAAACTGCCTTGAAAAAACAAATTTTAACCAGATTGGTTGAGATAGATAAACCTTTTATGATAGTTATGAATACTACTAATATATTCAGTAAGTATATGAGAGAAATATTTGGTGAAAATATAAAACATTTACAATTGGTTATTCCAGAACAAAAAATATTATTTGAAGAATATTGTGAAGAAGAAGAAAAAATGGTAAAGTGTAAGAAACCTCCAAGTTTCTATTGTTCCTATGTTTGTTATAAAATGAATATTCCACAAGATAAATTGTGGTTGTAAGTCTCGCCTGTCGCAGCGCAAAAAAAAAGTTTCAAAATTCCCTGTAAAATAAAAAAAATTTTTTTTTTTTTTTTTTTAAATTTTATACTTTATACTTTCTTAAATTGATTTTTCTGTAAGTCAAAAATAAACAACCAAGTGGAATATAAAATATGTCTTATAATACAGAAGCATATGATATGGATCTTAACAAACTTGAAAATTTTATTGATAGAAATGGGGATATTGAAATTTACCCAAGATATATTATTGAGTGGATGGAGGCAGTAGAAAGTGATACTGGAAGTGGATTTTCATTTCCTCGTGTTGATGAAGAATGGTGGTCTGCTGATAGAACAGATGCTCTATGGGACAGGATAAATGATTGGGGTGATAATTTAAAAATTTTTAATACTACGATATATATTGATGTATATTATCAAGAGAGTGAAGATACAGTAAGAGATTATATTAGTAGAGTATATCAACATAAAAGTTTTACAGTAGAAGATATTGTAGATATTGAAAAACATTACTTATCTCCTGACCTTACTTAATTAGTAGATTATAATTTATTAAATTTTAATTTTTATGAAATTTTATTTTTTTAAAATTGATTTTTATTTATATTGGAATTTAAAATAAACGATTTAAAAACAAAATGCCTAATATTACTATGAACCTTAAAAATTGGTGTGAAGAAAATAATATTGACTATGTTTATATTCTTACAACAGAAACAATTAAGAATAATAAAAAGTCTAAAAAATTTACTGCTCTACCTACACCAAAACAAGGAGATATGTTTTATTATATTAATAAGGATAATCAAGCAGCAAATTTAAATAATGATCCAAGAGAAATATTTAAACATGAAAATAGAGAAGAACTAATTAAGGAAAATCATAAACGATATTGTGACTTCAATACAATTGCTATTGATACTACTAATTGTATTTGGTTTGATATTGATATTGAAAATCAAGCACAATATAATAAAATAAACCAACAAGGTAGAGATTTCTACGACAGTATTAAGAAAACAATTCCATATCATAAATCTATGACTAAGGAATATGGACTACATTGTTTTTGTTCCAAGATGACTGATACTAAAATTTCTAAAAAATTATTATCAGTATTAAATAATCATGAAGCAAATAGTATAAGTGATATTACAGTATTCAAAAATTGGATGCTTGATAAGGAAGTAACTAATGCCTCTGCTAAAAAACTTAGAAGTGAATATTCGTTTGTAGAGATTGAATATGATGGTATTCCTCTATGGGCGGATAGTAATTCAATTATGAATAATACTACTGCTAAAAACTTAGGAAAAAAAACAGGAGAATTTCTAACTACTATTTTAAAAACAGATTTTATTGAAACATATAGAGATAAAACAGCAGCAGAACAAAAAAAAATTGATGATGATAATAAACGAAAAAAAAAGGAAGAAGATAAAAAAATTAAGGAACAAGAAAAACTTAAAAAACAAGAATTAAATATGAAAAAATTAGAGAAGGTTGAGATAGATAATAATTATATTACTGATAATCAACAACTAATTTTAAATCTAACTAAACTAATTTCTACAAAATTATATCTTGAATATACTACTGTATTTCATAATATAGTTTGGAGTTTATCATATAATAATTGTGATAAGAGTTTAGAATTTATTAAGGAAACAGGTAAGAAATCAACTAAATATAATAAACCAATAAATTATGATAAATATTTTGATAAATTAGTTAAGGACGGTAAAAATAAATATCAGTTATCTATTGGTGTTATTTATAATTTAGCAAGACAATCTAATTTAAAACAATATATAAAATTAGTTAGTAAGAATATTACTTCAACTAATAATGATACTATTGCTGAACTATTTATCAAGTCTTATTTTGACGATTTAGTTATGTTAAGAAATGCTCCTGACGAAGAACCAAGATTATGGTTTTATAATCATGAAGTTAATATATGGAGTGACGAAACAAGTTGTTCTTATAAAACTCTTACTAAAATAATTAAGGATTTTGCCCTTAAATATTTTGAAGAGTTAGAGAAGGACGAAAATGAACCTATTGATTGTAGTGAAGAAAAACATTCATTTAGAAAAAATTTAGAACAAGCAAGAGCAGTCAAGGATTTTATATTAGGTAATCTTATTATTCAACCTAAAATTATTAAATTCAATGATAAAACACATTTAATTCCCTTCAAAAATACAGTATTCAATACAAGAACTTGTGGATGGGAAGAACATAGACGAGAAAATTATATTACATTAGTATTAGACTATGATTATTATGAACCTGATGAAGAAGAACAACAAAAAGCAATAGATTATTTTGAAAGTTTATTCTTATGGAAGGAAGACGGTATAGTTGTTGAGAAGGATTCACATAGAGATATTATGAATGATGTTAAATATATTCTTGCTTCTTGTTTAGTTGGTAGAGATGAAGGAGAACATTTTTATATATTTAATGGTCAAGGAGGAAATGGTAAATCTAAATTATGTGATCTAATGAATATGATATTAAATGGAAATAGTGGAAATAAATATCATACTGATACTAATGGTAATTTATTATGTGCTGAAATTGACCCAAATAAACCTACACCTGATATTGCTAATTTAGAAAATAAACGAATGTGTGTTTATCAAGAACCAAGTGAAAATAAATATCTAAATATTTCAGCAATTAAATATCTTACTGGTGAGAAGAAAATTAAGGCAAGAAAACTATTCAAAAATCCTACTGACTTCTCAATGATGACTACTCATATTTTAGTTTGTAATATTCGTTTAGCATTTCAAGGAGCAATTCAAACTGCTCTTATTAGAAGAATTATTGATATACATTTACCTTTTATATTTGATAATAATAAACAAAATATAACTAAAAAAATATATAAGAAAAAACAAGATCTAAATTTTGAAGATATTAAAATGGGTTTTATTCATATGTTATTAGAATATATTATTAATTTTGAGAAGAGAACAATTATAGAAAATCCAGAAGAAAAAGATGAAAAAAAAATAAAATATAAAAAAATTGGACTATATAAAAAAAATATTAATGATATTCATTATGATTTTAGTGATACTACAATGAATAGAACAAAAGATTATTTACTTGAATATGATTATTTAGGACAATTTCTCCGTTCTTATATTAGTAGAAGTGGTGATGTAGGAGATAAAATATCATTTAGAGATATTAGTAATGATTTCAAAAATTCACATTGGTATAGTGATCTTGACGATAAACTAAAAAATAGATTTAATAATTTTACTGCCTTCAAAAAAGGATTACAAGAGGTAGATGAATTTAAGGATATATTATATGAAGATAAACAAAAAAAAGGTTGGTTTTTCATATATGCTAATAAAAAACCTGATTTTGATAGTCAATCACCAAGTCCTCCTGATCCACAAGTATTAATACCAGAAGAAGAAGAAAATACATTTGTTCCTCATCCTAATTGGGATGATGAAGATAGTGATAATGGATATGATTATAGTAGTGACTAAAAATAAAAAAAAAAAAATTATTTTAATATTTCCAGTCAATTGAAGGTTTGAAATTCTGCGCTGCGACAAAACAATTTAAAATATATTAAATTTTTTTTTATATGGTTTAGGCATTTAAAAATTAAATAATTTATATATATATAATGAATAGTAATCCAGTTCCAGATTTTATACAACCAAAATTTAAATGTTTTTGTGGTTGTCTTATAAACTATGGATCTGTTAAAAAACACTGGAAAAGTGAAAAACATAGAATATATAGTAAAGCAAGACTATTTGATGAATTCCAACTTAGTCAATTAAATTCTTGCCCTGAGACATCTTGATACAACATAATTAGGTCTCTTAGTCTTCTTTAAAAAATAATTATGTAATTTATCTCGTGTTAATAATTCTTCTACTTTTAAATCTTCTACTAAATTTACCTTATCAATTAATTCTTTCATTTTAGTCGTGCGAAGAGTAAGAGACGGACTATCATAAACATACATATATTTCCTCATAATTCCTATATTAATTTACGAATTTATTTCTATATGGTTTATATATTTAACATTTACTATTTGAATACCACTTAAATATATAATTAATCATAGCACTTCTGTATGCTCTATGTATTACTTTACCGTCATTTTTAAGTGCTAACATACGAGTATTATAATATTGAAATTTATATAAATAAGTAAAATGTTCTGGTAATGTAGGATCTCTAATATTTTTATAATAATAATATAAATCCTCTGTTTTTCTATAAATACTTCTATCAACACTCATTATTTTTTCAACTAATAAACCAAGGATTATGCTTTCTCTCATTTCTTCTGTAACAAATTCTGCTACTACATCCATAGTATTTCCCATAGTTAATTATTAAATAAATAAAAATCAATTTCAAAATTTATTTTTTTTTTAAATTGATTAAAATAAACCATTTAAAAACAAAAAATTAAACTAATATATGGATACTACAGATATTGATACTCTTATTGTGGAAGCGATTAAAAATAATAAGGAAGAGAAGAAAAAACCTTTTACAGAACCAAAATCAAGCAGTGTTAAAATTTACAGAGATCAAGTGAAAAAATTATTTCAAGTAGTAAATGATAATGATAATATAAATATGGATGGATTAGCAAATATTATTGTTAATTTTGATATTGTAAAAAAACAATTAGATAATCCTAAAAATGATTATAGTGATGCTACTAAAAAAAATTATGTTAATACTGTATTAAATATTATTATGTATATTACAAATATAAATGATTATTATAAGGTGAAACCAATAAAAATAAATAAAATTAGAGATGCTATAACTACTTATTGGGAACAACTAATAGATAAGGTAAATAAAAAATATTTAGAAAATAATAAGGTAGAAGAAAAACATATTGATACTAAACAATTTCAACAAGTTCTTAAATCTGTTAGAAAAACAGTTGATAAAAATTTAGAAAATAAATATCTACTACAAGATTTTGTTTTACTACTATTATATGAGGGAAAATACATACCACCATTAAGAAATAATTATGCTACATTAACTATTACTGAACCAAAAGATGACTTATTATCAAGTGAAAATTATTTAATTACTGATAATGGTAAAAACGAAATACTAATTAATAGTGATAAGGTAAATAAAAAAATGGGAAGTAAAACATATAAAATTAATAAAAGTAGTATATTAAATAAATATCTAAATAAATTACTTAATATTAGAGAAGCAGAAGAAAAAGACTATTTATTAGAAAATGCTGATGAAGAAAGATTATCTACTAATGGTCTTACTAAATTACTTCAAAAAATATTTCTAACTTATTTTGATAAAAAATTATCTTCCAGTGACCTTAGACATATTTATATTTCTAATTTATCTCCTGACCTTACTAATAAACAATTAACTAAGATTAGTGAAGACATGCGACATTCAATTCAAACTCAGCAAATGATATATAAGAAGGTTTAAACCTTCAAAACTCGCCAGTCGCAGCGCAAAAAAAAAGTTTTCAATTTCCCCAGAAAATAAAAAAAATTTTTTTTTTTTTTTTAAATTTATAGATTCTTAAATTGATTTTTATTTATTTTAAATTAAGATAAAATAATATGCCTATCAAGAAACAAATACATGTTAATTATGTTGATAAGACAAATTCTACTATTACTATTGGTATTGAAGAAAATTTACTATCAAGTGAATATCAACATTTCATAATTGGAACAACACTACAAGATTTTATAGACCAAGCAATTTGTTATAAAAAAATGGATAAGGCATTTTTAAAACATATATTTATAATAAGTTATAGAAATTTAAAAAAATATACAGTAGAACAAGTAGATAAGAGTTTTGACGAAAATGGTGAAATATGGTATAAATGGAGTGGTGCTGTAATAGACCATTACCATTCAAGATTAGTGCTGTTTAATACACCAATTCCAATTGTATCACAATTTATGGAGGATGACTTATTAGAAAAATTAAAATGTATTATGAATGATGTTTAAATATAATTTTTAGGAATTATAAATTCTTTATCAAAATTTTTATATACTCTACTACTACCTAAATCAATAAATAAGAAGTTATATTTTTCTTTAGGATTATCAAAGGTCCTCCTTAATACCTCATTAAATACATCCTTATCACAATGGAAAAATTCTTCAAATATAGTCATCATCTCACTTTTAGTAGAACGACAATCAAATAATATAATATGTGTTAATTGAGATCTAATAAATCTTGGTAAATTATTAGTTCGTTGAGATAAAATTATGGAGGACATAGCACCTGCTTCTTCAATAACACCAGTATCTTCATCTATTATAGGACGACCGAGATGGCGGTTGTTTTGATATATAGTCTTTAACTGTTCTCCCATAATACCAGTTGTTTTTAATTCATTAGTTATATCATCCATAATTAATAAACTTCTTCCATCCATATTTTCTTCTGTCGCCATTCTATTTACTATTTCAGGAAGGTCTTTTAAACTACTATAAAAACGATCAGATGGAAGTTTGGGTTTCTTATCCATACTCTTAATAGAAGGAGAAATATAAAATACATTTGAGAATTTACGAGCATATATAGAGTTCTTACCTAATTTTTCTGTTAAATTTCTAAGAAGGTTAGTCTTGCCTGATCCTGATTTGCCTATTAAGGCAATTTTGAATGTTTTATTAGGCAGAGGATAGGGTATGCTATCACTAATAATATCATCACATAAAAAATTATATCCAGTTAGTTGTATTTCATTTTTTGTATCTACTTCTTCTAACTCAACCATATATATTTATATTATATTTTTTTTATATTTATAAACCAATTCCCTGAAGTATCTGTTTTGCTGTATATTTTTTATTTAATGGTTCTTCTTCCTTCTTAACTTCTTCTACTGGTGTAATATCAATCATAGGTTCAGGTTTAGGTTGCTCTTGTGGAATATTTATAGGTTGTGTTTTTTTTCTTCCTCTTCGTCTGCTAATAACTATTTCTTCACTATCACTACTACTATCCTGTTCTATTACTATTTTCTTTTTCTTCTTCTTAACTGGTTTCTTCTTAACTATTACTTCTTCCTCTTCTTCTTCTTCTTCTACTACTACAGGTTTTAGCAACTGCTTATCTGGAGCAGGTTTCTCTTCCTTTTTTATTTCTACTTCAGTTATCTTATTATTTGTTTCTTCTTCCTTTGCTTTTCTTTTTGCTTCATATCTCAACTTATTCGCTTCTTGTAACTTAGCAAAATTTGCCTTTTGTTTCTCAGTCATTTGTCTTTTTGGTTTTTTTGGTTTTTGAATACTAAGGTCTTCCTCAGGAATATCTATGTTTTCGGTTTTTTCGGTTACATGTTCGGTTTCGGTCGGTATTTCTTCGGTTTTTATCGCTTTTTTTTTCACAGGCATTATATATTTATAGAATATTTTATTTTTAAATTATAATCTTAAAAAAATAATATTATAATTAAATATATGAGTGTAAGATCACTAAATGGTTTAAGTGGAAGTAACAATATATATGTTAATACATTAAGTGCTACATTACCATTAGAAATACCTGATACAAATAATACAAGTTCAACTATTAGTTTAAAAGGATTAAATGGTTTTGGAACAGCAGGACAAATTATTAAGGTAAATAGTAGTGGAAATGGATTAGAATATTCAACTGATGCTGGTTCAAACTGGACTTTAAATTCAACTGATTTATACCCATTATCTACTGATACAAATGTTAGTATAGGAACTACTACTAATACAAATAATAAAAAATTATTAGTAAGTGGAACTACTGAAATAACTGGTATATTAACATTAGGTTCTACAATAAAAAAAGGTTCAAATACATATACATTACCAAGTGCTACTGGAACATTAGCATTAACAAGTCAAATTCCAGATGTATCAAATTTTATTACTGCTTCTTCTGCTGATACTTTAACAAATAAATCTATTTCTTATAGTCAATTAACAGGAACACCAACAATTCCAGATGTATCAAATTTTATTACTGCTTCTTCTGCTGATACATTAACAAATAAATCTATTAGTTATAGTCAATTAACAGGAACACCAACAATTCCAACTATACCTGCTAATGTTGTAGCGTCAGGTAAAACTGGATTAACAACTTTTACAAAAGGCGATATATTATATTATAATAGTGGAACTACATTAAGTAAATTAACAATAGGAACAACAGGTCAAGTATTAAAAGTAAGTAGTGGTGGTATAATTGAATGGGTTGCTGATAGTCCTAATTTAACAACTGCTACAAATTTTGGAACTGCTGCGACTGGTGTAATTTCATTAGGTAATTCTGCTGGAACTGCTGTTTCTTCTTCTTTAAAATTATATGGAACTTCATTTAATTTATATAATACTTCAAGTGTTAATGTTGCTACATTTACACCAGTATCTAATACTTGTAATTTAGATTTAAAAGGCGGAGAACTAAAAACATTTACTGCTACTACTAATGCTGCTTGGAATGGAAATGCGATAGGTGCTATATATGGTGGAACAGGATTAACAACATATACAAAAGGCGATATGGTTTATTCTTCTGCTACAAATACATTAAGTAAATTAACTATTGGTTCAACTAATCAAATTTTAAGTATTAGTAGTTCAGGAATACCTGCGTGGGGGACAGTCCCAGTTTCTATTTATACAACTATTACAGAAGTTCCTACTACTAATTTATTATTAATGCTTACTACTGAAAATACTTATAAAAAAGTAACAGTTAGTAATTTTGTAAGTTTATTTCAAGACACTATAAATTATGGTGGTGATTTACCAATAGTAAAAGATGCTACTAACGATAAATATACATTTAGTATATCAGGTTTAAATGCTTCAACAAGTAGTGAAGTAAATGATACTGCTATATTTATTCAAGGAGTATCAGGTGTTAATACATTTAAAAAAACAACTGGATTACAATTACAAACATATATAACAAATGAAGGTGTAAATTTTGGAACAAATACTACCGATACTGCTAATAAGGTTTTTGGAAATAGTGTTCGTGATAGTGTATATAATGGAAAACAGGTTAATATTCAAAGTCTGGGAGCAACTAAAATAAATATTCTCGGTAATACTATTACTATGGCGCAAACTGCTACTGATTTACGAGTGGGACATTCAACAGATACTAATACTATGGTTGGTAATGAAACTGCTTGTTGTATTTCAACAATAAAGGATTTACATTTATTTACACCAACTGAAGATTATGCCGGAACTGTTAATAGAATAAGTTTTATTGCTGGTAGTTCAAGCAGTATCACAGCAATTATGGGATATATAGGCAGTGATTATTCAGTGGCGAGTGGGGGTGTGCCTGACCCAGCAAATTCTAATAATCCTCATAATGCTTGTTTTGTAATGACGTCAGGGACACAAAATATGTTCGCTGTTTGTAATAGAACAGGTAATTTTTCAAC
>Ga0098055_1001763_pt1 | contig 11496 bp, 2 predicted proteins | sample 17_taG_FD_75107 | JGI IMG/M metagenome (GOLD analysis project Ga0098055, IMG submission 75107) | Marine viral communities from the Subarctic Pacific Ocean - 17_ETSP_OMZ_AT15314 metaG | ecosystem: Environmental > Aquatic > Marine > Oceanic | place: Pacific Ocean | collected 2015-01-18 | reverse complement strand
TGGTTCAGAATCTAAAGTATTAGTTGCAAATGGTGATGGTGTATTCTCTGGTTCTGCACAAGTATCAGGAATTACAAATGCACAATTAGCTGGTTCAATATCTAACGATAAATTAGCTGGTTCTATATCTAACGATAAATTAGCTGGTTCAATTGCAAATGGAAAATTAGCAAACTCTTCTATAACAATAGATGGTTCGGCTATTTCATTAGGTGGTTCAGTAACAACTTTACAGTTGGGAACTTCAAGTTCTACTGCACTTGCTGGAGATACTACTACTATTAGTGGAGCTCAAGCATCAGCAATTACTGCGAATACTGCAAAAGAAACAAACGTAAGTACAGATTTATCTATAACAGGTACAACTGATGCTAGAACAATAGTTTCTTCAGATGGTACTAATGCCGTTATACCTGTTGCTACAACAAGTGTATCGGGTGTAATGTCAAAAACAATATTTGATGAACATACTGCGAATAACGCTAAAACAGGAATTACAACTTCTCAAGCAAATGCAATTACTGCGAATACTGCTAAGAATACTAACGTAAGTACTGATTTATCTATAACAGGTACGACTGGAGCTAGAACAATAGTTTCTTCAGATGGTACTGATGCTATTATACCAATAGCAACAACTAGTGTATCGGGTCTTTTATCACCAGGTTTATTTGATGAGATAGATGCGAATACTGCTAAAGTATCATTCCCTGGTTTGGGTACAACTTCATCAACGGCATTGGCTGGAGATACTACTACTATTAGTGGAGCTCAAGCATCTGCTATTACTGCGAATACTGCTAAAGTATCAGCTACTTCAGCAAATGTAGTATCTGCTTTATCAAATCAGGCAACTGATTTCGGTACTGGTAGAGTTAGTGGAGATGATTTCGGTAATGTTGCCGGAGATACTACATTTACAGGTTCATTTAGTGGTGATGGTAGTGGATTGACAGGATTAGCAACTAACTTAACAGTTAATACTGCTGATGTTGATTTATTGGCTGATGATTTAGATATCGTTGGTACTGCTAATGAAATCGAAATTGCAACTGCAAAAGTTGGTAACGATGTAACTGTAACAGTTGGTTTACCAGATAATGTAAACATTGGAAATAACCTTACAGTTGCTGGTAATCTTACAGTTGAAGGTACAACAACTACGGTTGATTCAACTCAAGTAACAATTGGTGATAGAATTATTGAATTAAACTACGCTAGAAATGCTGGTGATGCTGGTCTTTTAGTTTCTGATGTTGACGGTGGTGGAACTACAAGTGGTTCTTTACTATGGGATGCATCTGAAGATAATTGGGTTGCTGGAGCACTTGGAAGTGAAAAAGAACTTGCAAGATTAAACGCTTCTCCAACTGCTAACACAGTTCTTAAAGCTAACGCTAGTGGATTATTAGTTGATTCATTGATTACTGATGATGGTACAGATGTAACAATAGGTGGAACTGCAGAATTGAGAATCAATGCTGCAACTGCTAATTCATTTGTTTACTTTGATTCAAACAAATCTCTTGAATCAGTAGCAGCTGCAACCGCAGGTGATGTAATTCAATGGAATGGTTCATCATTCGTTGCTTCAAACGAGATAGATGGTGGTACATTCTAGTAAGAATATACCTTAATAAATCAATCCCCCTTGGTAACTTGGGGGATTTTTTTTATACTTTTTATTTTTTTATATTTATATAGGTGGATGATAGTATAATAAATACCCAAAATCCTAATGCATTATATTTATTAGTAATATAAAAAAGATAACATAATTAAATGGCAGTTTATACATTAAAATTTAGGAGAGGTACGACAATACCTTCATTAGTAGAATCAGAACCGTTTTTTAAAACAGATAGTGATACCTTACATATAGGAGATGGGTCATCAAGTATTACTTTAGTAAAACTTGGTTCAAATACTGGTGACATTAATTTTACTGGTGATATTACTGCATCAAACATATCAGTTACCAATGACTTAACAATTGGTGGTAATATTATTTTAGGAAACGAAATTCAAGATAATATAACAGTTTCAGGACAATTTGATTCTGATTTAATCCCATCTGCATCAGCACTTTACGATATAGGTTCTACCACAAAAAAATGGAAAAAGATTTTTGCAGTTTCTGCATCATTTGATAATTTATCATTAGATGGTACAGGAGTTTTATCAGGTTCAGACCAATTAACAGGTTCTTTTTTAGAAATAGGTGGTGATAATGTATTTAGTGGGTCATCCCAAGTAAATGCTGATTCAATTACAAACTTTGATTCAAATGTAAAAGATAAATTAAATTCCGATGGCGTAGTATCAGGTTCATCTCAAGTTTCTTATGTAGGACTTTCAAATATACCTAGTAATATTGTATCAGGTTCATCTCAAGTTTCTTATGTAGGACTTTCAAACATACCAAGTGGTATTGTAAGTGGTTCATCACAAATAACAATTACTGAATCTCAAATTTCGGATTTATCACATACAGATATAAGTTCACTAAACACTTATACTGGTTCAAACAATACAACTAACACAATACAAAATTCTAGATTAGACCAACTTTCAACTGAAACTGGTTCTATATCAAGTGAACAATCTACACAAAATTCTAGATTAGACCAACTTTCAAGTGAAACAGGTTCTATCACATCAGAACAAGCAATACAAGACCAACGATTGGGTGCTATTGAAGCAGATAGTGGTTCTTATTTAAAAACAGTTGATATTTCAACTGATACAAATTTAGCTGTAAGTGATACTTCACAAGTTGATATGATTTTAACAGGAGATACTCTATCAGCAAATTTAAAAGGTGGAGTTGTATCTGGTTCAATACAAATATTAGGTGGAAGTACTATTCTTTCTTCATCAAATGAAAACTTTAATGGATTCTCATCTTCAGTAGATAGTAGATTAGATACAATTGAAGGACCTCTTTCTACATCAATAGATAGTAGATTAGATTCATTAGAAGCAGATACACATAACCATTCAAACAAATCTACACTTGATGGAATCAATCAAGGATTATCTACATCAGATAATGTAACTTTTGCAGATGGAGATTTTACAGGTGATGTTCAAGTAACTGGTAATTTAACAGTATTAGGTTCTGCAGTTGAAATTTCTTCAACAGAATTAAGTATTGAAGATAAATTAATTACAGTTGCAAGTGGTTCTGCAGATTCTGCAGCATCAGATGGTGCTGGTATTGAAATAGCAGGAGCAAATAAATCATTAAAGTGGGACCATAACACAACATCTTTCGTATTAAATGCAAAAGTAAGTTCATCAGTAGGATTTAAAGGAGATGGTTCCGAGTTAACTGATGTAACTGCAGCATCTGTTGGTTATTCAAACATTACAAACAAACCTACGTTAGTAAGTGGTTCATCTCAAATAGTATATAGTAGTGTTTCATCAATACCAAGTGGTATTGTAAGTGGTTCATCACAAGTAAATGCTAATTCAATTACAAACTTTGATGAAAATGTAAAACAGAAAATGACTGATGAGGTTGCTCATAGTGGTTCATTTTTAGGAACTGCAACAACTACTGATTTAGATGAGGGTGGTAATCTTTATTGGACAGAAACACGATTTAGTGAATCACTTGATGATAGAGGAGTAATTAGTGGTTCTTCTCAAACATTAGAAATACTAAATTCTTTAAATTCATATACATCTTCAAACGATACAATAAATACTACTCAAACTTCAAGATTAGACCAACTTTCAGTTGAAACTGGTTCTATATCAAATGAACAAGTAGTACAAGACCAAAGATTATCTGCTATTGAAGCAGATAGTGGTTCTTATTTAAAAACAGTTGATATTTCAACTGATACAAACTTAACAGTATCAGATAGTGCTAATATAGATATGATTTTAACCGATGATACTCTATCAGCAAACTTAAAAGGTGGTGTTGTATCTGGTTCTGGACAACTAAGTAATACTTTCCTATCAAAACTAGGAGATAGTGTATTAAGTAGTTCTGCATTTAGTTCTCCATCACAAGGAACGATTAGAGCAACAATTAATGGAGTAAATTCTGATGTAGATAGTGGATTACAAATAACAGATTCACCATCGTTCAATGCATTATCATTAAGTTCACTTTCAGAAATAGCTGGTAGTCAATTTAGTGCTTTATTTGTAAGTTCATCAAACCTAATAGGTAAACGAGATTTAGGTACAAGTGCTTTTTTACATTATTCAAATTCTATTGATGATGGTAACTCACAAGTAATTGGTACTGCACAAGCAGTTAAAAATTATGTAGATGCTCAATTTATAGAAGCAGGTGCAGGTGATATTACAGAAGTAAATGCTGGATTAGGTTTAAGTGGTGGAGCACAGACTGGTTCTGCAACTCTTACACTAGATACTGGTTCATCTCATTTTACACAAGGTGTAACTGCAATTGCAGGTGGAGCTATTGATTTAGGTTCATTAAATGCATATACTGCCTCTAATGATATTAATATTACGAATATACATTCTACTACATCATCATTAGAACAAAGAGTAGGACAAATTGAATCAAATACTGGTTCATATGATGACCAAACTGTTATCACATCATTAAATTCATATACTTCTTCCAATGATACTACAAATAGTGGACAGGATACAAGATTAAATCAATTAGCATCAGCTACTGGTTCTTATTTAACAACTGTTGATATATCAAATGATACTAATTTAGCAGTATCAGATACATCAGAAGTTAACATGATACTAAGTGGAGATACTTTATCTGCTGAACTAATTGGTGGAGTAGTATCAGGTTCATCACAAATAACAATTACTGAATCTCAAATATCAGATTTATCTCATTATACAGATTCAGATGTAAAAAATAAATTAAATACCGAAGGTGTTGTAAGTGGTTCTTCTCAAGTAGATGTAACTGCAACTACAAACTATTCTTCTATAAATCAATATTCTGATAGTAAAGTAAAAACAAAATTAAATGTAGAAGGTGTAATTAGTGGTTCATCACAAATAACAATTACAGAATCTCAAATTTCTGATTTATCTCATACAGATATAAGTTCTTTAAACTCATATACATCTTCAAATGCTTTAAATATAACAGAATTATTTGTATCTTCTTCAGACCATGAAGGAAGAATTGATACTTTAGAGGGAGAGGCTCATGAAAATCCACTTACTTTTAATGATACTACTCAAGTTGATTTAATTAGAGCAGGTAATGTAATTACTGCAAATCTTAAAGGTGGAGTAATTAGTGGTTCATCTCAAGTAGATGTAACTACAACTACAAACTTTGGTTCTATAAACCAATACTCTGATAGTAAAGTAAAAGATAAATTAGATACTGAAACAGTTGTTAGTGGTTCAGCTCAAATAACATCAGCAGTTACTGCAGGTGATTTAGATATGGGTGGTAACAAAGTTCTCTTTGGTAATGTTTATTCAGCTGAAGGAGATTTACCAAGTGCTTCAACTTATCATGGTATGTTCGCTCATGTACATGGAACTGGTAAAGGATATTTTGCACATGGTGGTGCTTGGAAAAAACTTATAGATGAAAGTTCATCAGATACCAATGATTTAGCAGAAGGTTCTTCAAATCTTTACTATACTGATACGAGAGTAAAAACAAAATTAACTGCAGAAGATGTTGTTAGTGGTTCTGCTACAGATGTAAAATCATTCTTATCCATAACTTCATCAGATATTTCCGATGTTGCAGCGTTCTCACAAAGTGGAACTTATAGTGGATTAAGAGCACAATCAACAACTAAAGGAGATGTTGGTTTAGGAAATGTAACAAACGAATCTAAAGCAACGATGTTTACATCAGCTGCTCTAACATCCAATCCAACCGCACCAACTCAAACTGGTACTGATGATTCTACTAAAATTGCAACAACTGCGTTTGTACAAGATAGAATAGAAACAGTTATTGGTAATGCAGGTTCAACACTAGATACTTTGGGTGAACTTTCTGCTTCTTTAGCAGATGATTCTGGTTCACTTGCAAGTTTAGTAACAGAAGTAGGAACTAAATTAGCAAAATCAAGTAACTTATCAGATTTAGCAAATGCTTCAACTGCTAGAACTAACTTAGGAGTAGAGATTGGTTCGGATGTTCAAGCTTATAACGCAACACTAGGTACTGTTGCTGGTGGAACATATACGGGTGATGATTCAATTACTACGGTTGGTACAATCGGAACTGGTACTTGGCAAGGTACTGCAATATCAACTACATACTTGGATGGACAAAGTGGAACTAACACAGGTGATGAATCTAACGCATCGACAACAGTAAAAGGTATTGTAGAATTAGCAACAACTACTGAAACAACAACTGGTACTGATACAACACGAGCAGTAACACCTGATGGGTTGAAAGATGGTTATCAAGGTTCTACCAATGTAACAACAGTTGGTACAATAGGTACTGGTGTTTGGAATGGTACTACAATCACATCAGCTTATTTAGATGCAGATACTGCACATCTAAGTGGTACACAAACATTTAGTGGAGCAAAAACATTCTCTAACACAACTGCATCAACAAGTAAAACAACTGGAGCAGTTATAGTGACTGGTGGTGTAGGTATCGGTGGAACATTAAATGTAGGTGGAGATGTTGTAGCATATGCTTCTTCAGATGAAAGATTAAAAGATGATATTCAACCTATAAAAAATCCAATAGAGAAAATAAATTCAATTTCTGGTAATAGTTTTGTTTGGAATGATAAAAAACAAGATATTTATAAAGGTAAAGATTACGGTGTAATTGCTCAAGAAATAGAAAAAATCCTACCAGAACTAGTAGATACTCGTGATGATGGTTACAAAGCCGTAAAATACGATAAATTAATATCACTATTAATTGAGGGTATTAAAGAGTTATCAAGTGAAGTAAATAAATTAAAAGAAAAAAACTAGGAAAGCAAACGAATGGCACAAATAATTAAACTTAAAAGAAGTCTTGTAGCTGGTAGTAAACCAACAACATCTAATTTAGAAGTTGGTGAATTGGCAATGAACGTAACTGATGGAAAAGTGTTCCTTCGTAAAAGTGGTTCCGCTGGTGATAATATAAAAGAGTTAGTAACACTTGACCATGATGGTATTTTAAGTGGTTCGTTGAATATTACAGGTTCTATTACCGCATCTGCTTTTGTTGGAGATGGTTCACGATTAACAAATATTTCTGTAGCTCAAAATGCAACAGTAAAAAAGACATTTACTAATTCAGTATCTTGGAGTGTAGACCATAATCTTGATACACCAAACGCAATAATTCAAGCATATGATTCTACGAATTATCAAATAATTCCAGAAAGTGTGTTAATAATTGATGATGATAATATATTAATTACATTCGCATCACCCGAAAGTGGTTATGTAGTAGTTGCTAAAGGTGGTCACATTGTTAGTGGTTCAATAGAAGTAGATAATATTAGTGGATTTGATGCAAAAGTATTAGATGAAATAAACGAAGCCGGTGTATTTAGTGGTTCGGCACAAATAACTCTAACTGGTGATGTTACAGGAACAGGTAATGCAACTGTTATATCAACAGTTGATGGAGAAACATTTTAATTAAAGTAATATTTATAATAAGAAAATTAATAAGGAAAAAATAACATGATTATACATAATCCCAAGATATCAGGTTCATTACAATTCCCATCGGATGAGAATGGCAATTTAATAACCTTTCAAGTACAGAATGGTACTCTTGAAACCAAAACCTTAAACTCAAGTGGAGTTGACCAAGGAATACAACCAGCTGTTAATTATTCTGGTTCATTTACTGGTTCATTTGTTGGAGATGGTTCAAGTTTAACTGGTGTAGCAGCAAGTGGTTTTAACATTGATATTTTAGATGCCGTTGGTAGTGCTACAGTTGCACAATCTGATACATTTCTTATTAGTGATGCTGGAACTGAAAAGAAAATAACTTTCTCAAACATAGAAGATTCAATATTTGCAAATATAAGTGGAGATATTAGTATTGCAGCTGGAGGTGCTGTAACAGTTGCATCACAAACAGATGAAAACTTTACAACTGCTGACCACTCTAAATTAGATGGTATCGAAGCAAATGCAGATGTAACTGATGCAACTAATGTAGTTGCTGCCGTACTTAACCAAGCAATTGATTTTGGAAGTGGAAGAGTAAGTGGTGAAGATTTCGGTGATGTTGCAGGAACAACTACATTTACTGGTTCATTTGTAGGAGATGGTACATCGTTAGCTGGTGTAACCTCATATACAGATTCAGATAACACAGACCATCTTAATTCATTAGGAGTAATATCGGGTTCAGACCAAGTAGCTTCAACATTCGCACAAACTATTTTAGATGATGCAGATGCAGCAGCAGTTAGAACTACAATCGGAGTTGATGCCGCTGGAACAGTAAATTATACATTACCAACTAACTTAGCTGGTGATGATATAGATATTGATACAACTGCATTAAGTGGAGCAACTGTAATTTCAGATTTAGATATTAATATTACAACTAACACATCAGGTCTTGTAACAGATGCTAATGGTACTGTTTCAACAAGAGATTTAACCAAAAGTGATATAGGATTAGGAAATGTAGATAATACTTCTGATGCTAACAAACCAGTATCAACTGCCGGTCAAACCGCATTGGATTTAAAAGCTAATTTAGCTTCACCAGCATTAACTGGTAATCCAACTGCACCAACACAAGCTGATAACGATAACTCAACTAAAATAGCAACAACTGCTTATGTACAAAGAGAAGTATCTGATTTATTAGGTGGTGCACCCGCAGCGTTTGATACATTATTAGAAATTTCTGCAAGTATTGCAAATGGTGATAGTGATGTAGTTGCATTAACAACAACAGTAGGTGGAAAACTACAAAAAGACCAAAACTTATCAGATTTATCAAATGCTTCAACTGCTAGAACTAACTTAGGAGTTGATGCCGCTGGAACTGATAATTCAACAGATGTAACTCTTGTAACAACATCACACGATTATTTAGGAATTAGTGGACAGGCAATAACATTAGGAACAATACAAAATAATGATTTAGCAAATTCAAGTATAACAATAGATGGTTCTGCTATCTCACTAGGTGGTTCAGTAACAACTTTACAATTAGGTTCAACTGGTACTACTGCTCTTGCAGGAGATACAACAACTATTAGTGGAGCTCAAGCATCAGCAATTACTGCGAATACTGCTAAAGTAACATTCCCTGGTTTGGGTACAACTTCATCAACTGCACTTGCTGGAGATACAACAACTATTAGTGGAGCTCAAGCATCAGCAATTAGTGCTAACACAAGTAAAGTTGGTTACACAGATGCACTTGTAAAAACAAAATTAGATACTGAATTAGTATCAAGTGGTTCAGCTTCAGATATAAAATCGTTCTTATCCATATCTTCATCAGATATTTCTGATGTTGCAGCGTTCTCACAAAGTGGAACATATGCAAGTTTAAGAGCACAAGGAACTACAAAAGGTGATGTTGGTTTAGGTAATGTAACAAATGAGAGTAAATCAACAATGTTTGCTTCTCCTACATTTACAGGAACAACAGTAGCACCAACACCGAGTTCAAATGATGATTCAACAAAAATAGCAACAACTGCTTATGTACAACAAGAACTTACTGATTTAGTAGGTACTGCTGGTTCAACACTAGATACTTTAGGTGAACTATCCGCTTCTTTAGCATCAGACCAATCAGGTTTGGCATCACTAACAACAACTGTTGGTACTAAATTAGCAAAATCAAGTAACTTATCTGATTTAACAAATGCTTCAACTGCTAGAACAAACTTAGGTGTAGATGCAGCTGGAACTGATAATTCAACAGATGTAACTTTAGCTGGTAATGATTACTTAACTATAAGTGGACAAGTAATTACTGCAGGTGCTATAAACAATGATGATTTAACAAATTCATCAATTACTATAAATGGTTCAGCTATCGCACTAGGTGGTTCAGTAACAACTCCAAACGATAATACTCAATTATCAACAGAAGCAGTTCAAGATATCGTAGGTGGAATGTTAGGTGGTACTGAAACAGGAATTACAGTAACTTACCAAGATGGTACTGGTGATATTGATTTCGTAGTAGCATCACAAACAGATGAAAACTTTACAACTGCTGACCACTCTAAATTAGATGGTATCGAAGCAGGTGCTGAAGTTAATCGAACTGCAGCTGAAACAAGAACTTTAATAGGAACTGGTAATAATGGTGTTGTACCATCGGCTGGTTCAGCAGGAGAATTCTTAAAACATGATGGTACATTTGGTACTCCATCTTATACTACTAACACAGATACAAACACACAATTATCAAACGAACAAGTTCAAGATATAGTAGGTGGAATGTTAGGTGGTACTGAAACAGGTATTACAGTAACTTATCAAGATTCAACTGGTGATATAGATTTCGTAGTTGCATCTCAAACAGATGAAAACTTTACAACTGCTGACCACTCTAAATTAGATGGTATCGAAGCAGGAGCAGAAGTAAACGTAGTAGATAGTGTAGCAGGTAAAACTGGAACAGTATCTCTAGTTAAAGGTGATGTTGGTTTAGGAAATGTAGATAATACTGCAGATTCTGCTAAACCAGTTTCAACTGCACAACAAACTGCATTGGATTTAAAAGCTAATATCGCTTCACCAACATTTACTGGAACACCATTATCAACAACACCTTCGGCAAACGATAGTTCAACAAAAATAGCAACAACTGCTTATGTACAGGCAGAACTTACAGAGTTAATTGGTACTGCACCTTCAACACTAGATACATTAGGTGAAATTTCTGCAAGTATTGCAAATGGAGATTCTGATGTAGTTGCTTTGACAACAACTGTTGGAACAAAATTAGCAAAAGCAAGTAACTTATCTGATTTAGCAGATGCATCAACTGCAAGAGGTAATCTAGGAGTAGATGCAGCAGGAACTGATAATTCAACAAATGTAAGTTTAACTGGTACACCTAATTATATAACAATTAGTGGACAAGTAATTACAAGAAATCAAATTGATTTAACAGCAGATGTAACAGGTGTGTTACCATCAGCTAATTTAGATTCAGATACTGCACACCTAAGTGGAACACAAACATTTAGTGGTGCTAAATCATTCTCATCAGCTGTTAATATAGATTCAACAACTGCATCAACAAGTAAAACGACTGGAGCTTTAATTGTAGATGGTGGTGTAGGTATCGCAGGAGCATTAAACGTAGGTGGAGATGTTGTAGCATACGCTTCTTCGGATGAAAGATTAAAAGATAATATAGAACTTATCTCTAACCCAATTGAAAAAGTACAATCTTTAAAAGGTGTTACATGGAATTGGAATGATAATGCAGATGAATTACAACAATCATTACCAAATGTTGGTGTAATTGCACAAGATGTTGAGAAAGTTCTACCACAGTTGGTAACTGATAGAGATAATGGATTCAAG
>Ga0098055_1001761_pt1 | contig 11515 bp, 4 predicted proteins | sample 17_taG_FD_75107 | JGI IMG/M metagenome (GOLD analysis project Ga0098055, IMG submission 75107) | Marine viral communities from the Subarctic Pacific Ocean - 17_ETSP_OMZ_AT15314 metaG | ecosystem: Environmental > Aquatic > Marine > Oceanic | place: Pacific Ocean | collected 2015-01-18 | reverse complement strand
GCCGAAATTCGCATGGCTTCGGCTAACGTTCCAGCCGCACCTGTGTTCGTGTGAAAAGCCCACGCAGTCCCAGCTTGGCTGGAAGTATGGTTACCCTCTGCAACCATTTTTATCTGCCCAGTCACGCCAGTCGCGCTTGCTGAGTCGTCATCTGAATAAACTTCAACAACACCCAACACATCCCCATCGACTACTGTATTCCTTTCGTCTGAAAGGCGTATAGTGGGTGAGCTTGCGTCAGATAGTTCCAAAAGTGTTGCAGGATCGCAGCCAATTCCGACCTTACCCGAAGGCGTGACACTGATTTTGGTTCCTGTTCCAACCGCTGTGCCTGTCCCGATAGTTAGGGGAGGCGAACCACTTCCCTCGCTAGTGTCCACTCCGATATGAAAACTCTGACCGTGCGTTGTGCTTGTTAGGGCGAGGATTGGGTCATTTGTTTTACGAAGATGAACTTGGACATCCGGCATGCCCCCAATGCCGAGTTTCTCTTCAATCTTAACATCACCATCAGAGGCGATGGTTAAGGCTTCAGTAATCGTGCTGTCATCTGAAGAAACTCCGAATCGCAAAGCTGCTATTGACGGATTGGTTCCATAAATAATTCCGCCAGCATTGTCACTCTGAATGCGAATGCCTTTTGTGGTTGCACTGTTGCCGTCAACTTTTATGAGTGTTTCTGCCGATGAAGAAGGCACGTGAATATCACCATCAGAGCCGATGGACATACGGTTGGCTTCTGACGTGACATCTCGGAAAATAAGAGCATCAGCCGTGTTTGTGCGAATTGACCACGAACCATTGTCTCCCGTAAACCTTATGCCTCCCCAATCATCTCCCGCATCTATATTGATTGCGTCATACCCAACATTGCTTACGTCCAGACTGTAGGACGGAACCGCAGCGCCTATACCCAAGCGGTCATTCGTGGAATCCCAATGCAAGTTAGCTGCGTCATCAACCGCTGTTCCTGCCCCGTTATAAAAAGCTAACTTCCCATCAGCACCTGTGTTAACTGTGCCGCTACCGCCGCCCCCGCCCGATGCGGCTGAGTTAACCCATGCAGAACCGTTGTAGGTAAGAACTTCAGTAGAGACTGGGGTTGAAATTGTGACATCCGTTAAATCGTCAAGAGCCGATGCGCCGCCGCCAGATTCATCAGCAAACTCAAGAGCAGTAGCCCCGCTATTAACCTTGAGAATCTGTCCTGCGGTTCCGAGTGAGGTGAGTCCTGTGCCGCCTGAACCGTGTGGGACTGTTCCCCCAGTAATCTCCTGAGAGGAAAGTGAGAGGTAGTTAGTGTTGGCTAGAGTTACATCAGTGGAGTTATCCGTACCAGAAGCATCCACTCCCAGAGTTGTCCTAGCAGCAGCAGCGTCAACGTCATCAATTAAAGTTCCACCGAATGTACTGACAGCAGAGGCAGCTAGAGCATTGTCAGCGGTCGTCCCTTGTGCAGCCGTGGCGTAATCCGTAGTATCGAATGCTTTTACATCTGCCAGATTAGTCACCTCAGAATCCATTAACGCCCCAGCGGCAGTGACGTTGGTGGCATCGGTTACATCGGCAGAGGATTCTACGCCCGTTAGTTTTGTTTTCTCTGCGTCAGTGAAAGCGTTGGTATCTGATTCGCCCTCGTAAGCTGTCTTGATCTGTGCCCCTGTCTGGTCAGCAGTCGCACTAGCTTCAATGCCATCGAGCTTAGTGTTATCAGTGGCAGTGAAGTGGAGATTCGTTGTCCCAGCAGTTATATCGTCCAAAGTTCCGCTTAGTTCTGATAAGGCATCTTTGGATTCAACCTGAGAGTCTACATAGGACTTATTAGCCCCATCTGTGGATGCTGTGGGAGTGGCTAAATTAACAATCTTCTGGCTCTTAGCATCGAGATCACCACTTGCGTCCAGAGTTAAGGCACTTTCGTCTGTTTCTTGAGAAACATAAAAGGACTGCCTATTAGCTGTATCTAGGTCAGCTTCTAGGAGTGTAGAGCCGTCCTTGAAGTCCACAAGAGGAGTGACCTTCTCTGTGACTCTCTGGAGGCGTACAGCAGCGGCAGCTGCAGGGATGTTTCCAGCGGTAAAGACAACACTACCCGTAGAGATGTTGTAGTGAGTGCCTTCGGTCTTAGCTACAGTGGCTACCTTCACAGTAACGTGTGTGTTACTGAGATAGGGAAAGGTTATCGAGAAGGTATCTTGTGATCCATCTCCTGTATAATCGACGTAGGTGTTAGCCATTTTGGTATCTTATGTACTTGTGGATTGATTTCAACGCAAGCCTTTAAGCTGCTCTAGGAGTCCCTCGACATCCCTGCCTCTTGCGCGGTTAAAGTTTATTTCCTCAACAAGGGAGGACTCCTTCATCAAGTCAGGGAACTCTTTCAGCATCTTCCGCTTTGCGTAAGCCCTGTACTTGGAGATGATTCTCTTGAGTGCTTTAGCTCTTGGGCTTGTAAAGTCAGCTTCAGGAGCATCTGAGAGGTTCTGGAATTGTTTGTTCTGGATAAGCCTTGTTAACTGCTGACGGAGAGTTCTTCCTCCTATCTTCACTTCTCCCTGAAGCTGCATCCAGCGGTCATAAGCTGATTGCCCCTTGTTATTTCTGAACTCTGCTAAATTGATTCCCCCTTGTATCTTATGGGAAGGCATACTAAAGGCGTGCTGGGCTTTAGCCATCTCATCCATGATGGCATCCTTCTTACGGGAGGTCATAACTACAGGACTGATGTAGTCAGGGCCGACTCTATTAGGCTGCTTTACTACTTCTCCCAAGACATTCCTACGAGGGTCAAGGTCGCCAGCTCCGGGGATTTTCTTTTTAAGGGCTTCCAACACAGTCCTAGCTTCTCTAATGGCATCATCGCCATCCATAGAACCCGCTGCTTGGCCTAGAACCGCAGGAACATAGGAAGAAATCCGTGTGCGGAGGAACGCATCTAACTTCTGTTGGGGCTGACTTGCAGCATCAACTATCTGTTGAATACCTGTCATATACGACTTCTTTAAGACATTCTGAGAGACTCCTATTAAGAGAGCAGGGACAATTGTTTGAAGTATGGTTTCATCTTCATGTTCAATGTTCCGTTGGTACTCAGCTATGTCAGCGGCCATGCCAAAGAAAGTTGCAAAGGGATCAAGCCGTTGATAACTGATATACTTATCTCCAACCTTGATACTGTAAGGTTGCCACCCTGTTTCCTGTAATATCTTCCGTTCACTTGCCCTCTCAGGCCCGTTTCCTGTGAGCTTTCCTGAAAAAGCTAACGCCGCTGCCGATGACCACAGGGCTGTCCCTGCTGCTAATCTTCCTCTAGCCGCTGCTTGAACCATTGGGTCAGCAGAACTGAACTCATCCATATAACGCTTGTGGAGGCTACGGGAGATAGGCAAGTCCATAGGGAGGGTACGTTGGCCAAAGAACTTCAGGATGTTTACAGGAGTGCTAACAAAGGGCATCACAAGACGAAATAGGGGCATCTTAGCTACTCCGTTTTGAATCCACTGACCCATCGGCCCCTCCTGTGGACGGGTAAATGTAGCCTCTTGAGCAGCTCCAAAGGCTTTATCCGATATAGCCCCCTTGGTTTTATCAAAGTTAGTGTTGAAATACTCACGCATGAACTCCCTCTGAGTAAAGGCGTCAAACTCTTGGTCAGGGTTATCCTTCATGGCTTGCTGGAGGGCTTCCCATCCATCTCTTCTGACTGCTGCTGCTGAATATCGTTCTCCTCCTTCCCTTATTACCCCTTCCATGAGATCAGAGGTCAGGGTAGCTAATTCTTCAGCAGGGATAGGAGTTTCTCCATATTTCTTCAGGAGCTGATCGTGGGCTTTAATGGCTGACTCTGCCTTAGCCATATAACGGAATTGCATCTGCTTGAAGAACTCATCTGCACCTGTAAGCATCTTTGTAGGGACGCGAATGATCTTCCCTGCTGTGTCAACACCTGTTCCAAAGTAGTTTCCCATCCATCCCAGTATTCCATCCTGTCCTTGGAAAGTCTCGCTGGTAATAGCATCCCCTTGAAGTTCAGCGGTAACTGCTGCTCGTTTCTGGATGAGACTATCTCCTTCTTTGAAGGCAGTTATTCCAAGAGATGCAGATTCCCTAAGCCCATCCAAGAAGAAAGTTAATCTCAGTAGATCATTCCGTGCTGTTATGTATTGAGCATTTCCTGTTTTCCAGTAGCTAAGTTGCGCTCCCAAGGCTTTCTCTAGGGGAAGATACACACTGGTTAAGGCGTTACCTATAAAGTTAACAGCAGAAGTCCTTGGCCCACTAAGGAGAGCGTTAATCCAAAGTTCATTGTGTATATCAATTAACCCTTTTCCTCCTCCCAACTTAGATAACCCAGCAACCCCATGTTTCTTGATAACTGCACTCGCTTTATCCATTGCAGTCTTAAGCTGGTCAGGGGTCATATCCTCGATAGCAAGTTTGTTAGTAAGCACCTCCTCTACCGCTTCAGTCTCCTTTAGAGCCGCTGCATCCATCCATCGGAGGTTGCCGAAATCTCTTCCTCGTTGGCTTCGTATAGCCCCAAGAGCAGTAGCAAGTACCGCTGATTGCTCCCTGTGCTGAATAAATTTAAGTCGGGCAGCATTTAAGGCTCTGGTTAGTTGACCCTCTTCGGCTGGCGTGGTTTTTTTACCTATCTGCTCTTTTAGAGTAGCGTACTCCAAAAGGTTCTCTGTCAGTTGCTTGTTGTGATTTCGGAGGGTGGCAGAAGCGGAGACAAATTTAGCATCTAGCTCATGCTGACTGGATAGCCCCTTAAATAAGTCAGAAGATTCATCAAAACCGTTCTCCTTTAACTCTGCTACGATAGCTTCCCGCTGCTTCGGTTTTAATAGGAAATCTTTCTTGGTTTTCAGTATCCCATCATAAAGACCTTCTAAAAGTGATATAGATTCTCTGGATAATTTTGAGTCATCTGTAAAGGAATTGATATTAAGCAGAACCCCATCCTCATTAAATCTAGCTAACAACTTTTCCAGAGCTTCTTCTGGAGGGTTATTGGCAATATCATCGAGCATCTGCTCTACCGAACTCTTCTCCCCTTTTTTCTTCGTAGCCAGTGTTTTTAGGATCGCAGTCGCCTTGGGAGCCTTGGGAGCTTCCGGTTCAACATCAGGAGCTTTCTCTTTCTTAGGTTTGGGAACTAACTCTTCCAGCTCTGCTTCTTTAGCAGTTTTATTCTTCTGGACTTCCTCCACTACTTTCTTCCGTTCCTTGGCAGTTCCCTCCATTACTTCTTCAGGGGAGGCTCCACTAGCCCGAAGGTCTTTACCTTTCCGAATGAAGCGTAGAGAAGCTGCAAGTAGATCAATAGTTCCCCCTAGAGCAGCTCCTTCCGCTACGTTCTTTAAGCGTCCCTCAAGTTCGCTGTCCTCCATGTCAGAAGCCAGATACTCAGTAATGGGGTTCTCCAGAGTAGGGAATTGCTGGATAAGATCAGCCAGCCGAGCTTCATGGGCATCAAACACCGCAAAGTCAGCCATAGCTCCCGCAGCAGTCCATTTGCCCCAATTGGCAGCTTTACTTCCCTTTACGACACCTTCAGCTTTCTTGGCAGTTGATCCTAGCTTCCCTACCTTAGCGAGTTTCCCTGCTTTCCCTAAGATGCCTAACGCGCCTACCATGCCAGCAGCAAAGGAAGTGATACCTTCTGCTACCCCTCCTACCGTGGTCTTGGATTTGCCTAACCAAATGTTATCGGGAATATCATAATCAAATCCAAGGATGTTAGGGAGTTCCAGAATTTCTTCAGCGGCTCCTGCAACGCCTCTAACTGGAGAGACAGCCCAATCACCATACTGCTCCAAGGCAGAAAGTTCGTTATCAGGGGCGTCAGTATCAAGAGTTGGCTCATCACCTTTCTCTCCCTTGGTCATTGGGAGAGTAGCCCTACCATACAGGGTCTCATTCTCTAAAAGTTCTTCTAGTGGTACTATGGGCATAACTTATTTGCCTTGGCTTCGGAGGAGTTGTAATTGTGCTTTAACGAGTACAGCAGGCTCTATCCCCAAAGACGCTGCCATCTTCTTTATTGTTTCTTCCTGAGTATTCAGCTCAAGAAGTTGCTTAACGCTTGAGAACATTGGAGTAGTGTAGGGGTTGAATAGAGCCTCTATCTCCCCGTACTTTTTCGGGTCTAAGACTACTCCCTCCTTTAAGGTCTTTGCGATTACCTCTTCAGGGGTCACTCCTGTATGAACAAGAGCGGCTCTTAGTCTGTCTATATATACAGCACGTTCATCGAGGTCTTTGAATTTCCTGTAGTTACCGGGAGTAGCTCCTATCCCTCCGTATGGCCCGCCGTACCCCGGAACCCATACTCCTTTGGTCAAAGTCGAGGTAGCCCTACTCCTATGCTTCCGTGCCTCTTTTTCTATTAACCTCTGCTCCCCTGCTATGTCTGCTAGTCTAGCTTTAAGGATACCCGCTACAGCAGGGTTTATCTTTTTTAATTTCCCATCAACAGTCTCCCCCTTTTTTAGCCCTAAACGCCCTATTAGTTTTTGACCGCTCTCTATATTTGTGATGCTTCTCCTCTCAAGAGCTTCTGGTGTCCTTTTCGAGCGGAGAAAATCTGGCCCCCAAGGGTCTCTTTCTATTGATCCAACTCTGTTCCGCTCCCACTCCTCAAGATTATCCCTCATGGTTTTAATCACTGTAGGGGCCGACATCTTCTCAATAACAGACTTACGAGCCTCGGTTATAGCCTCAGCAGTCGCAGCTCGGAGAGCGTTCTCATCCTCATTATTGGGATTCTCTTTTAGCCATTGCCTTAGATTGTCTTGAGCTTGTTTCTTGAACTTGGCTAGAAATTCAGACCTCTTGTCAGGCAACGCCTTACGTTGGGCTGGAGTCAGGTTGCTAAGACCAAGGGAGGCATCCACCCCCACAACTTCACTCTCAACCAGAGCTAGTCCTTGTTTTGCCTCAAGACCGAACTGAGGAGCTTTATCAATGACTGAAAGAGTCTGAGCTTCAGTAATCTGGTTTTTGAGCCGTATATAGGTTTGAGTTGGCAGAGAGTTCCTGTTTTCTTTTAGTTTCTCATTGGCTTCCTCTACTTTAGCGGGGTCTAGCTTGCCTATTAAGTCCTCAATGTCTTTCTGAACCATATTTGTCAACTCGACACGGACAGCACTTCTATTTTTAGATTCCAGAACTTCTGCCAACATGGTGTTCTTATTGAACAAGGCAGTGTCAAACATGGTTGGAGTTACTGTAATAGGGTTTCCTTCATCATCCTTTCTGTTAAGATCGATATCTTTACTAAGTAACTGCTGAACAAAAGCTCTCTGCTCTGCTACTCCAGCATTTGGATGGGTTAGGAGCCATCCTTGAATCTCCGCTGCTATAACTTGGGCAACTCTCGTTTGATCTTGGTTTCTATTGAGCCGTTGTTTGTGTTCCCCAGCCTCCACCATCTGCTCTAGTTGAGCTTCGGTCTCAGCATCAAGGAGGGGAACTTCTTCCCCGTTCCTATTTAGGGACATGGTTTGAAGGCGGTCTACCAGAGTCCGTGCTGCATCTACATGACCCCTTGAGAGATATTTGGAAACTGCTGTAACAGTAGCCGCAGAAGTTAGCCTCTTCACATCCAGCCCATTTCTTCGTCCTTCGGTGGCTGCAATACTTAGATCAGATTCTAAGTCCTCAAGGCTAGGAGAGTTCTCAAGAGAGGAGATGATGTTCCGCTTGAACTCTTCATCCCCTGCCTTCTTTCTATTCTCCAATAACTTAGCTTGTGCCGTGTTTATGAACTGCTGTTCGACCTTGCGAACCTCATCGGGAGCGTACAGGAACCAATCGTCTCCGAACTGATTCTTAATGCTGTAAGATTCCTCTTGAACTACCTCACGGATGTACTGGCTATTATTTACAGAGCCATCTTCCCTATACACATCTGCCGCTTCACTAAGTCTTGAATTTAATCGAGTATTGAATTCCTGAGCAATGGACTTTGCCATGCCCCTCTTTAAGTAAGCATAGAAAGCAGGAGTGGCTTCCTTGGGAACCAAGTTAGCGGTAAAAGCCTTCCGTAAATCTTCGTCTGTTCCGGTGAAGGCTATTGATCTTATATCTTGAGCTTCGGGAGTCAGTGCTTCTCCTTCGGAATCTTTTATCCATCCACCCATTGCACGGGAAGAAAGGGCTTCAGTAGCAGCTTGTTTGGCTTCTTCGTCCTGCCTAGCTGCCTTAGTCAACGCAGTATTCTTAAAGGTCTCCCCAAAATCACTAAGGCTCTTGGCTAACTTGGTAAGCTGATTCGTAGCAGGAGGTCTAGTAGCAGCTACAGGACGCTCTTGGATAAGCCCCGGAACGCTTATAGCAGGAGCGTAGCCAAGTCCTCGGTACTCTTTTCGTGCTGTGATTTTCTCTGCCATCTCTATTTGTATTTCTGCCTACCCATTATCGAGTCTGTGAAACTGAAGGGGTTATCTTTTTTCCAAGCCGCTGTGTTAGCCTGAGTCTTTATCTGGTAGTCCCTCTGGGCAAAGTCGTAGGTACTCATTCCAGCCTTGCCTAGATCAATAGCCAGATTAGCAAAGCTAGGACGGCTTACAGGACGATTGACATCCGTAATCCTCATCTCACTTCCCCTGCGTCCAGATTCAATCTCCTGCTCATAAGCAGAGGCTTGCATACTCCCTTGGCGATCCAGAGACTCATAGAAATCTAATTCCCTCCGTGTGCCTTCCGCTAGGAGAGCGTCAACACTAGCTCCGCTGATCCCTGCTTCCCCTGCTGCCGTGACGTTTCTAGCGGCCATTGCACGGGCTTCTTGGGAGACTTTAGCCAGCTCTCGGCCTCTGGCTTCCTGTTCACTCTGCTGACGAAGGCGAAGGTTAGTTTCAGCCTGTTGTTGGCGTTCCCTCTCCGCCGCCATGAGCTGCTGTTGGTAGGTAGTCTGAGCAGCAGCCGCTTGGCGTTGGCCTATGTAACTAGCAGCGGAACCAGCGGCAGAGAGTCCAGCCATTAATGCTACAGGATTACACATATTAGTTATTCACCTTCAGTTTACTAAATTCGTAAAAATCTTCACCATTGGCTCCAAAGCCTTCCAACTTGTTAACAAAGGTAAACCCTAGCCAACTAAGCCATTGAATATGCACACTATTCTCGCAATGCACGATATTCAAGAGCAAATCGTTGTTGTGGTGAAGCTGTTCAACCCAGTTCTTACTATGGCGACATAGGGTAAACTTAATTTCCTTTAGCAATGGGGAGCTAAGGAGTCCTATAGCTGACACGTTAGGCATCAGTTGTTTGGTCCCAAAGATAGCCACAGGATGCTCGTTCTTGGTTATCGTGAAGGATAAATCAGACTCCATGACTTGCCGTTGGAGGATTACAGTCATAGATGCGTCAGGGCCAAACAAAGCTCTCATCTCATTAACATCCTCCACCCTTAGCTCCTTAGCCAAAGACAAGGCATCAGCTTGGACAGCAGGGCGAACTGCTACTCCAGAGCTGTATCTAGCTGGCTCAGGTTTACTAATTGTATCGGCGGTTACGGACTGCATAAATAGCTTCGAATTCCATAGAGACAAGCGATGAGGGAAATGGCGAGTCGTTAAGGATAGATATGACGACCTGATCGTTTTTCGAATACACGGGGAACCGAAAAATCCCATCTTGTATAGAATCCGTCTGAGAGCCCAATACGGCAGTTCCGGTTCCGATGGATCGTCCATTGTAGACATAGCTGTATTTATCCCTGTTGGATGGCGTAACTTCCACTCGGAAGTATCGACTATCGTTATAGACGAGAACCCCGTTCCTTATCTGGAAGCGTCCTTGGGCTACCATGACTTGACCACGGCCACTAGCACTCCCAGTACGGAGTTGTGGTCTGGAGATGTCATAGGTCATGGTGTAAGCAACTCCAGCAAAGATTGGCTGGTTGGTATAGTTCCCATTCACAACCACAGATGTCCCTGACTTACTATCAACATCAAGGATGACTCCCTCTGGCAGCTTCCGTTCAACTGAACCTTGGGGGTTATTACCTACAACATTAAGGTTGCTTCCTGCATCGGGGTGAGGTCTGGAGACAATCGAAATCGTATCATTGTCCACATTGTAGGGCATAGTGAACGTAGTCTTATCGGTAGAGGAGCTGTAAGAACCTCCAGTGATAGCTTCTCTCCGGTCTAAGAGCGTCACATACTCACTACTGGTGTCCTTCTGTCCTGCTTCCATATCTATGGATTCCAGAAACACACCTTCGTCCCGTTTGATTGTGACATACAAGGTTGCGTCAATAAAATCTGTATTGAGGACAGTGGAACCCGTGCCAAAGTCAAACTTGAACCAAGCTGATTGGAGTTTATCCGACCCACTAAAGAAATACTTATAGACATATACACCATTGGTGAACCCGTCAGCCTGACAGACCAACACTTGTTCATTATCAGCGGCAGTGATCTTTGTTATGTTTCCCTTTAGATACTTGGGAACCTGAGCTGTTACGTCAGCCCCATCAAAGAATTGAGTGTCGGGGTTGATAAAGTATTCCTGAACCCCTGAATACTGGTTTCGATCAAAGGCAAAGTAGAGGTTACGTCCAACAGGCACAGGCTCACATAGGTTGGATACGGTGTAAGCAGTAGACTGCTGGATGCTTACTGTTTTTGGAGTTAGGAGGTCAGCAGCTTGGAGAGTGAACTGTGTCTGGTCAGCAAAGAGAACAAGGCGGTCATAGAAGGGTATGGCAGAGAATAGGATGCTCACCTTGGTGGAGCTGGTTCCTATATCAATCATATCACTATCAAGGAGCTGAGTAACCGTAGTCCTCCAGAAATTGAAATACTCGGAAGCCTCAGAGAAGATGATGTTCTCATCAGCCACATAACCAAGACGGTTCTTGAAGAAGAACACATCCTTGATCTTCTTGGCGACAAAGGAAGCCACGGGGTTCGTATCATCATCCCCTACAAGCCTTTCAGCCCATGTAGCCTTACTGAAGGTAAAGGTTCCATCAGCCTCCCTGACTAACTGGTGAGGCATGGTAGTAGCATCATACTCCTTATCTATCCCCGGAGCAGGAGCTTCACTCCATTTTCCTGAGCCACCAGTTCCATCATCAGCCACAAACTTAACCCAGTATTCATCCCCTTCCTCTTCAGGTGTCCCTTCTACCTTGATTAAGTAACCCTCCGGGCCTTCCACGGGTAGATCAACGAAGTGCTGCACTGCTCCTGTGCAGTTTTTGATAAAGTCTCCAGCCTTAGAATCCTCCACATCACAGGTGAAGGCTGATGAATCGTTCTTGACGATATGCAGGGTAGCTCCGTACTGCGTTACGGTGTAGGTGCTTGAACCGATTCCAGATGCAAGCTGTGTAGCAATGTAAGACGGCTGGATATTAGCTATTGTGGAGGCAGCACTTGTGTGCGAGTAAGTAGTGTCTCCTAAAGTAATTTTGTAGTCTACTGAGTAATCTCCCTGAGAGATGAACACCATAGCTTCTTCAACTGCTGCTGGAGTCTGTCCTGAG
>Ga0098055_1001753_pt1 | contig 11546 bp, 14 predicted proteins | sample 17_taG_FD_75107 | JGI IMG/M metagenome (GOLD analysis project Ga0098055, IMG submission 75107) | Marine viral communities from the Subarctic Pacific Ocean - 17_ETSP_OMZ_AT15314 metaG | ecosystem: Environmental > Aquatic > Marine > Oceanic | place: Pacific Ocean | collected 2015-01-18 | reverse complement strand
TTAGTCAAAGCACAAAAAAGAATAAAAGACCTTCATTGGTCTAAAAATTAGTTTTGTTTCATAGTTTGTTTGAAGAAGGGGTAGCAGAGATGCTACTCTTTTTTTTTGGCATCAATAAAACCACGCTCGTATTCGTTTTGCTTTTCAATATCTAGGATGCGATTTTCTAAAGCATTGATAACAAGTATCTTTTTGTCTAGTCTTTCGTGTACTGTGGTCAGCTCATTCTTGATGCTCATAAATTCAGAGTATATTCCTCCGGCAGTAAAGACTGCCACTAAAAAGGATATTACGAGCGAAAGATTATTTTTTAAAAAAGCATCAGGCATACAGTAAAGGTAAAAACTTTTCTTGTATATATAAAAATTTATTATTACTTTAGTAAAAATATAATTAAATTAAATCAAATGCAGATAACCAACGACCCAGCTTTTGATCAATTCCTGGACGATGAATATCAGTCTAAGGGATACGTAGAAGCACGAAAAGTGGTGGATCACTTAAGAGCCACAGTAATAAAAACCCTTAACGATCAAGAGTTAGAGGAATTCCGAAAGGAGTTTGCTTACGCTTTTGACATGACACTTAAATAAATATGAAAGAATATATATTCGACCAATTTGTAGACAACATCCTTAACCACACGGGGCTGACTCGGGAGCAACTTTTTGAGAACACTCGAAAGATTGAGTATGCTAATCCTCGCAAGTTTTTGTATAAGCTTTGTGTGGATAGGGGCATAACTCAATCAGACGTTGTATCCTATATGGGGAAGAACAATTTTAAATGTACTGATGCAACAATTCATCAAGGAATATCATCTTTAGAAAAGATGATGGAAAGGGATTCAGACCTTAGCATTATACTTAACAAACTTTCAAACGTTGAAGCCTAAGACATTGGAGGATATATTGCAAGAAGCTATAAAGGATCCAGGTTCTACTAATCTTAGTGATAGACACTACGAGGCTAGAATGTTACTTGGAGTTAGAATACAGAAGTATAATTTAGATGGGGTAATAAAAATATTTAACCCTAGGGGTAAGCTCTATCCAGAAGAACTGACATCAGAAGAATATAAACTTTTTGATAAAGGTTGGAGGATAGGAGTTTACAGAAGAGTTATTCAGGGCTATGAGGAGCGACTAGAAAACATAAAGAATCGAATCCCTCAGTTATTGGCTCAGAATAAGAAGATCGACAAGAAGAGAGATCAGAGAGAGAACTTGATGCGTAAGCGCAGAGAGATTACTAATAAATTAAACCAACTATTATGAAGAATTATTACAAAGCCTTGGCAGGATTTCAACAAGAATGCCCCGTGCTACTCAAAGACACCGAAGGGTATGGCTACAAGTATGTAGACCTTACTAAAATTATCCACTCTATCAATCCCCTCATGCAAAAGCATGGCCTTGGATTTACACAGAAACTAGGAACTAATAAAGAAACTGGGCAGTCATGCTTGACAACCACAATATTTCATGTCCCAAGTGGAGAGTCTGACTCTTCTACTGTTGACATTCCCTTAGTAGAAATGAAAGGTCAAAACCTTTATCAAGCTTTTGGATCGGGAACGACATACTTTAGACGTTACCAAATATCAAGTCAACTCGGTATAATTTCCGACAAGGATGTTGATGCTTATGGAGAGCAGTTAGGCACTGTTATGCCAAAGGCTCCAGCCGTGTCTAAGAAAAAATCTAAACCTAAACCTACCGGAGACTTTGCTAAAGATATTATAAAAGTAAAAGAAGCTCTAGCAAAGGGCAGTAAGTGGGAGGATGCAGAGAAGTGGCTTAAAAGTTCTGATCATTATGATGCAGTAGCTTTAGCAGAATTTAAAGAAACAATAGATGGACAATAAAGAAATAATTAAAAACCTTCGTGATGACAAGAAGTATTACGGAGACTATGGAAAAAAGTGGCTATCCAATAGCGATGTGTATAAACTTTTACACGATGAAGAGCAGTATGGATGCAAGACAAAGGTAACTGACAAGATGATCAGAGGGTCATACTTTCACACTCTATGTCTTGAACCTAAAAAGAAAGACACCTACCTTGTTTGGGATCAAGCTACTAGAGGCAAAGCTTACAAGGAGTTCTTGGTTGACAACGGCCTGGACCCTGAATATGATATTGCTATCACGAGCAGAGAGGTTGAGCAAGTAGAAGAACAAGCAGAGTGGTTCTTGGATAAAAACAATCCTAAGACTAACGACAACACTATAGGTGATAAAACAGTATATGAATACATTTCTGATAAAAAAGCTAAGACTGAGCTCCCAGGAATTGAGAAAATTTTTAATGTTGAATTTAAGGGCAAGGCAGACTTGATTTCTAATGGCATAATATTGGACTATAAAACAACGGATAACGTAAAGAGGTTTCCTCAAGCAGTAAAGTTTGACTCTTCATACGACACCCAAGCTTTTATATATCAGTCTATATTTAAATTACCTCTTGTGTTTATTGCTATTGGAAACATTAAAAAAACACGAAAGGATGGAACTAAGTATTATGAGATAGGTATACACCCATCTACGGACGAGGTATTACTTAGGGGTAAACAAAAAACTCAAGAGGCTGTATCAAGATACTTACAGCATAAAGAGGGAACTCGTAACATTGAATCTTTTATTTATAACACAATTTTAACTTAATAAATTTTATAATATGGCAATTAAACAGAAATACTATGGCAACCTACAGTTGGATACCTTGGCAAGGCAGTCAAAACCATCCCTGGAAAGGTAGAGAAGACTGAAAAGTACGGACACCAGATAAAAGTAAAAGCAGCGATGTGGGAAGATGGTGGCATAACCATAGATATATGGGACGCAGAAAACAAAGTAGCCCACAAATTAGGTAAGCTTATGCTTGATAAAGAGTTTACTTCTGAGCCAGCAGCTCCTACCCAAGCTGCTGCTGAAGTAGAAGATCCTGATGAGGATTTGCCTTTTTAATTAACCCTAACTAAACTAGGGGGAGTTGTTTCCCCCTTTTTTTTATGTTAAATGTTAAAAAAATTTTTCTCTATAGATATATATATATTTATATTTATATTTATTTATTTCTAAATTTATAATGAGCTTTAAAACCAACATTTTCAACATAATGCCTACTAATGCAAGGCTATGCAACGATAAAACTAACATAAAACCAACATTTTAATGTCATATACTGTCACAATCTTCAAAAATATTAACACAACTACTGCTCCTTTCTTCAGAGATGTTGATGTTATTTTAAATAGAATTAAAACTGGAGCTTCCAAAGAGTTGGTTAAATCAATACGAAAAGAACAAGATAAAGGGAAACGAAACGACATCAAAAAACAATTACCTAGCATATGTTTCTCTGGTCAGTTTAATAAAAGATCAGACGTATCAATAATAGAGCACAGTGGTTTAATATGTTTAGACTTTGATGGGTACTCTAAAAAAGAACAGCTTCTAAAGGATAAGAAAAAGTTTTGCAAAAATCCTTACGTGTATAGCTGTTTTGTTTCACCCTCTGGGAAAGGACTAAAAGTTTTAGTAAGGATACCTGCCGATCCTAAAAACCATGTGGGTTACTTCATTGCTTTAGAAAAACATTTTAACTCTAAGTTTTTTGACACTACGTCTAAAAATTTAAGTAGGGTTTGCTATGAGTCCTACGACCCATTGATATATATTAATACTAAAGCAGAGACTTGGGAGACTGTAGAGGACTTAGAGTATAAAGAATACAACTCTGACAGCGTAGCTAAAACAATACCTATAACAGATGAGAGTAAAATTATAGAGATACTTACAAAATGGCATGAGAAACAATATCCTATGTCACCTGGACAAAGAAATCAAAATGCATTTATCTTAGCCATGGCGTTTAACGACTATGGTGTTACTCAATCTACAGCCTCTATGGTTCTGAGCAAATATGAAAGTAGTGACTTTACTGCTAATGAGATTAACACAACTATTAAGTCAGCATATTCAAACACACAAAACTTTAATACTAAGTTTTATGAGGATGATGAAAAGATAAACGATATACAGCAACGGCTCAGAAGAGGAGAGTCAAAAAAAGCAATACGTCAAGACCTCCAGGAGTCGAGCTTGGCGACTGATGTAATAGACTCCGTACTTGAAAAAGCAGAAGAGGACAATTCGGTTAAGTTCTGGACCATGAGCTCAAAAGGAGTAGTAAAAGTTATACCTCTAGTTTTTAAGAAGTTTTTAGAAATGAATGGCTTCTTTAAGTTCTGCCCTGAGGGACAAAAAAACTATGTGTTTGTCCGTGTAACTAACAACCTTATAGACCACTGTTCTGATAGAGAAATCAAAGATTTTATTTTAGACCATTTACATGGGCTTGAAGACATGGCTGTGTATAATTATTTTGCTGAACAAACAAGGCTTTTCAAGGAGGACTTTTTATCCTTGCTAGCCACTATAGATGTATATTTTAATGAAGACACTATAAATACTGCATACCTGTACTATGAGAATTGTGCAGTCAAGATAACTAAAAACGATGTGATTGCAATCGACTACTTAGATCTTGACTCTTATATTTGGAAAGACCATGTCATAAATAGAACATACAATTCTTGTGAGCCAAAGAAAAATAATTTTCAAACCTTTATAAGTAACATTGCAAACCAAGAAAAAGAAAGAATAATTACTCTTGAGTCTACGCTAGGCTACATGATGCACGCGCACAAAAACATATCTTATTGTCCTGCCGTTATATTAAACGATGAGAGTATTTCAATAGATGATGCCAATGGAGGAACAGGTAAAGGTATATGGCTTCAAGCTTTAGGTCATATGAAGAAATTAGTCATGATAGATGGCAAGTCTTTTAACTTTGACAAATCATTTCCCTATCAATTAGTATCTGCTGACACGCAAGTATTAGTTTTTGATGATGTAAAAAAATATTTTGACTTTGAAAGATTATTTAGTGTTATAACCGAAGGAATTACTGTAGAGAAAAAAAATAAGGATAGTATAAAAATTCCTTTTAACAAGTCGCCTAAAGTTGCTCTTACGACTAATTATACTATTAAAGGTAGTGGCGCTTCGTTTGCACGAAGAAGATGGGAGCTTGAGATAGCCTCACATTATACACCATCTTTTACTCCTATGGATGAGTTTGGTAAGTTTTTATTTGGAGAAGAGTGGGATCAAGATGACTGGTGTCAGTTTGATAATTACATGATTAAAAACTTACAGCTCTATTTAAAATCAGGACTTATCGAAAGCGACTCTATTAATCGTGAGTTGAAAGGACTTATTATGAAAACTAACTCAGATTTTTGCGCATGGTGTGGAGTAACGGGTAATAGCCCTGCCAATCCACTGTTAAAAGTAAATACCAAATTACATCTCAACCCATTATACTATGACTTTCTATCACATTATGATGACTATGAAAGCGGAAAGTTTAAAATATCTAAGTATAAATTCGGTAAATGGATGGTCGCCTATTGTGTTTACAGTCAAGGGTTAGAGCCTGAGGCTGATCGAGATATGGTGGGTAATTGGATAAGAATTAAACCACGATCAGAAGGACAAATACAAAAAAAACTATTATGAAGTTTAGAGATTATCAGGGGGAAATAATAACTAAAGGATCAGATGTGATAGCAGAGCATGGTTTTGTATACCTAGCCATGGAGGTCAGAACTGGAAAGACACTTACAAGTTTAGGTATAGCTAAAGAGATGGGAGTCAAAAGGGTTTTGTTTATTACAAAGAAGAAAGCGATTAGCTCAATCGAGGCTGACTATCAGATGCTTAAACCAAATTTTACCCTTGAGGTAATTAACTATGAGAGCTTGCATAAAATAGAAGGCAGCTATGACCTAGTAATATTGGATGAGGCCCATTCATTGGGCGCATTTCCTAAGCCAAGTAAGAGAGCAAAGCAAGTAAAAGTTATAATTCAAAAGAATGATCCGCTAGTTATCTTGCTATCTGGTACGCCGACTCCTGAGTCATACAGTCAAATGTACCATCAAGTATATGCTATCCCAGGTAACCCGTTTAACCGTTTTGTAAACTTCTATCGGTTCTGTGACAAGCATGTGCTAGTAACTCAGAGGCCTATAAATGGGCTCAATATAAGAGACTACTCAAAAGGTCAGAAAAGTATAATGGATGCCATGCAGCCTTTCTTTATTTCTTATAGTCAGAGAGAAGCAGGCTTTAAGGTGCAAACAAAGGAAAAGGTAATGCATGTTAAGATGAGCTCTTTGACTTATAATCTTGCAACAAAATTAAAGAAGGACTTGGTGGTGGAAGGTAACGAGCAAGTTATTTTAGCTGACACGCCTGTCAAATTAATGATGAAGCTCCATCAGATTTACTCTGGAACCGTTAAGTTTGAAAGTGGTACATCGCAGACACTTGACCTAAGCAAAGCAAAGTTTATTTGTAAAAGTTTTAAGGATAAAAAAATAGGTATTTTCTATAAATTTAAAGAAGAGCTTAAGGCTTTAAAGAAAGTTTTTAATGGTAGCCTAACCACTGAGTTAGAAGAATTTGTTAACACGGACAAAAACATTGCTCTTCAAATTGTTAGCGGACGTGAAGGAATAAGTTTGCGCCAAGCGGACTGTCTAGTTTATTACAACATTGACTTTAGTGCTACTAGTTATTGGCAATCACGAGACAGGATGACAACCAAAGACAGACTTAACAATAATGTGTTTTGGGTTTTTTCTAGGGGCGGTATAGAAGATCAGATATACAAAGCAGTTGTTAACAAGAAGGACTATACCCTTAATCATTTCAAAAAAGATTTGCTAAATTTATAATTATGATTGATGGATTGCCAAAAATAGACCCTAAGTATCTTACAAATAATGATCTATGGGATACTTCATGGCTAAAAGAAAAATATCCTGAAAGATTTAGAGATGACCGAGCAACAAGTACAGTCAAAAAAGATTAAGGAGCTAGAGGCTGAAGGTTACTATGTGCTTAAGCTTATAAAGACTAATAAAAACGGTATCCCTGATTTGTTAGCACTACACCCCAACAATAAGGTTCTTTTCGTTGAGGTTAAAACTAAAAAGGGTAGAGTGTCGAAGCTCCAGGAATATCGAATGAAAGAACTTAAAGACCATGGATTCGAGACGCAAATTCACAGAGGTTAATACTAGCAGCTTTGAAGGTTATCTTTACACCTTCGACAGTGACTTTGTCTTGGAACTAATGCGCCATGATTTATATACCTCAGTTCCTATTGTTATGCAAATAGAGAGATATGTAGATAGAAACTATGTAGAATCTCCTGATGATGTCTTAGAGTTGGCGGGTGTAATCAAAAGAAAAAATCCTTTTTATTTTGTTGTCGTACTCTCTCATTATGACGAAATGGTATTTGAAAATCTGCACGAGATTAGCTCTGATGCATATTTAGATTATTATAATAAGAATATGTTGCTGAGTATTAAGGAGTAAGGTATTTTTTTTATTCAAAATAATTTATATCTTAGAGGGCATGAATGGATTAACTCCAATTGAGCACAAACGCATCAAGCATATAAATTATGTTATGGCTGATCTTCATGCTTCGCTGAACTCAATTTACGAACACCTTATGGATAAAGAATATACCCCTCTAAAGGGAGAGGTTAATTCATTAACTAAAAAGCTTCGTAGTGTTGGCGAGTCGGTAACCGATGAAGTTTAGTCCAGACTATGATTTTATAGGCGCTGTGTGCATCACTGTTTTAGCGATGTACTTACTTTCTATTCTTATTTTCTAGCGTTTCGTTTTCTTTTTAATTCTCTTTCTCTTTTTTTACGCTTACCTTCTGGTGAATCTGGACCGTATAATCTTTTATATAAATCAGGATTTATTTTTCTTAATTGAGATTTAGAAATAGGCTTACTTTTTTTGTCTTCATCAAATCTTTTCTTAAGTTGTATACGTCTAGCGTCTTTGTAAAAAGGCACTAATCCAACTTGTCCTAGAGCCTCAAATGTCATTCTATTGGTAAGCTCTTCAAGAGCTCGATTTCTAGCATCTTCAGTTTTTCTTGTTTGAGATCTAACCGCTAAATCAAAAGCCCTATTTGCACTTCTATATAACGGAGTTATAGGACCTAATAAAACAGGAAGACCAATTTCACCTAAAGATTTTTTTCCTAGTTGATCAAGATTTATTAAGCTTAAAACTATACTGTTTTCATATGAATTGTAATCAGCACCTGCTCTTAGACTTTCTAAATAGTTTTTATTCAAATATTCTATTCCTAAATTTATAGGTAATGATGGAATATTACCTAAGCTTTGTCTAAACATAAGAGTACTTACTGCTCCAACCATTTGCCTTGCTGCAAACAAATCATATCTGTCTTGCTCGTCTTCTGGAGCTCCAAACAATTGATCCATAAAGTCAGCGAATAATTTATATAAAACCACGTATGAAGACATTCGAGCAAATACTCCAGCTAGTAAACGCCCGGCTTTACCTTGAGATATTTTTCCTTCTTTTGTCAATGCTCCTATGGCAAATTTAGCGGTGGCATATTCATTAAGAGTAAAGTTTGCCATAAAAGAATTTATAGTTCTATAATAATTCATCAAACTTTTTCTAGATTCTGGACGTGCCATGTTTTTTATTATACCATTCAAGGGATTACTTGACGTGACTAATTCAACACTAGTACGGTCAGCTTCTCTAACTGCTTCTTTTAGAGCTTTGTCATATTTAGGATCTAGATATATAGATTTAGAATTCTTTTTACTTAATTCATCGAAATCTTTAACCGACAAATCTATATCTTCATTATTAAATTCTTTTACTTTATTTTTAAATTCAAACGCAAATTTACTAACCCAAATTGGGCGAGCTATAACTCTATCAGCACCACCCATTAAAAAATCACTAGCTTTAGCAATCGCTTGATAAGTTTGTTTTGGACCAATAGACGCTAGATATTCCATTTTTTGAGCTACTGGTCCTTGCATGCTAGTTGGCGATTCACTTAAATTTAAAAAATTACCCTCATCTGCATATTTAGTTTGACCATCTGAGTCTAATATTTTTTGTCCTCGCCTGCCAGCAAGTTTGACTGATTCAGCAGAGTTAAGATTTTTAAGTAAGTTTATAAAAGTATCATTTGGCTTTGCACCTACCTTACTCCAAACTGGAGCATATTTTCCATATGCATTGCTTACAACCTCAGCTGGCTGCGCAACTAACATGGTGGCATTACCGATTAATTCAGCGCTAAACCTTGGGGCTGAAGATAATAATTGTCGGTATGCTATACGCTTTATTTCTTTTATGGCCGAACGTGATAAATTATTATCCGCCTGCATGTATGTTCTTAGATAAGTAACACGTAAAAGTTCTCTTATTGCTCTTGACAAAGCTATAGCACCTTCCTTTTGTCCCTTATTACCATTCTTGTATTTTTTTTCTAAAGCCCGCGTTAAATCTTGAACTTCAAGCACTGAAGGAGTTAATTCATAATCTATTAATGTTTCTTGTGCACCTCTTTTAGATGATTCAAAAGGGTTGAATTGAATAGCTCTTGGTCCCGCAATCCTTTCTATTATAGTTCCCCCAAAAGTTGAAGGAGCAGCGAATTTGCTTGACTTGTCAAGAACATCTACATCTGAGGCCTCTTTACTCATTAATACCTGTCTATGAGTATAGTCCTCTATGGTAACAAAAGGTATACCTCTTCTTTGAGAAGCTTCTTTAGCCTTTTCATATAGAGAGTTGTTCAGTTCAATTACTTTATTAGCAGCAGCTAATTGTTCTTTACTCAATCCTTTTTTAACATTTTCAGCAGTTATTTGCCCATCTACCTCATACTTGTCAAGAAGTTCTTGTAATGCCGTTGCGTCTCTCATAGTCAGTATAGAGCCATCTTCAATTAATTGTATTGTAGATCTTAGCATAGCCGCAGCAGGGGGAGAAGTTTCACTTGCCATGTTTGCTTTTATATTGCCTTCATGTTCACGCGCTACTAAATAAATGCCTATTTCATACGCGTCTTTTAGCTGCTGGTTAGAAGAGACACCTTTCTTTTTTAGTGTATTATAAGCAGCATCCATTTCCTCTACTTTATCTTGCAGCTCAAAACTCATTTTTGCGTACCCCTCAACCACTGGTCTAAAAACTTTATCGTAAACAACAGTGCTATTTTTTATACCGAGCGTCTGATCAACATATGGTGTAGGTGTGCTTCTTATACCCTCTAATATTCTACCTCTACCTGTTATTGCAGATTTTAAATTTCTAGCAAATTTTATATTAAAAGCTGAAGCAATTTTTTCTGTGATGGTGTTAAAGGCGGGTGTAATTTCATTTAAAGATTGTTTTACTTTTTGTTTGATTTCTTCCTTAAATTCTTTTTGCTTTTTTGTTGACTCCTCCTCTATCACCGTTTGACTTTCTTGAGACGTTGGCTCAACTTGAGGGCTATCTGGTTGTTTAGGGGTTATCACTACTTCAGCTTCAAATTGCCCATCTCCATCCCTTACAGCTAGAGTAGCAGTATTTACCTTTCCATCCTTAGTTCTTTTTATTTGTCTTACACCTATTATTTCTAAGCCTTCAATATTATTGTCTTCTAAGTTTAAATCAAACTCGTCTAACACAGAAATGGGCGCTAAAGAATTTGGTCTTTCTCTTCCTTTTATTGTTTTAATAAAGGTTTGTACAATAACGTCCCCATCTGTCCTTATAGCACCCTTAACTTCGCCTTCTACTAGAGGTCTAGGTGCTAAACTAGCATCATCAACATTTAATATGTTGTTTATTTCATCTGAGGTTTTTAATTTATAATAAAAATCCCCTCCATCATTAATTGCGACTGAAGTTACTGGTACTTTGGTTGCTAAATTCTTATTTACCAAGGACTCAAATATATCTTGAGTATAAGGATCAACACTTAAAGAGTTTACATTGAGAGATATAATATTTGAAGAAGGATTTTTTTTAGCTGCTTCTAAAATAATTTTTTCGCCAAAAGGTATTGAATTATTAATAGTTTCGCCTTGGTTTATTTCTAATTCAACCTCTAACTCGTTGAAAAGAATGTCATTTTGATTAACATCTATTCCTAAATTTTCAACCATTTCATTAATAGCGTTCCCTTCTGGCCCTTCCGCTTTACTAAAAATAAATTCACCTATAGTTTCACCATTTTTATCTACAACAACAGCGTTGTTTTTAGAAAATTGAAGAATAAATTCTTTACCTACCTCCTCGGTCTCTGAAATTTCAGTTTCAACCTCGCTCTCTTGGGCTGGTTGGCCGGGCGTTTCTTTTTGGGCTTGTGTAGTCTCTCCGGTAAGCTCTGTGGGTTGATTGTCTCCTTCAACCACTGTTTCGCTAACGTCGGATTGTTCTTCATTAAGTACCTCAGCTGGGCTTTCGATTGGATTGGCATATCTGTCTGTTATTTTTTTAATATCACTTTTAAGTTGTTCTTCTTTCGAGGCTGTATCTACTGGATTATTCTTTGCATTATCTAAATCTCTTTGTAAAGGAATTAATGTGTTTAAATCATCCTCCGATAT
>Ga0098055_1001747_pt1 | contig 11554 bp, 7 predicted proteins | sample 17_taG_FD_75107 | JGI IMG/M metagenome (GOLD analysis project Ga0098055, IMG submission 75107) | Marine viral communities from the Subarctic Pacific Ocean - 17_ETSP_OMZ_AT15314 metaG | ecosystem: Environmental > Aquatic > Marine > Oceanic | place: Pacific Ocean | collected 2015-01-18 | reverse complement strand
TTTTAATTCATTCCATCGTAGGAATGTTCTTGTTTCAAGATTCCAAAATAATCCTTTGTAACAATTATCTTGAGAGTCTTCTTCTTCGTCTGCGAGTCCGTACCAATTCCATCGTCCGTCTGCTATAACGTCTTTTAATTTCTGTTTCATTAGTCTTGTTTATGTGATGCTCCAAAGTAAAAGCTAATAACTGCACTAGCCAATCCTCCTAAGTAACCAAGTACTAGGTTTATAAGAGCCTCAGAGTTTTGTTCAGGAGGCTGAAGAGTTACTAAAAATATATAACCCATAAAGCCACCAACTACAGATACACCTACTATTCTAGCTGTCCAATCTTTACTAAACTTACCTCTAGCATCTTGTATGTCTCCTGTTTCAAGATTAAAAACATCTACATCAAGCTCTTTCATCTGAAGTTCAAACTCTTGTTCAGCTTTTTTAAGGTCAAGCATCTGTTCAGGTGTAGCTTCTTGTATAGCTTTTTCAATAGCTTTAGGTGTATTAGGTACTCCAAGTACATCAGCTATCATATTTGCAGCCATGCCGCCCATAGGACCGCCTAATGCAGTACCTATTGTAGGTGCTACTGCTCCTACTAAACTCTTTAACATATTTTTCATACTTTTTCGTCCTTATATATTACTTCCATTAAATCCTCAAACATGTTTCTAAAATCATCTAGGCTCATGAAAGGCATATCTTGTTTTACTTGGTGTATGCAGTATTGTCTGTAGCATCCTTCCAATTGATCTTCTAAATATAATATCATTATACTCTCCTGTGTAGATTTGTCAAGTTATTTAGCTTGATCGTAATAAATATCTGTATAAGGTTTATTTGTGAATGGATTTATAGCTAGTTGTTTAGCCTGTGTGTCATAACTTTGATTACTTGTTCTATCTTTTCTTTCCATCGGTATAAGTGGAGCTTTAGTAACTGGATGATCTTTAGAAAGTTTACCACCTTTAAAGTTTTGACTTCGGTCTAAATCAGGGTAAGATTCTTGAGTTAAAAATGAAGGAAGATCATAGTCCTCTTGTTGAATAGGACCATAGTCTTCTCCATTTAACCAGTCTTCTAAACTCATATCTTTAGGTTTTCCTATAATATCTATTTCTAAAGCAGGATTTATAAAACCTGTTCCTCTGTTTAAGTCTTTAAAAAAAGGAATTATAGCTTCACCTGCATCTATACCAAAACTAACTCCCTTTTGCAAATTAGTTTTTCTTATTGCTTCTGGAAGCTCAACTACAACAGGCTTACTTAAATCTTCAATTAATCCCATAACAGGAGCTAAACTGTGAAGTAAATTATCATCGTTGTATCCCCTAAAAGCTGTACTTGCAGCTTTATCTACATACCAAGGTAAAGCTTCGGAAGAAAAAATAATCGCATCACCAGTTCTTTTTAAAAGATTTGATATATCAGGAGATTTTGATACAACCGCACCTTCTTTAAAATCTTTACTTGAATTTAAATCTAGTTGTAACTCACGAACTGCCATAAATACTGGAAGAGAAGCAGCCATTCTAATAAGCAACGCAGCATCGCCTCCTTCAACTCTACTAATTAAAGCATTTGATTGGGCAGATTTAGCTTGTGCCCAAGATAAGAAACTTCCTAAAAATCTTATTCCCGGATTTCGAGACTGTGAAAAAAGTCTTCTGTTTCCAACAGTAGGTATTAAGGCATCACGCTCGGCTGATTTAAAACCTGCTCGACTTATAAGTTCTTCTCCTAAAGTATCTCCCTCAATAGCATCCATGTTTTTAAATTTATTTAAATACTTTAAACTATCCATATCTAAATCTAGTCTAGCTGCTTCATTTTTAAATCTTCGTGGAAGTGTTCCATCTGCTTTTATTAATTGACTTAATTTAAATGCTCTTATTGCCCCAGTATCATAAGCATAAGTTCGAGCTTCTCTAGTAATTCGACCTAGTTGTACTAATTCAAAAAAGTTTTGTTGTAACTGTTGCAGTCTAACTTGTGCAAGATTATTAGGATTAATTTCTATAAAAAAGTTTTTCATTTCTCTTTCTAATAATCCACTATATAATCTATTATTCCATACAACATCAGAAATACTTGTATCATCTGCAGTTAATTTTCCTTTAGGTCTTTTAAGTTTTGTGCCTAATGCATCTGAAGGTAACATTACGTCTTCTTTATTTCTAGATTTTATATTTCTTACAAGAGCTTCTCTAGCAGCACCCATACCACTATTTTTCCATGTTTGAACTAAATCTCCTAAACTAGGTAAAGCTACTTTTGTTAATTTCGTTGTAGCTAATATAGTTTGAAGTGCCATAATACCTGTTAATAAAGCTTCATTTTTCATTGTATATTCAATTTGATGAAGACCAAAGTATCCTTCTACTCCTTGCTTTACTAATTTAATTTGTTTATTAGCTATTTCATTTATCGATTCATTAGAAATTGATGAGTCTCCACCGGCTTTGTTTTGTGCTTGACGTACTTCATCTTTAATATCTTGAAAAACTCTTTGAAGTCCTTGTCCTTTTGCTCCAAACACTCTTGCAAATTCTACAACAGGAACAGTATTATTTATAAGACTTTGTAAAGTTAATATAGGGTCTTTTACAAAATAGTCTTTATTAGCTAAATAAGCTCTGGCTTCTTGATCATATAAAACTCTTTGTTTATTAAAATTTTGAGCAGCACTTATAATAACATCTTCTTCTTCTTCAGCTCTATTTCTAAATAAAGCTTTACCAGTTAAACTTTCATCTGTTCCTTCTATTTTTGCCCACAAACTATGTCTTCGTGTTTCATTTTGTCCATCAATATAATTTCTAGCTTGTTTAGTTGCCCATGAGTCTTCTAAAATTCCATTCCTTTTAATTTTTTCAGAACTTGGATTGGTTCGTATTTCTTGAACTGTTTCTTTAGAATAATTTCTAATATTTTTTTGTCCTAAATCAGCTATGTTTACATATCTTCCTGCAAACTCGCCTTTAGTCATAAGCTGTATTCTATTATTATTAAAATCATTAATGAATTGAATTTTAAAAGCTTCTGCAATATCTTCCGTAACTGTTCCCGGATTTTCTTTTAAACTTTTACCTAACAATTGTGTTAGTCCATATTGTGTTTCTTCTGTAAATTGAATTCCTACAGACTCAACATATTCTTTAAACTCATTTGTAAATTTTTCTATATCATCTGCAAGTTTAACAGCTTCAACATTATCTAAATCTCCTTCTTTTAAAAAACTGTGTTTAGCTGTAGAAGACATATTTTTAGCATTTAAAATTCTACCTGCTATAAGTACATTAGAAGCAGTTTGATTTTGAATAAGTTTAGCTATACCAACTGAACCCCACAAATTTATTGCACGAGTTTTAGCTGATTCTACACTTTCGCTTAAAACAACATCTTGTTTTAATCCTGCACCTTGTACATTAAATAATTTTGCTCCAAATCCTCTAACAGCTCCAATTCCTCCTTGTAATAAAGTAGATTCTGTACCTGCTAAATGTCTTTTGACAACACTAAATCCTGCTTCTTTATATATTTTATTAGATTCTTCTAAAACTTCACCTATTATTTTTTGTTCTGTTAATGAAAATTTTGTTCTGTTTAATTTTTTTAAAAGCAAACCAGAAGTTGCCCCTAGTCCAATCCACTTCAACAAATCTTTTTGTTTTGTTTCTTCATCGGCTGCCATTACTCCAATACTAAATCCTCCTATAGCACCAAACATAGGAGCAGTTAATTCCTGCATAAAATAACGAGCCATCCCCTTTTCTTCAAAAACTCCATTTTTAAGAGCAGTTGTTATTTGTATGTATGCAGACTCAGCAAAATCTTTAGGAAGTTGTTCGGTATAAAGTTTTTGAAGTATTGTTTCATTAGCCACTAATTCTTTTTCAGCTTTTTCTAATAAAGTTTTAGCTCTAGTCATGGTAGCTAATTCAACAGGATTGCCCATAAAATCAACTACTTGATTAATTCCTTCTTGTTCTTTTTTTAATTTAAACAAATCATCTTTTAAATTTTTAATATCTAAAGCAATTAGTTCTTTACGAGTTTCATGAAAACCTACATTTTTGGTAGTGTCTACTAAGTTTTGTATAATTTTCCCATGTTGACTTAGTATTTCTTCTCCTGTTTTTTGATACTTGTCTAGTTCTTTTGCAAGTTTTTGTTTATCTTTTATAATAAGTAAAGGATTTGATACTTTTAAACCATCTCCTAAATCAATTACCTTTTTAATTTTAGTTCCATTTTCACCTATTGTTTCAAAAGATTCTCTTGTAACTTTACCACTAATAAACATTTGACTAAGTACAGAACTAGCTCCTCCTAAACCTGCAGCTAATGCTACAGACGTACCACTTACCTCACCATATAATGATTCTTCTCTTAAAGCAATATCTGCAGATGAAACTCCTGCTCCAACTGCGGTAGTTGCAACTTTTCCTGCTTTAGCAATTTTAGTCCAAGGAATAAAAAAAGTAACTGGATCAGCTAAAGCTGTACCAACTCTTCCTGCAGTAATAATAGCATCTTCTTCTTTACCATATAACAAAGGAAAATCTTTTTGAATTACATCTTGTCTTTCTTGTTCAACTTCTCTAGCAGCTTCACTATAACTTTTATCTGTTAATAATGATCTTACTTTTGATTTTCCTAATCTATATAAACTGCCAAGAATCATTGGCTCTTGAGTAGCACCATAATCTAATTTTCTTTTTACCATGTATGGTGTATTCTCTAAATCTCCTGCATCAGTTATAGGTCCACGAGGAGTAACACTCTCAACAAATGTTAAATCTTCACCTTGATTATATGCAGCAAACTTTTCTAATTCTTGTTCTGAAAGTACAGGCTCATCTTGAACATATGTAGCCTCTTCTTCTTGTTGTTCTTCTTCTAATAAACGAAGACGTTCTTCTTCTTCTTTACGAAGACGTTCTTTTTTTTCTTCTTCGGTTTCTTCTGTAGAATCGTTGTCTGTAGAAGTTGAAGAAATAAAAATTAAATCTTCACCTTGATTATAAGAATCAAATATATCTGTCATTATAAATTAAAAATATTTTTTAAATTCTCTTTCAGCTACTTTTATAGTTGCTTCATCTGGATTAGTATGATGTATCATATAATATGCTTCTAACATACCTTCCATATCTCCATCAAATACTTTTTGCATTAATTTATCACCTAATCCCGGCACTTCTTTTGTTAATATTTTTCCTTTTTTGTTGTATTGAATATTACCATCCGCATCTAAATCTCTTATAACAACAGTTTTTTCTAGAATATTACCAATAAATAATTCAACCTGTTGTTCTGCTGTTAGTAAACTTGCATCACCATGTTTGCGAAGTTCTTCACCCCACTCTCGTTTTCCTAAATATTTTTCAACTCTATTTAAAGCAGGAATAGCTGAGCCATTAGGATATTCTTTTGAAGGCATTAAAAATTGTAATAATCCACTAGCACTACTTTGAGAAGATTTTGCTTTAGGGTCACCACTACTTTCAATCTGTATTACTGCAGGAAGAAATTTATTTAATAAATTGTCAATAGCTTTTTTTTGATCTGTTATAAGAAATCGTGGAGTTCCATCATCTTTCTTAGCAGTTATGTGTGCATTTATTAATTTAGAAACAGGCTCTGTTCTTCCAGTTCTTATAGTATTATCTTTCATCATTTTTTTTTTTTCGTTTTCGTTTAAGTAAGGTTTTGAATCATACATAGATTTACTTGTATCAAAGGTGTCACCATAATTTACAGTCTCTAATGCTCTATCATAAAAATCAAAAAGTATTGGATGATCATCAGGATTAAACATTTTTTTCATGTCGTTTAATATAATTACTCTTTCAGAATCTGAGTTTGCATTTATAATATTGTTCATAAATACTTTCCCAAACTGGTCTTTAGTTTGCGGTTTAAAAACGTTTGTAGGATCAGACAAAACATCAAGTACTCCTTGAGTTGTTTCTTTCATATCAAAAGTAGCTAGTTTAGATTTATTTTTATTTGCTTCTAACATTTCATTTTTTTGATTTGTCACATCAGTAAGGTTTGTTTTATTATAAAAATCAACATTGCTTTGTACAGTCACTTCAAAAATTGGATCATTTACTAAACTGTTTGATTTTCTTTCTCCTATTGTGACTAAATCTGTTATAGCTTTTGATAATGATATTACATATTGTTCATCACTAAGAGTTAAATTTCTACTATCTGGAGCAGTAGCACCTAAGTTCTTTAATGTTTTTTCTGCCTCAATTTCTAAGTAATAATTAAATCGCATATTAATTTCTTTCATTCCATTGTCTGTTCCAGTAGCATGCAAAGAATCATAGAGCTGACTTAAAGTAGCAACAACTTTAGGATTAGCTGTTGGTATAGTAGCTAAAATAGCTTCACCATCTATTAAAATAGCTTGAATTTTTTTAGCTCTTGTATTTTTTCCCGGACCAAATATTCCTGAAGGTTTATTAGCAGTAGTATCTGTTCCTTTACTCATTTGTTCTACAAACGACCTACCCTCTGTATGAATAACTGAAAAATTAGTTTTAAAATTATTGTCTTGTGAACTCAATGCATTTTCAAGAGATGCAGTATTTATTTTAACTGTTCTTAGTGGAACATTTTTTATACGTTCATCATAATCTTTTTGTGCAGTTTCTATTTCGAATTTTCGTTTTGCTTGTTGTGCATAAACCAATGCATTCATTTTTAAATTAACACCGCCTAAATTTACATTTACTAAATCTTCTGATACTTTGTCTGCAATTCCAAATTTTCCTAATAACTTACGAATGCTACTAGTATTCCGAGCACTCATAATTTGCTTAGTTCCTTCTGCTATAACATCTTCATATTGACTTTTAATTAATTCCGCACTTGTATTTAATGAAGGTTTATATTTTTTATATTTATTAACTAAACTATTAAAAGCTCTAGTTGTTGAATCTAAAACCTCATTATCATAAGCTTCTTTTTCTGTATCTGCAATAGAACCTTCTGCTCCTTTTCCATACTTAGCCCTTAAATTTTGAGAGTATTCTTTTTGTAATGCAGAATACACAGCTCCTGCTTGAGTTACTTTAGTCGGATCATTCTCATCATACTTTAAATCCCAACTTGATTCATTATTAAAATCAAGTCCGGGATTATCTTGTTTAAGTCTTTCTAATTCATTTGTTCTAAAAGTAGATGCTAGTTTAAAATCATTTAATGCTTGTGCTTTTTCAGAAGTTAAATTATTAGTAAAAGTTTCTACTTTCTTTTGAGCATTCTTTGCCATAAACTTATCAGCTATACTAACACCTGCAAGTACCATTTGTGCTCGTTCAATTTTCTTTTGTCGTTTTTTATTTTTCTTTTGTTGATTGGCTCTACTTGCTAATAAAGATTCACCATATTCAACTGCGGTTTGGTTATCGTCAAATTCTGCCATTACTTTATCCTCTTGCTAATAAGCTGTTTGTTTCTTCTGTAGGTTCAGGTTCTGCTGTTGGAGATAATAAACTTGTCGGGGCTTGAAAAGTTTCAATCTCTTGTTGTATTTCTTGTGGTAAATTAGAAGCAGGATTAGAAGTTGGTTCTACTTTATTTCTTGCAATCTTATTAAGACTTGTCAAAGCTTCTAGTTCTTGTTCAGGGTCTGCATCTTCTATATCTGGATTATCACTCATGTCTAGTCTATATTTAACTCCTGCTTTTTCTGCCATAGACATTACCATATACATAGTTGGTTCCATTAATTGTAACATTAAATCAGGATTCCATGCTCCTTTTTGAAACCCATCTTTTAAGAAAAGTTCTGCCATATTTGTAACAGGCATTCCATCACCTAAAGCTGTAACGATATCTATATAAGTTTCTTCATCTGTCATGAAGTCAAATAAACTATGTAAAGCACTATTTAAAGTTGTATGTGTAGGAGGTCTTTCCCAAGGATAAGGTGCACCTGTTCTATCATTTGTTAATGATTCACCGGGAACTGGAGAACTAGCTGTTCCCATATAGTCTAAAATTTCTTGATTTTTAATATCCATTATATATCCTTATGCTAATCTTCCAAAAGGCAATAAAGTTTCAGGTGAATAAATAGAAGAAAAATAATTACTGTTACCTATTCCATACGGAGCTTCTCCACCAAATCCTTGAGAGGTCCAACTATTATTAGCAGCTTCATACATAGCTACACCACCATCAACTACACCTAGTCCACCTGCAGAAACTTGTCCAGTTTCATCTAATAACCCAAACTTATCTAATTCACCTTTTACATATGATGCTCCTGCATAAGCAGTCGCTCCATACTTTTTAACTTTATCAAAAGCAGAAGGAACTTGTGTACCTTCTCCTGTCGGAACAAAGTCATAACTTGAAGTTCCTCCAGAAATTTGTCCTGTTTTAGGATCATATACTGGTTGTGTCATATCTATTTTAATTTCAGAATAAGGCTCAATTGTTTGAAGTTTAAAATTTGGATCAAATGAAGTCGAAGCTACTTGTTCTGCTGACATACCATCAAAACCTAAACTATCTTGTAAATTAGCAGCAGCTTGTTCTGTACTTGGCAAACCTTCATAAATATCAGGTCTCTCTAAACCTTCTGGAAGTTGCCTATTAAACTGTTCTCCAGTAGCTCCTGCTCCTTCTCCTGCAACACTAGTATCTCCCGTACTTGAACTAGGAACTCCACCACCTGCAGTTTCTAAACCTAGTCCTTCTCTTGCTACATCCATTTTAGAACTCATCCAGTTTGCAAGTTGATCAGAGTATCCTGCTTGATAACCTGCTGTTCCTGCAGTTGAAAAAGTTCCTCCTGTAGCTACGTTTAATGTTTTACCAATAGTTTCAGTAACTGTACCATATGCTTGACCTACTAAACTTCCTGCTTTATGAATACCTGTCATAACTTTACCAAATGTTCCACTAAGCTTACCTGCCCAACTTCCAAATTGACCCCACCATGCTCCTAACTGTGGCATAATAAGCATCATGCCTATCATTCCAATTGGTCCTAGTTTACCTATAAATTTACCAATTCCTTTAAAGGCTTTTTTAAAAGCTTTACCAACACTTTTAAGTCCAGTTTTAATTCCTTTAACAATTTTCTTACCAATTTTTTTTAAAAACTTCATAGTTTATCCTTTATGACTTAGGTGAACTTGCACCATAGATTGCTGTGTCTACAGAACTAATTAAACTTCCAATACTACTAGACCAATTTTCTGCAGCTCCTGCTCCTTCATTACCTAAAGCTGTAGCAAGTAATTGTGTTTTACGAGTAGCTTCGTTTTGTGCAGCAGTAAATTCATGATTAGCTTCATCCGATAATTCTTGCCATACCATTGCTAGTGCTGTTTTTTCTAATCCTAAACTGTTCATAGCGTTTTGCATGTTGATTGCGTTCTGTGCTGCTGTATCTGCTAAGTTTGTTTTTCTTCGCCAGTCTACATTATTAGCTTCTACAATCTGAGCATTATTAACATTAAACTTTTCAGTTTCAAAAGCTAACATACTATTATGTTTTGCAATATCATTTACCATTGCAGCATTTGCTTTAGCTAAATCTGCTTCTCTTGCAGTTCGTCTAGCTTCTGCAGCATTTTTTGCATTAGCGTTAAATGCTCTAGCTGTATTTGTTGCACTAGCATTAATTGTATCAACACGTACAGCTATTTCAGACATAAACTTATTTACATCTTGTTCTCTTGTTGCGTTTGCATTTTTTGCAAAGTTATCTGCAGCAGCATTTGTTAATAAAGTTTGACTTTTTATTTGTTTAGTAATTACTTCTGCTTGTTGTTCATTATTTAAATTTGTTAAATCCATTGTAAAAAAAGTTTTAGCGTTAGCTACAGCAAGTCTTTCATTTTTGTTAAGATTAGCTACATCCATGTTAGCTTGCATAGCTGCATTTTGTAAAACTGCTTTTTGTTGATTGTTAGCATTAGTAAGCGTAACAGTCTGTAAAAACTTTTTGTTAAATAATTCTGTTTGTTGTTCAGCTTGAAAGTTTGCCATGTCCATACTAAAAACATTTTGAGCATTTTGAGAAGCAACAGACTGTGCTCTTTGTGCATCAGACTCAGCAGCTTTAGCTTCAATGTCTACTTGCTGCATAACACTTTGCTGTATAGCTTGTGCATTACTTTGAGCAATTGGTAAAGCTGATTGTATAATTACATTTAATAAAGCATCTCTTCCAACAGTAGAAGTGTCTAATCCTCTACGAGCAAGTCCTTGCATAACTGAAGCATACGCAGGTTTAGCCCATGTAGGTATTTCACCATTTTCTATACCTGCTAACAATTGAGACATTTGATTTCCTACTAAAGCTTCTTCTGGTAAGTTTCCAATCATCTTACGTTCTTCTTCAGTATAATTCATTAACTCAGCTTCTAAAGCTTCAGGATCATTTCCAAAAGAATCAATTTGATCTTCTGTTAGTCCTACATTTCTTAATTGTTTTTTAGCTTTTAAAACTCTTGGTAAAGTTGTTCCTGCATTTTTAACAGCCTTTGCTTTTGCTTCAGGAGATATTGTACCAGTAATAACTTCAGCCAAAGACTTAGCAGCTTCTTCATCAGAAATAGTTACACCTTCAGCCATTAAAGTTAAAGTTCCATCTGTAACTTCAGCAAGCATCTCAGGAGTAACTTCGCTAGTTTGTGGATTAATTATAACATCTTCAGTAACTTGTGTAGCAGTATATGTACTCGCAGTTACATCTTTAGCATCACCTACTTTAGCAACTTTATCATCTGCAATAGTACTAACAGTTTCATCTTTAATAACAGGAATAGGATTACCATCACCATCTAAAGCAACAGTACCATCATCATTCTTAACAAATCCTCCTGCAGTTGCAACGTCTGTAATTTTACCTGTATCCGTAGTCATTTTTTTAACTTCAACATCACGAACAACTGGAACAGGTTTTCCATCTACTAAAATTGGATTACCTTCTTCATCTCGTTGAACATCACCTGCTTTTACAGCATCAGGAATAACAGACTTACCTGAAGGACCTTTGCCTTCTAATGCATCAGTTACAGCAGTTGCACCTGCTGCCATTCTTGCAGGGTCTTTTTTATATTTTCCCGGACCTTGATCTTCTGTAGTTTCTTCTGTAGTATTATCTGTAGTATTATCTGTAGTATTATCTGTAGTATTATCTGTAGTAGTTTCTGTAGTATTATCTGTAGTAGTCTCTGTATTATCAGTTACAATAGGAGAATATTCAGAAGTTTGCTCTTCTTCTTTTTTCTTATCTGCTGCAGCTTTTTCTCGCTCAAGTCTTTGTCGTTCTATTTCTCTTTCTATAGCACGTTCATCAGCTTCCCCACCACCATTAAAAGCTACACGACCACCATAAGTATAGTCTTGTCGAGTTCCTTTATTATACCTTTTTCTTTGTTTAGTTTTATTCTTCATTATTTAACCTCGAAAAGCTTGTCAAGTTTCTCTTCAATCTTGTCCAACGTATCAAACACTCTAGTCATATCATCCTTTAGTTCTTGTTTGGTTACGTATTCTTTTGCCATTTCTTCTC
>Ga0098055_1001736_pt1 | contig 11580 bp, 33 predicted proteins | sample 17_taG_FD_75107 | JGI IMG/M metagenome (GOLD analysis project Ga0098055, IMG submission 75107) | Marine viral communities from the Subarctic Pacific Ocean - 17_ETSP_OMZ_AT15314 metaG | ecosystem: Environmental > Aquatic > Marine > Oceanic | place: Pacific Ocean | collected 2015-01-18 | reverse complement strand
TTTTATAGCATCTACTTTATTAAACCAATAAAATCCACCATAATTAATTTCTAAATATTCACATTCATTAGGGTTCATACATTGGTCTACTAAATTAAATAATTCACCAACACTCTCTGTTTGATAAGTAAATAAACCAACTAATTGTTTATCTTCTTTTATTCTTACTAATACTGTAGTCATTAATCATCACCAATCTTATTCAACGCACTAATCTCTATATCTTTAATCATATTAAGTATCTTCATGTATGGTTCTCTAAATTCCATATAAACCTCTTTTGTATATTCCATAATCTGATGCCGGTTATCATCATCAAAGATAAACTGACCAGTACCATCACAGTGACTACACCTCTGAATACTATTTCCAACTGAAACACTACCAACTCCCCGACAGAAAGGGCAGGTAGTGTCCATGGTCTCAGACATAGCAAGGTTAATAAAACTTCTAATTAATAATCTGTCTGATTTTTTTAGAGCATTTACATTATGTTTAATAAATATATCAGCACAGTCTACAAATATATCATTAAACAACATAGCCCTAGAGTATTCGTTGTCCGTATACTTGGCTACAAGAAAATCATATTCCTCTGACGTTAATCCTTTAGTACCTAAAAAATGTGATATGTCATCTGATGTTACTGAGTCGTGACTACCTGAACCTACCTGTAGTCCCATAGACTTAGCACATAAAAGAGATAACATTTCAGCTTTCAATAATTTTCCATATCCTATACTTATTACCAGTATATCTTTTGGTTACTATCTTAGCATCTCCATTTATAAATTGAAAGTTATCTGTGTATTGATATCTTCTAATAGCATCCCATGTTCTCATATCATATACCTCAATAGAATCTCCATCTTCCATTGCATCTATAGTTGATAGATATTTTTCATACTTCTTAGGTCTCCCAGTATATTCTACTGGGATTCCTTTATCTATTTTAATCTCCACTTTGTCTATCTTTACTTGCATAATAATAGTCTCTCATTTTTTGTAGTCTATTTTGTCTTTGGTCTTCCGTTTCTTTAGACAATCTACTGCGTTTATTTTCTAAGATATTATCTCTTAACTTATAATATCTATCCTTTGCATATTGTTTCTTCTTCTCCTTATTATCCGGATTAGAATACCATACATTCCAGTATGTTTTTTTATCCTCTCTCTTTTCCATTTCTCCTCCGTTTAGAATGGTTTATCGTTCCCGTTGAATACATCTTTCAGTTCATCAATCTTCTTTTTACTTTCATAATCATCTTCTTTTAACCACCCTGAGAACTCATATGTATCTTTAGTATTAATAGTAAAATCCTTTCCCTCTTTATTCAAGTTTTTATATTTACTATTACCCATAAATGATTGAGCATTTCTACCCTCAGTATCTACTATCATCTTTACTTTCTTAAATAATACTTCATTAATATCCCCAAACTCTTTATCGTTTGTGAATAGTTTAATGTATATTCTTTCTCCTGTATCTGCATTTTTAATTGCAAGGTTTACATACTTTGACATGTTAATCTCCTAATCGTTGATAAAATCCTTTCTCTCTTCTTTCGTTTGCACTTAGAGTTTGAAACAATCTTAGTCTATGTTCTTGTGCTGATATCTTACTGGTAAGATTACCTACTAATTCTTTAGCATCTGCAATCTTATCTATGTACATAACAACACCCTCATCTGTCATAGCTATAGCTTCCTTATATGCCTGTGTTCCTTTAACATCAGAGCAATTAAGTAATGCTACTGCCATGGCTACTTTTTTATTTTCAGTTAGCTTATGTAGTTCTTTCTCAGCTTCAGCTTTAGCTATGCCTAGTTTCTCTACATAATCTACCAGTTGTTCTAACTCAATACTTGGTAACTTAAACGCACTCATTGTATTGAACCTCCCCGTTATATATAAATGATTGCTTACTTTTTCTTTTTGTTAAGAAGTCTTTATCAAGACTACCTTTCAATAAGTATCTAGCAAACTCATCTACCTTTGGTAACATGTAGTTATTAATATAGTCCTCGTTGTAAGGTATATAATATAACTTAGTGTTACCCTTTTGATATATACAAAAGTAAGTACCATCAGCATTGTTATCTTTCTTTAGTTTCCTAGTTAGGTACTGCTGAAAGTATACTTGTGGTAAATATCTTTTAACATACTTATCAAAATCTTCTTGTTTATAATACGGTGATTTGACCTCAACCACTGCATTTTTTTCTGTAATAAAACCGTCAGGTGTACACGATAACTTAACTGTTGTATTGTCATCAGACATATAATCATATGACATTGTTTCCTGTGGCCCTAATAAATCAGAGCCACAGTTTACAACAACAAGTTGGGTAGCTATCATGACATGAGCTACACCATATCTTTCACATTCATGTCCATGCGAGGTATAAATTTCATTGACCGGTCTATCATCTTTCTCGCCAATCAGAATAGCAAAGTGATTCTGCCTTGAACAATAATCGTCATTCCCTATGACTCTTGCTATCTGACTGGCTCTTAAATTATATAGTTTGTCCAAGTTTCTCTACTCCATCTTCTCCTTTGATACCATCAAGACTAGCTTTGAGTTTTTCTATATCTCCTGCTACTGTATCCTTAACTTCATTCTTTGTATGTTGTTTAGGTACTTGATTTTCATTAGGTTCTTTCTTAGATTGTTTAGCTGAATCTTTATCTTTATCTGATGATGGTATATCTTCTCCGGCATATATGTAATGACCAAGACCATACATAGCCATGCACTTAACAAGACATCTCATCTTTGCATCACTAATCTGTCTAGCGTCAGGACTAACTACTGCCTTAAACATATGATTCATTACAGGCAGCCACATCTTTCTAATGATTCCATCTACATTCATAACTACATGTACTGTAACTGTACCGTCTGCATGTATTTCATTAGACGCAAACTCATAGTGTGCGTTAGGAAAGTTATCCATTAAAGTAGACCATGCCCATGTCCATGATAGATATGTAGCAACAAAGTTACCACTACCTTTCTTCTCTACATTTTTACTACAATCAATAGGACTTAACGTATCCCATAATTTTTTTGCTTTATCTGTTGTACTCATTTTTATCTCCATTTGTTACTGAGTATTATATTCTACTCGTTTATGTTTTGCAAGTACCAATCTAATAATTCTTCTTGCGTACCAAACCTGTCTTCAAATACCTTAGTGTTATGATGTACGCCTTGATTACCTTGATGATGCTCATGACATAGTGGTATAAACTTCTTACTTTTCAATGCCATACCACCACCTGTTAAGTGATGTATTGTTGGCTCGGTGCGTAGTCCATAATGTTTCTTACAAACCACACACCCAAACTCAACTGCTCTTTGATATGCTTGTTTAGTTTTTTTATTAGGTGGTTTAGCCACTAAATAACAACTTCCCAAAACAATACGATAGCTGACACTATAATAAATACCTGTACATAATCAGGTAGTTCATCAAAGAAATTAACTAGCTTATCAATCATACTGCGTCCTCCCTTTTCTCGTGTAATATATATTCAACAAATCTACAACCATCACCCTCTTTCTTAACACTCTCAATATTATATCCTTTATCTTTAAGATTATGGATAATAGATGACAGTCTTGTTGCTTTGTACTGTGTTATTGCATCCCACGAAGTTATACTTCCATGATGTTGTAAGTGTGCCAGTACCATTTGATGTTTATTCTTAGCGTCAGTTAATATTTTCATCTGATAAGTCTCCATTTATTTTATTCTTTTTAAATGATTCATACATGCTTTCCATAGCACCGTCCACAGTTTCTTGTAACCGTTCAATCATCCTGTCACAAAACCCAATGATTTTATCAAGGTCATTGTTATGGCGTATCTTATTTAAATCTTCACATAAATCCTTTATTGTTTTGTATCCGTTTATCTCACCATTCATTTTATCTATCATTTATTTCTCCCGTATTTTTTTATATTATCTATATGATACTGATAATTACTATCGGTATCACCTTTATGATTCGCAACATAAAATTGTGAGAATCTTACGTTGTGGTCATCAACTTCTATCTTCAATGTTTTACTCTTTATATTCTGCTCTATGTTCTTCGATATGTCAAGGCACATTTGCATGACCTCTCTCAAATCAGGACACCATTCCTTTGTTTGAAACATAGCACTGTCCGGCAGGAACAAACTATCTATAACCTGTCTGATATGTGGTACACCATTGAGCGTACGTTTCCACACCTTACCGGTAACAGATAAGTTATTACCTTGCATACCTGTACCATATCCACTCTTAAACTTATGACCAAACAGAGTAGTCATCATTGTAAATAGATTCTTTATATCTTTATCTTCAAGCATTACACCTCCTTATATTTTAAATACTTCTTATATATCCCACGACCATCATCAACTCCGTCAGGGTATGCCTTGACTAGCAACTTAGAAATACTGCCCGTCTCGTACATCTCACGCACTGCTATCATGGTATCTACATCAGGTCTATGCCAGTTATTTGGAAAGTATAAACATTTATATTTATTTTTCATTAGCCCTCTTCTTTGCAACGGTATCAATAATATAATCCACACTAGGTAATATATCGTAGATTGTATAGATGAATCCCCAGTCCCTACATAAAGTTAAGAACTCATCAACTGTCATGTTTTTTATCTCATCAACAGCATCTTCATACTTTTGTTCAACAACACTTTCATTATTTATATCACTCATCACTTTATCTCCTCTGTTGTTAGTGCCATATAATGAATGTCACTAAATTCCTTTAGCTGTTCTAATACTTCTTCTTTGGTAAACTCTCTAGCTTTTACTTCATGCTCATTATTTTCTACACATTTAGCATCATCACCAAATGCAATCTCAAAAACTTCTTTTATAAAATCTTCGTTACTCATCTTCATCCTCCATTATTGCTCTGCATAATTTTTCTATATCACTACCTCGTATATCTATATCAATATCATAGTCATCTATAGCACTTATGAATTGACTTACTGACCATTCATCTAACACCCTAGCTCCTATCTTATTTAGCTCATCATTTTCTACACTCATTATCTTATCTCCTCTATATCTATAATAGTATTATTATGTTTTGTATTGTTATGTTTTGTATTGTTATGTAATGTAGTCCGTACATTGTTCGTACTCTTCTTGGTATAATTGTCTTGTGTTTCCTCAATCTCAGGCATAAGTATTGTCACAGTTTCCTCTGACTTTTCATACTTTATTAACCCAAATGCTCTCAAACTTCTAAGATGTTTGTCCAAAGTTCGCATACTTTTTATAGCTAAAATACTTTTTAAATACGCAAACTCAAACTCAACTTCAGGTTTACCACCCTCATAGTTATCAGCTATCATTTGTTTTAATGTAATATAAAAACCCATGCCCTCCAAAAAGTTAGAGCCACATGCACGTCTTACTTTACTATCTCTGTATTGGTTACTGTATTGTTGATACCATTTCATTTATACCTCCGTCTCTATTACTAAGAAGTCATCTTCATCTTCCCATAATGCTTGGGTTTCACTATTCATCATGTCTTTATCATTGATGTCAGCTCCCCTATACCTATTATGTAATGTTATCCATTCTTTCATAGGTAATGAGGTAGTATCTTCATATTCTTTTCCACCATTACCCGTATAAAATATTGTTCTAACTATCATTTATGACCACCTATGCATTGGCATATAATTTTTCTTACTAAAGTTGCTTTTAGTTTTACTGCTAAACCTACCGTCTGTTCTGACCTTACGTTTAGGTGCAACTTTCTTGCTCGTTCTATAAGATATCTTATGACGATTTCTTTTTATCATTTTGTTTATCCTCCTTTTTTTTCTTGCCGTAAATCCTATCCCAGTTATCATTAAATGTTTTATCATCTATAACTCTAGGTCTACGGGTACTACCCTTACCAAGTTCAAGTAATATATCTTTTGTCTCCATTATTTTCTATCCTCAAAATGTCCTATGTCTCTAGTCTTGCCGTTCTTCAATTCAAGAATTACGTTTTTAGCTTTACCATACCACGTACCTCCGTCATGTTTTTCTACAGCATAAAGCTTATACTTTATACCTAGAATATCTTTGATATACTCCTTATTAAATTCATCAATGCCACCTATTTCTAGGTTATGAACTAATCTAAGTAAATCATAGTCTGATAACTTTACTACTGTTGTTTTGTCGAATGACATTTTATTTATCTCCCGTTGTTGTATATTTTTTAAGTGTATTGTAAACATCTTTGTATGAATAAGTATCATCAAACACATAAAGACAATCACACATTTCAAATAAACCATCATGTAGGAAATGTCTTTCTAATGATATCCAATCACTATCCTTTTCTTTCTTTATAGAATCAGGAAGTGTTCGTTCACTAGAATACTCAGTTATTTTATGTTGAACATCTACTAATCTTATATCCTTATTTTGATTTAAGATTTCCCTAATCATTGGTACATATTTACTTGTTATCATTTTATTTATCTCCTGTTGTTGTATAACATTATACAGATTTGTTTATGTTATGCAACCATTTCTTTTTTGTCTCGTTGTTGTTATTTATTTACTCGTCTTCGTCAGGCTGCCAAGGATATCCTTTACTAGATAAATCATTTATCTTGTCTAAGACTTTATCTTTATGCCATCCAATGTCTATCATTTGATGTATAACTGTTAATGCCTCACTAGACCTGCCCGACTCATACAATCTATTCTCTAAATAATCTAGGCCACTTGTAAAAACATCCACTTGTGCGTGTAGCTTTTGAATATCATCCATTAAGCTTTCTATTGTTTTTGTACTTTTGCTCATTTTAAAACTCCTTTATTTTGTAATATCTGTCGGTAATGACAAAGTCTTTATATTCAATCTCAACTCCTCTAGTCATTATGTGTTTTAGTGTGTTTAAGATTTCATCTTTGGTAATATCGTCATCTGTCTGAATGGTTAGAACGATACTCATTTCCATGTCTTTCATTTATTTATCTCCTGTTGTTATTTTTTTCTCACAATATTATAAATGCCATTAGCCATATAATGTTGTTTGCTTTTTCATTTACTATCCTCTTATTTTTAAATATACATAACAGTTTTGTTTTGATTCTCGCAAGTTATATCCGAAATCTAAACAGTCATTTATATCTTCTGAATCATATCCTTGAAAAGTTACTTCACACAGTTCTTTACCATGTAAAAATACGGAATCTTCATCTCCATGTGAATAGCATATCAGGTCTGATTCAGGGTTACATTTTTCTAGTTCTTTTATTAAGTCTTTTACTTTCATTTTATTTTACCTCGCTGTTATTTAGTATCTCAATGCTTTTTAAAATTTCATTCTCTTTTAACATATCATGGAATCTTTCATGGATAACAGTTTTAGCATCTCTCTCAGCATAAGGTTTAGATATGCTATCAACTGTTACAACTTTTCTATATGTCACTTCCATAGTTACTGTATATTTCATTTACTTATCCTCTTTAATGTTTGCTTTAACTTCTATGTATTTTACTTTTTGCCATTCTTCAGGCGTAAGATGTTCATCTGCATCAAAGATTCCATCATGTTTAAAGACATGATTATCCTCTACACTATACATGTACATATACTTTAGTTTTAAGTTTGCATTTGTTAGCTTGTCGCAAACATCAAACACTTTGCTTACATCTTTTATGAATCTTGTTTCCATTTACTTATCCTCTCTTTAGTTTATTACTCATCATACATCTTTATATAATGGCTTTTATTGGCTTGTTTATTTGTTATCATTTCATAACTCCAATCTCCATGGTCCATAATATCTTCTAATGTTAATGAAAAAATATCTATGTAATCTTTATTATCTTTATCAATTCCTGTCTGCCAATCTATTGAATGAAAATCACATAATTGTTCTTTTAAATCTTCGAGATTTTTATAAACCCTATCATTTAAAACGCCTTGATTATCTATTCTTAATACTTTCATTTACTCTCCTCACTCTAGTTAGTGGTAGATAGGAATGTCCATGATTAATTACTTCATGCGTACCTATCTACCTTATAACATCTCTGTTTATTCAGCTACCCCACGTAGCATGAATTCGTTTTACTCTTTATCAGATTCAAGCTCATCAATCTTTGATTCAAGTTCATCTCTTAATTCATCAATTGATTGCTCAATCTTATAATCAATATCACCGTCTTCAACTAACTCCCAATCGCTAGGACAAAAGTTATTTGTTAAGTATGTATCAACTGCATCATCAATGTCAGGTTGCTCTATATCATCTATACTCTTTTGTAACTCTTGATTCTTAAGTGTTTGCTTTGCTACTGCATCAATCAGTGCTTGGCTCATCAAGTCTAATCGATTGTATAACCCAAATGTAAGCATGTTTAATATATATCTCTTCATTTTACTCTCCTAATATTTGTTGTCTTTTTGTACCCTCAATCTCACACATGTCACAAACCTCTGACATTTGCTCGTCTGAAACGTAACCCATTTCTCGCAATGTATCTATAATCATTCCGAATTCATACTCCATACTATCTCTATGCATTTTATTTATCTCCTATTTATTTTTTACCACCTTTGATTACGTCTACCCATATACAACCACACCATATAGCTAGTACTAGAGTAGATAGTATTATTGTTAGTCCAGATAATATTTCTGACATCATATTGTTTCTCCTGTTGTTAATTAAATTTCTTCGTAGTCGTCAGGATATTCAGGGTTATCATTGATGTATGTATCTGCTACTGAAACATCTAATATAGATTCTCCATGATGATTATCCCATGCTCTATCTTTTGCTTGTTTTTCTGCATGTTCTTGACTGTCAGCTAACACATAATATTGATTTGAATATATTGTATCGACTGTTACTTCATAATATTTTTTACTCATTTTTAACCTCGTTGTTGTTGTTAATCGGTAGCTAGACACTATGCCTAGCCACCGTGTTGTATAACATTATACAGATTTGATTATGTTATGCAACCATTTCTTTTTTGCTTTGCAATTCATCAAGATACTTGATTGCTTTGCTCGATAATTTAAATGCACTAATCATTGCATTAGGGTTATCTTTAACACCTTTAATCCAACTGTTTAGATATTTTGCGTGGTCAGGTCTTGGCTCTGCTGATATACCTAGTAATGTACATAAGATTGCACTGCCCGATTCTGCAACTAACTCCTCAAAGGCATAGTCATTATCTCCAAATGATTTTCCTTTGATTCTGTTAAGTCTATCTTTATATCCAGTCCAGTGTATTAACTCATGTAGTAATGTACCGTAGTAATTTTCCTGCGCTGTTGATGTACCTGTTGATTTGAATTGCTCAGGTTTTGGCATGTGTATCTCATCATAGTTAGGCGTAAAGAACGCCCTGTTACCACCGTGATGTATACTAGCACCCGTATTTTTAACATATTGCTCTACAGTCTCAATCAACTCTAGCTCAGATATCTTATTAGTCTTAGGTTTCTCTATCTCATAGCCCTCGATTTGCTCGGCATTAAAGACGGCATATGATTTATTGCACCAGTAATTTTTAACTAATGGGTTACCCTCTGAATCAGTTTTGGTTTTGCTTTCAGTTTTGATAGGTTTACTAAACAAAATATGTTCTGCATGTTCTCCTTTCTTAACTAAATAACCTGCATCTCTCCAGTTCTTAGCCGTTGCCCATTGATTACATTGATAACCTTTATCCTCTGCGCTACAACTTAATATAAATATATTGATACCGTCATACACCGTACCCGTAAATTTATTAAATGGTAACCCGTCCACATTTCTACTAGCCCATGATTTAGGCCAGTCTGTCCCGTGTTCTTGCATTAAAGATAAAAGTTTATCTTGTACTTTTGTAATTATGTCCTTAGTTTTCATTTTATATCCTCTTTATGTTGTTGTTTTATATATCATTATTGATATATATATAACCACGCCTAGACGTAGTTATATATATAACCCACCAACCGTAAGTTAGTGGGTATATATTTATTATTTAGTTAAAAATAACATTGTCAAATATCTCATGAGTTTGTTGCTCATTAAAATATAATTTCCAGTCGGGATGTACATCATTTAAAAAGTCTAAATGGTTGTATCCCATAGCGTGACAATCTAGTATTTCATCTCTGAAATCTTCAATCAATTGCTCTTGCATTTCAATTATTGCGTTATATTTATCCATTTTTTTAACCTCGTTTGTTATTGTTATACCTATATAAATCAATGACTTATATAGCTATAACACGGGTATAAATTCATTATTAAAACCCGTATAACCAATAAGATAAACGGCACAATTAATTCGAATCTATACCCTTGAGATATAAAAATATAACTAACATCTAATATTATTAACTAGCATAAATATTAGTTTTACTTATTTCATACAGAACGGATACCCGTTATACTCATATTTCGATTCATGCAACCACCAATAAATACTAGTATATTGTCTCTCATAAAGGTCAAACTTGCTCACTATGAACTGTAGTCGGAGTGCTTTGTTTACTATCTCTACGGGATAGATAAGTTACTTTATATCTATGGCTACTATTCCCGTGTACCTGTATACCTTATTATCTTACAATCTGCCACTTCATACCCGTGGTAATAAGCTCTTTTCGGTTATTTCATTTTTCGTCTACGCTGACATTCAACCGTGGTACGCTCCGATATTTATATGCTTTGAGTTTGTAATATCACCAAACTATGATTCCAATTATGCACTAGTAAAACATAATGTCAATAGTAAAACATAAATAAATTAAATTAATTTACATTGATATTTAAATATATCTAAATTGATACCCAAAATTGTACAAAATATGAACAATAAATTGTTCAAAGTTTGAACAAATGGCTAAAATAAATCAATAACTTACAGACGAAACATAAAACAATTTTCTATATTTATCAATGACTTACGGGTATATTAGAGAAAACTGAATTTCCCAAATAAAGCCCTTAAATAGCCTAAAATCAGACTTTTTTATTTTCATATGTTCTACTACCTAATCAACATATACGGTATATAACAATCAAATAAGAGAATATAAGCATTTCCTAATATTGTACAATATTTGAACACATTGAGAACCATTATCAAACAAGAATGATAATCATTTATAATTTTAGTTTTTGCCGAATCCAACCGTTAAAGAATCCTATAGTATAAAGTAATATATTAATATTATAATTTTAGTAATTTATTTAATAACCATATAAGAATATTAGAATATAAGTAGAGAAAAGACGTTCACACATCCACACACATTGCAAGGAATATTTTTATTATTTGTTAATGATAACCATTCTTATTTAGTATTTATAATCATTATAAGAGTTATTCTTATATGCAAATGAGAATCATTCTCAGCATACCCCTATCAACCCCCTAGCCCTGCCTGTATATATATATATCTCTATCTCATATTCCCATGGAAGAATGTATTAGTAGAACATTTACTAATAATATTACTTTGACGCACTCAACTAAACTGTGGTATATTCTGTCTTGGATAGCTATG
>Ga0098055_1001732_pt1 | contig 11592 bp, 16 predicted proteins | sample 17_taG_FD_75107 | JGI IMG/M metagenome (GOLD analysis project Ga0098055, IMG submission 75107) | Marine viral communities from the Subarctic Pacific Ocean - 17_ETSP_OMZ_AT15314 metaG | ecosystem: Environmental > Aquatic > Marine > Oceanic | place: Pacific Ocean | collected 2015-01-18 | reverse complement strand
GCAAATAGCCAAGTTACACAATTAGAACGAGAATCATTAGAAGCACACGTTGACCTGTGCGCTCTACGTTATGAGGCATTGGATAAGCGTCTTATTACCGTAGAGGAAAAGATGGAACATATACATCAAGATATTATTACAGGCCAGGCGTCAATGACAAAAGTATTAATTGGTACAGCAGGCACTATTATTGCAGGACTACTATCTACTGTAATCGTAATAGTAATGCAGATGTAAAACTCGGATAAATAGTTACATGTTATTAAGAGAGTTTTACACACAACCACAAATAGACGAAAAGCAAGTATGGGCACGTTCAGGAAAGAACGTAGTGCGAAAGTATCGTTGTCAAAGTGGTAGAAGAAAAGGCAGAGTTGTTGCTAAAATGGCACAATGCTTTGCTGCTCCTAACATTAAACAAAGCAAAGTCTTAAAAGTAATGAAGGCAAGACTCGGTCCTAGACTAGCTAAAAAGATAAAACGTACCAAGCGTATTAATCCAGCTAGTAAAAGAGTTCAAGCATTAAATAAAAGGCGATAGACATGTTTATTTTTGAAATTACACAAACCAAAGTATCCAAAGCACAGGGCAACGAAGTAGAGCTTGACCACGGCGATGGAACAAAAACTGTCATCGACACCAAAAAAAATCCAAATGCCATCCAACGTGATGCAAAGGGCAAATTAAAAGTTACCAAGCAAAGTCAAAATAGTAAAATGCAAGCTGGCGGTAACAACAACCAACCAAGAACACCTCGCGCAGGCGAGAAAATAGATATCGAAGAAGTATAAAAATGAAAGTCAACGAACTGATAAATTCGTTTGAAATTTTTATTACTAACGAAGAACGTAGTATTTACAAAAACATGAATGAAAGAGCCGCATTGGTTCAGTTTAATGAAAGAGAACAATTCATTATTCAGAACCTAATACGGAAGAGTTTAGTAAGTAAAGTTATATCTAATGGACAGGTACTGGTTGTAAAAAATGATCAACAAATCTAAGAATTTACTTAGCGATTTAGAACAAATCGTTAATGCATCTATTGACCCCGCAATGTTTCCTTATAAGAAAGGAAATTCAATCAGGGTAGGCAAATATGCTGTCCGCACTACACGGCACGGGCATAAGATATTTGACTGTGAATCTAATTGTATGATAGCTGAAACGTTTTCAAAAACAGCCGCTCTAGCACTTGCAAAGTCAAGCTCGCAGGAACATTCTGATGCCCGATCTATGGACGTAATACTAAATGTTGATAGATGTATACAAAAATGGTATAACGATTGCTTATTTTATCGTAATACAATGACAAAATCATCAGATCCAATACGTTCGAACGTAGCTGCAACTCGATATGATATTGCTCGTACCGAAACAGAACATGCTAGACGTCAGTTGGATAAATACATTTATAGCTAAAGTATAAAAAAAGACTAAATACTTTATTAAAGCATAATACATTAGGAAGAATGTAATGAACATAAGTGAAATATCAAAACCAGTAACAGCTGCAAGCCTAAATGAAAGTCTTGCAAAAAAGTTTGGCCAAAGGTTAAACCTAGAATCATACACGTTAGAAAAGTTAGAAGACGTAAGAAATAAAATGCGCACCAAAATATTCAACGTTGAAACAAATGAAAGTTTTGACAGTGTACAAAATGAAGCATATCAAAAGTCAAAACTCTTCCTAGACGTATTGAATGCAGAAATAGCAGAGCGTGAGGAGCGCAACGTAAGTGAAGCCAAAGCAGGATATTGTTCCGATGATTGCTGTGGTGCAGATGTAAAAGCAGAAGATTGCACATGTGCCCCAACATGTAAACATTGTGATTGCAATTCAGTAAAAGAATCAGCTAAGCCTGACTTTTTAGACATGGACAAAGACGGCGACAAGAAAGAGCCTATGAAGAAAGCTATCAAAGACAAAAAGAAAAAAGTCAAAGAAGGCAAAGAAGACGAAGCAGAACTAGTAATGGCAGCTAAAGATATGGTTGACAGAGTTACAGGTTGGATGGAAGACACAGCAGAAATGCAAACAGAATCCATGCTAGAACTAGCAGATGCTATCCGTGACGAGCATGGACAAGAAAAAGCTGATCAGTTTTCAACATCAGTTAAGCCATCGTTAGAGGGCATGTACGAAGCAATGGAAGCGTGTCGTGGCACACTTACAGCTGGTGTACAAATACTAACTGGTGAAGGTGCAGGCATGGATATGATGGGTGCAGATCCAGCGTTAGATGATCCAGCAATGGAACCAACTACAGATGCTGATACAGCAGGTGGAGACTTAGATTTAGCATTAGATGCTGATGACGAGTTTGGTGCAGCTAAAGCAGCGATAGGCGGCGAAGCAGAAGCTGGACGTGAAAAGCGTGAGTCAGCTACTCCAAAAGGTAAGCGTATTAAAGAAGCAGCAGGTAAGATGCCTTCAAAAGCAGAAGTAATGAAGTGCTGTAAAGACGGCATGAGTAAAGCAGATTGTTGCAAAAAGTTTCCAGATTGCGATCACACTAAGCTAAAAGAAATGTATGAATCTTGCATGAGCGAGATGAAAGAATCAAAAATCATCCGTAAAAGAGCAGTGTTAGAGAGAAGTCGAAAATTAGGTACCATTCTTTCAAAAAAAAAATAAGTGAGAATATTGACTCTCAAAAGTTAATTCAAGTCTTACGAACAGTAATAGGCAGCGCCGACACTAGTAGTCAAGCTGTCTTTTTACATTTTAACACCCCGGCAACGAATACCAAATCTGGTATGAAGAACTTAGATCTAAACAAACTAATGCAAAACGTAGGTGCAGAACAGTTTGACTACGAAACATTTAAGACAGCATATGATACTGATCCTAGAATTAAATCTATGGTTAAGGACTTTAATCAAGACGGTGTTGAACCGTTGACTAAAATGAATAAAAGTAAAGTAGATCCAACTAACCCTAAAGCAACAGCTGACACAGTTGGAGCAATGGCTAAGAACGCAACTGACTTAGGCGCCAAACTTTAATCATAAAATACTTGACAAAAGTCAAAAAGTAGTATATACTATAGGTTACATAAGGAATCTATTTTGACTTTAATTATAAACAAGTACGACTATAAACCAATCTCACGTAAGCAGATAGAAGGCAAACGCAAGTACATGACACCTGATGGTGGCGCTGTAGCTAGTGTTACAACTATCTTAGATGCCACAAGCGATAAGTCAGGACTAATTGCATGGCGTAAACGTGTAGGCGAAACTAAAGCACGAGAAATTACTACAGAAGCTGCAGGTGTAGGAACAAGGATGCACAAGTATCTTGAAGACTACGTTGAAACTGGGGAATGGCCTTCCCCAGGAAGCAATCCATTTGCTAAGAAAGCACACGCAATGGCAGAACAAGTGCGTGATAATGCAATGGTTGATGTTGACGAAATATGGGGTAGTGAAGTTGCTCTTTATGTTCCGCAGATGTATGCAGGCACAACTGACTTAGTAGGACAATACAAAGGTCAGCCTTGTATAATGGATTTTAAGCAAACTAATAAGCCTAAGAAGCTCGAATACGTACAGAACTACTTCTTACAGCTAGTAGCATACGCAGAAGCACACAACGAAATCTACGGCACTAACATACGTGAAGGACATATCTTTATGTGTAGTCGCGGAGATGACGGTATGATACTAGGCGGAGAAACATATCAGCAGTTTGATGTATGGCCACATGAGTATGACGAATGGCGTACTGAATGGTACAACAGAGTGTACACCTATTACGAGAAGTTCGCATAAATACAATAATAATGCGTAGGAGACACTCGTGGCAGTAGTACAAATATCAAAAATACAAATAAGACGAGGTAGGAAAAATACCGGTAGTGGACTACCGCAACTATCCTCAGGTGAACTTGGGTGGGCAATTGACTCACAGGAACTTTATATAGGTAATGGTGCAGTAGCAGAAGGCGCACCTACTGTAGGTAATACAAAGATTCTAACACAAGAAGATGACTTATTTGAGATTGCAAAGAATTATACATACAAAGACGGTGACGGATCGATTGTTACAGGTGTTGATGCAACTAACCCAGTTGTTAGAACATTACAAGAAAGATTAGACGATACTGTTGATATTAGAGCTTTTGGTGCTATTGGTCAGACTACGCAAGATGCCACAGCATTATTACAAAGAGCAGTAGATCAACTTTACCTTAATAATGGGTCTGAAGCATCTATCAACAAGCGAGTAGAACTACACTTGTCCGCAGGTGTATATAAAATTACAGACACAGTTTACATTCCGCCACATGCTACACTTATTGGTGCAGGCTCTGGCAAAACAATTATTCAGCAAGAAACAGCTGGCAAGAGTGTATTTACAACAGTAAGTGATACTAGTACTCCTGGTAACTATGTACTAGACGGAGAGTACAACACGCAAGCAAGAAACATCCGCTTACAAGGATTAACATTAAAAACTACTGCAAAAGCAAACGGACTTGTACTACAAAGTTGTAGAGATAGTTATTTTGTTGATGTACAAATTGCAGGCAGTTGGGTAAACACTGATCCGATTGACGCAGACAGTTCTACTTCAACTAGTATCGGACTAGGCATAAACAGTAAGAACGGCGGCGTTGAGACTGTTCGAAACGAATTTACAAATTGCCATGTTGATGGATTTATGTACGGCATTGTATCGAACTGGGATACAAACGATAACGTATGGACTACATCAAATTTTAGTAACTTAGGCTACGGCTTTACATTTGGTAAAGATATGCTTATAGATGGTAACCAAGCAAACGGCACATCAGTAGGACCAACTAATAATATTATTTCTGATTGTGTGTTTACAAATATATACAGAGAAGCTATCCTTGTTGACGAAGGAACGTACAACGTAAGTCGTAACAATAAATTTAATACTTGTGGCAACGATGGCGGCAACGATGCATCGCCATTGTATCCTGTTATTAGATATACACGATTAGGTAACACTAGTGACGGAGACTTCTTCAGTAGAACAAAAGTACTGTCATATACACAAGGTAGTATCATTACTGCTTCGTCGACTATTACAGCAGGACAATCAACCTTTATTGTTACAGATGCATCAAATGTAGTAGCAGGACAAATTGTTACTATAGATAGCGGTATAGGAGAGTTTGGCGCCGCAACAGTTGTTGTTACAAATGTAGATCAAGGCACTAATACTATTACAGTTAACTTGCCGCACTTAACTAGTGGCTTAATTAATTTTAGTATACTATCTCCAATTATTACATCTATTGCATACATTCCAGAAGTAGACGGACCATGTCACTTTATATGGGGCTTTGAACACGAAGTAACAATTAGAGATGGACTTAACCAAACACTGTTTAGATTGCCAAAACTTGCAAATCAAAGTTTTGATATTGATTATGTTGCTAAAGCTGCAACAGGCTATACAGGTATGCGCTCAGGAAGTATGCGGATAACAATGGACAACCAGTCTAGAGTTACTGTTTCAGATGAATTTGACTTTGTTGGAGACGAAATATATGTTGACAACGTAGCATTTGATGCTATAATAAGTGATATAGATGGAGATAGTACAGCTGATACTATTCTTGTAAAAGGAAATGTAAGTGGTTCTCTTCCATCTAATGCAACAACGAAGTTAAAATTTAAAGTGAAAACAAAACAGATAAGCATATAAATGTTTGATAAAAACTATGAAGATAGATTGGCCGTCTGGAGTGATTTTAGACAGGCACTAGAAGATTCTCAGGATCCTTACCAGGACGTAATAAACTTTTATCAACCAGCACCGACTGTTTCTATTCACTGTGATCCGTTTGATCAAGACCGTTGGCCTACACCTTGGGAGTTAATATTGGAGAACCAGTATTGTGACTTCTCTCGTGTACTAGGATACTGCTTTTCTTTACAGTTAACAGAACGCTTTTCAGGGTCCAATTTTGAGATACATATCACTACAAGCGAAGAGAAACCGTACTTATATCTCTTAATAATCGATAATAAAACTGTCTTAGGATACAATGAAAGTATGCCAGTAGCGTACAATGATATCAAGTCAGTTCTAGAATCGCAAGTAATATACAGTGTGGAAAATTAAAATAAATATTTCACTAATGAAAGAGGAAAAATTATGATTCAAGTTACCAAGCGAGACGGGCAGAAAGAGCCACTAGATATAGAAAAATTACACAAAGTAGTTTTTCATGCATGTGAAAATATTACAGGTGTTAGCCCAAGCGAGGTAGAAATCAAAAGTCAAATTAGCTTTGCAAATGGTATGACTACTAAAGAAATACAAGAGACATTAATCAAAGCTGCGGCTGATCTTATTAGTGAAGAAACACCTAACTATCAATACGTTGGCGGCAGGCTTATTAATTATGCTCTACGCAAAGAAGTTTACGGTAACTACGAACCATGTGCTATTAAAGATCTTGTTCAAAAGAATATCGATTTAGGCTTTTATGATCCTGACCTCATTTCGCACTATGACGATGAAGAATGGCAACGAATTAATAATTTTATTAAACACGATCGTGATGAGAACTTAACATATGTAGCAATGGAACAGTTGCGTGGAAAGTATCTTGTCCAAAATAGAGTCAGTGGACAAATATTTGAAACACCGCAAATGTGTTATGCACTAATTGCAGCAGTATTGTTTCAAGATTATCCAAAAGAGACTCGCTTACAATGGATAAAAGAATATTATGATGCTATTAGTTTTCATGACATTAGCCTGCCTACTCCTGTTATGGCTGGGGTTAGAACTCCACAGCGTCAATTCAGTAGTTGCGTTCTTATTGAGGCTGACGATAGTCTTGATAGTATTAATGCTACTGCATCGAGCATTGTTAAGTACGTAAGTCAAAAAGCAGGTATTGGCATTGGCGGAGGTAAGATACGAGCAATTGGTTCGCCAGTGCGTCAAGGAGATGCTTACCACACAGGAATTATTCCGTTTTACAAACTATTTCAAAGTGCAGTAAAATCATGCTCACAAGGCGGAGTTAGAGGTGGTGCTGCTACTGTTTATTATCCTGTATGGCATTTAGAAATTGAAGAAATGCTGGTGCTGAAGAACAATAAAGGCACAGAAGATAATCGTGTACGCCATATGGACTACGGTGTACAGTTTAACAAACTAATGTATGAAAGACTTATCAACGGTGGCAATATAACTCTTTTCTCACCAAATGATGTACCTGGATTGTACGATGCTTTTTATGCAGACCAAGATAAGTTTAAAGAGTTATATGAACAAGCAGAACGTAAAACAAGTATTAGGAAGAAATCAATTCCAGCAATACAGTTGTTTAGTACGTTTATGGAAGAGCGTAAGAACACAGGACGCATTTATTTGCAGAATGTAGACAATGCTAACGACCACGGCAGCTTCCTTCCTGACGTTGCACCTATTAGACAATCAAATCTGTGTGCAGAAATTGACTTACCAACAAAGCCACTGAAAGATCTTAATGATCCAGAAGGCGAGATTAGTCTATGTACATTGAGTGCAATCAACTGGGGCAACATTAAAACTCCAGCAGACTTTGAGCGTGTGTGTCGTCTAGCAGTACGTGGACTTGATGCACTATTGAGCTATCAGAACTATCCAATACTAGCAGCACAGTTATCTACAGAGAAGCGCCGTCCTTTAGGCGTTGGTATTATTAACTTTGCATATTGGATGGCAAAGAATGGATTAACTTATCAAGATATTGATGGAGAAGGATTAGAATTAATTGACGAATGGGCAGAAGCGTGGAGTTACTATTTGATCAAAGCAAGTGCAGACTTAGCTAAAGAACAAGGTGCACCAAGTGGTAACCTAGAAACAAAGTACGGACATGGTATTACACCTAATCAAACATACGCAAAGGCATTAGATGAATACTTGCCACACAAAGAGCGCATGGATTGGGATACACTTAGAACACAATTAAAAGAAACAGGCATCCGTAACTCAACACTGATGGCACTTATGCCAAGTGAAACGAGTGCGCAGATTGCTAATGCAACAAATGGAATTGAGCCACCACGTTCACTTATTTCAATTAAGCAATCAAAGCACGGAGTACTAAAACAAGTAGTACCTGAATACAAAAGACTCAAAAATAAATATGACTTATTATGGGAACAGCGTTCACCTGAAGGGTATATTAAAATTATGGCAGTGCTACAAAAATACATTGATCAAGGTATCAGTGTTAACACAAGTTATAATCCTACGTACTATGAAGATGAAAAAATTCCACTAAGTACAATGTTACAGCATTTATTGTTGTTCTACAAACTAGGAGGAAAACAGCTATACTATTTTAACACTTATGACGGGCAGGGCGAAATTGACGTTGGTAAGATGTTTGAAACAGAATTAGCACCAACAGAAATTGAAGACGAAGATTGTGAAAGTTGCACAATTTAGTTGACACAGCACATATAATGTGTTATTATAAGAAAGTAAGCAAAGGAAAGTATAATGGGCGTATTTGACGTAGACAATCGTGTCGATCACACTAAAGTAACAGCATTTTTGGATCCATCAGGAGGTCCAACGATACAACGTTATGACAGTTTAAAGTATAAACAGTTTGACGGCTTAACAGATAAACAGTTAGGATTCTTTTGGCGTCCTGAAGAAGTTGACATCTATAAAGATGCAGCTGACTTCAAAGGCCTTACAGAACATGAACAGCATATTTTTACAAGTAACCTAAAACGTCAAATTCTATTAGACAGTGTACAAGGTCGAGCTCCAGCAGAATCGTTTGGCAGTATTGTAAGTTTACCTGAACTAGAAAATTGGATTATTACTTGGACATTCTCTGAAACAATTCACAGTCGCAGTTACACACATATTATTCGTAATGTATATTCTAACCCTTCAAAAGTATTTGACGAGTTAATGGACATTAAAGAAATTGTAGATTGTGCAGATAGTATTTCAGGCTATTACAATGAACTAATTGAATCAAGTATGTATTATAACTTACTTGGTGCAGGAACTCATACAGTTAACGGTAAAAAAGTTGAAGTAGATATGTACGAGCTAAAGAAGAAACTTTGGCTTGCACTGATGAGTGTTAACATCTTAGAAGGTGTGCGTTTTTATGTGAGCTTTGCATGTAGTTGGGCGTTTGCTGAACTAAAGAAAATGGAAGGCAATGCTAAAATTATTAAACTTATTGCCCGCGATGAAAACTTGCACTTAGCATCAACACAAGCATTACTGAAAGTATTAAAAACAGACGACAAAGACTTTGTAAAGATTGCAAAAGAAACAGAAGCTGAATGTATTCAAATGTTTGTTGACGCAGTGGATCAAGAAAAAGCATGGGCACAGTATTTGTTTAAAGACGGTTCAATGATTGGTTTGAATACAGAGTTACTTGGACAATATATTGAATATATTTGTACTCGTAGAATGACAAACATTAATTTAAAGTCACCTTACAACGCAAAGAACAATCCGTTGCCGTGGACACAGAAGTGGATTAGTGGAGCCGAAGTTCAAGTAGCACCACAAGAGACTGAGATAACTAGTTATGTTCAAGGCGGTACTAAACAAGATGTTAGTGCTGATACTTTTAAAGGATTTAGCCTATAATGATTGAGATTTACGGAAAGCCACAGTGTCCATTTTGCGATAGGGCAAAGGCACTGTGCGAGCAAAGAGAATTAAAATACACATACAAACAACTTGGTACAGACTTCACCCGTGAGGAAGTACTAGAAATGTTCCCTACAGCACGTACCTTTCCGCAAATTAAAGTAAACGGTACAAGCATTGGCGGATATGATAACTTAGGTACATACCTAGAAGAAACTAACTACAACGGGACAGGACACACACTATAATGTTAATTGAAGCACCCTATAAAATCGGAGACACTGTGTCTCTAAAACTAACATCAGGCGAAGAAATTATTGCTCGTCTTGAATCAGAAGACACTAATACATATACGCTTAAAAAGCCAATGGTTCTTATTGCACAAGAAAAAGGACTAGGGCTTGCACCGTTTATGTTTAGTGTATCACCCGACGGCAAATTTGTTATGAAAGCAAGTGCAGTAAGTTGCCTTGCAGTCACACAAGACGAAATTAGCAAGCAATATACCCAACAAACTACAGGCATTGTTACCTAAAATAACTGGTTGACAACACTTCATATTGGTTGTATAATACTAGTATGAATAAAATTAATAGGCAAAGAAAAAGGCAAAATATGTATAAAGTAATACTTACAGACGCAGACGGCGTACTGCTCAATTGGGAGTACGCATTTAGTTGTTGGATGCAACAGCATGGACACACTGAAGTTGAAAATGCTAACTGGATATACGATATCGGAGAACGCTTTGGAGTAACCAAAGAAACTGGTAAGTTGTTAGTAAAGCAATTTAACGAAAGTGCAGCTATTGGATTTCTTCCAGCATTACGTGATGCAATGTATTATGTTAAAAGGTTACACGAAGAACACGGATATGTATTCCGTTGCATTACAAGTCTAAGTTTAGACAAAAATGCGTACAAACTTCGTAAAATGAATCTAGAAAAATTGTTTGGTGAAACAGCTTTTGAAGAACTTGTTTGTTTAGACACAGGTGCTGACAAAGATGATGCTCTTGAACAATATAAAGATTCAGGTTTGTATTGGATTGAAGACAAGTTATCCAATGCACAACTTGGTTTAGACTTAGGTCTAAACGCTATACTGATCGAACATGGATTTAACATGAACGATAATATTCCAGAAGGTATGAAGAAGGTAGTTAACTGGAAAGAAGTGTACGAACACATTGTTAATAACGAAACATAAAATTATGAAAAAACTTTTTACAACAGTAAGTCTTGTACTAGCAACGGCGACATCAGCATTAGCAGACACAAGCGAAGCATATACACAAGACCACTACAAAGTAGTTCTTGAACAAAAGCCATATAATGTAGAAGTATGTAAAGACATTAAAGTTCCGCAAAAAGGATCATTGAACACAGAAGGAGCAATCCTTGGTGGCATACTTGGCGGCGTTATAGGTAACCAATTTGGCAAAGGAAACGGTAAAGAAGCCGCAACTGGAGTCGGAGCATTGACAGGTGCAATACTCGGTGGACAGAACAAAGGTCCTCGAAGTTACACTACAGAACGTCAGTGTCAAATTGAAACACGATACAAAGAAACCGAACGAGAAATCTACAGTCACACTACAGTAAGATTTTATCACGAAGGCCAACGTATTGAATTAAAGTTTCATAAGTAACAACACATCATAGGAGAAAAATATGACATTACATGAAGAAATAGTACAGGCATTTAATAATTATTTGTCTGAATCAGAAACATTTGAAGACAAAAGTGTAAAAGCTGCAGCTGCAAGAGCTCGCAAAGCACTAGGTGACTTAGGTAAATTATCAAAATCACGTAGAGCAGAAATCCAAGACAAAAAGAACGCAATGTGATGAGCGGACAACGGCGCTGGCTTAAACTATGGGCTCGCACTGTTGGTATGCCTGTCGGCATCGACGACAACGATAAGCCAGAGTTCCTTCCTATTACACAATCAGATGTAAAGAAGG